>ERZ779840.3151-NODE-3151-length-13342-cov-4.990367_pt1 | contig 13342 bp, 13 predicted proteins | sample MGYA00511561_ERZ779840 | MGnify/ENA primary metagenome ERZ779840 (study PRJEB29588, sample SAMEA2162036) | human gut metagenome | biome: human gut; feature: human-associated habitat; material: faeces | place: Denmark | collected 2008/2010 ...
GGCCGGTGTGGAGGACTGCATCCGTTTTGAAGTGGCGGACGCAGGAAAATTCCACCGGGACAGCGAATACGGCCAGTTGGTGACCAACCCGCCCTACGGCGAGCGGCTGCTGGAAAAGAAGGAGGCCGAGGACCTGTATCGAATGTTCGGCGCGGCCCTCCGGGACCTGCCCCCCAAGTGGCGGGTGCTGGTGCTCAGCTCCCACACGGAATTTGAGCGGTGTTTCGGCCGTCCCGCCGACAAAAAACGCAAGCTCTACAACGGCATGATCAAGTGCGACGCCTTTATGTACGGAAGATGACCGGAGATCATGCCGTAACGGCGCAGCGCGTCGACGCCGCGTCAACGTCGCGCAAGCGTTTTGCCGTAGGCAAAACCTTGGACCGGGCGGGCTTTGCCTGACCGGTCAGGTAAGATCCGGGGCCCCCGCAAAATCAAAGATTTTGTGGGAAACATGATCAAGTGCGACGCCTTTATGTACGGAAGATGACCGGAGAATTTTATACAAAAAGCAATCATGCTGGCAAAAATAACAATTTGTAATCAGAATTTGACGGTTTCAGTTGAAAGGGGAGCGGTCACCCGTGCAGCATATCTTCATCATTAACCCCCATGCCGGGAAAAAGGACCAGACGGGCCGCATTTATGAAATGGCGGACCGTCTGCGGCAGCATGGCCTGACTTGCCAATGTCTGCTGACCCAGCGGTCCGGCGGCGCGGAGGAGATCGCCAGACGGCTGGTGTCCTCCGGGGAGGAGGTCCGGCTTTACGCCTGCGGCGGGGACGGCACTCTGAACGAGGTGGTCAACGGTGCGGCGGGTTTTGACAATGCGGCTGTGACCTGTATCCCCATCGGGACCGGCAACGATTTTCTGAAAAACTTCGGCCCGGACGCTGCCAAGTTTATGGACGCGGAAAACCTGTGGGATGGGGAGGTCCATCCTCTGGACCTTATCGACTGCAATGGCCGCCTGTGTCTCACCATCGCGTGCAGCGGCATTGACGCCCGGGTGGCGGAGAGCGTCCATGAGCTGGGGGATTCCCCCCTCCTCAGCGGACGGGGCAGCTATCTGGCCGCCGTGGCGGTGAATTTCCTGTTCCGGGGCATTGGCCAGCACTGGCGGGTAACGCTGGATGACGAGGTTGTCGAGGATGACTTTGCTCTGGTGTCCATGTGCAACGGACGGTATTACGGCGGCGGCTCCACGCCGGTGCCGGAGGCCCGAATGGACGATGGCGTTTTACATACGGTGCTGGTGAAAAACATCAGCCGCATGAAGTTCGCGGGGCTGTTCGGCGCCTATTCCGCTGGCCGTTACCGCTCGCTGCCGCCGGAGGTGATCCGGGTGGTGACTGCCAAAAACGTCCGCATTCAGTCGGAAGATGACATTGTGACCTGTCTGGACGGGGAGACCATCCACGGCCGGGATGTGCGTCTGACTTTGTCGGAAAAAAGGTTGAATTTCTTCGGACCCAAGGGCTGTGATCCCAATTACGGTGCCGGTCCCAAGTGAGGGCGGGAACCGACGATTTTCCCCAATGGAAACTTCATAACTTATTTACAAATTACCCCTTTACAAACCGGGACAGTTGTACTATGATAACAGCGTTAGCACTCAAGGAGACTGAGTGCTAACGCTGAAATTGTTTATCATATGAAAATATACAAGGAGGAACCCAACATGAAACTTACCCCGTTAGCTGATCGTGTGATCCTGAAAATGGTAGAGACCGAGGAGACCACCAAGGGCGGCATCATCCTCACCGGCTCCGCAAAGGAGAAGCCCTCCGTGGCTGAGGTCATTTCCGTGGGCCCCGGCGGCATGGTAGACGGCAAGGAAGTCACCATGACCGTGAAGCCTGGCGATAAGGTCATCACCAGCCAGTATGCCGGCACCAAGGTGACCCTGGAGGACGTGGAGTACGTAGTTGTCCGTCAGAACGATATCCTGGCCATCGTCGAGTAACTCGTCACAAGCTGCACATCCCTCGCTTCGGCCTTGCGGCCAAAGTTTGCTCGTTCCGCTGCTCCTCGTTTTTCCGGCACAAACGCTTCGCAGGTTTGCGCCGGAAGGGGACAAAGGAACGGTGGGGCATGTGTCCTGACAAAATGCTTGAATTGATTTTTGCCGCGACATGTGCGTGGCAAAAATTCCTTGACCCCAGCCGTCCTGGACGGCGCCGCCAGTTCGCAAACTGGCGAGGGAGAATCTAAAGGGGGGACGCAGTCCCCCACTTTAAGAAAAATTCGGAGGTATGAATTATGTCTAAGCTCATTATGCGCGGCGATGAAGCCCGCAAGGCTCTGCAGGCCGGTGTTGATCAGCTGGCCGATACTGTTAAGATCACCCTGGGCCCCAAGGGCCGCAACGTGGTTCTGGATAAGAAGTACGGCGCTCCCCTCATCACCAACGACGGCGTCAGCATCGCCAAGGAGGTCGAGTTGCCCGATCCCTTTGAGAACATGGGCGCTCAGCTGGTGAAGGAGGTCTCCACCAAGACCAACGATGTTGCCGGCGACGGTACCACCACCGCTACGCTGCTGGCCCAGGCCATGATCCACGAGGGCCTGAAGAACCTGGCTGCAGGCGCCAACCCCATCGTGGTGAAGAAGGGCATGGCCAAGGCTGTGGAGGCTGCTGTGGCTGAGGTCAAGAAGCAGGCCAAGAAGGTGGACGGCTCCAACGACATCGCCCGTGTCGGTGCTGTTTCCAGCGGTGACGAGGAGATCGGCAAGCTGATTGCCGACGCCATGGAAAAGGTTTCCGCCGACGGCGTCATCACCATTGAGGAATCCAAGACCGCCGAGACTTACAGCGAGGTCGTGGAGGGCATGCAGTTCGACCGGGGCTATATCACCCCCTATATGGTCACTGATACCGAGAAGATGGAGGCCGTCATTGATGACGCCTATATCCTCATCACCGATAAGAAAATCTCCGTGATCTCCGACATCCTGCCCATCCTGGAGCAGCTGGTCCAGTCCGGCAAGAAGCTGGTCATCATCGCCGAGGATGTTGAGGGCGAGGCTCTGAACACCCTGATCGTGAACCGTCTGCGGGGTACCCTGAACGTTGTCTGCGTCAAGGCCCCCGGCTTCGGCGACCGCCGCAAGGAGATGCTGCAGGACATCGCTGTCCTCACCGGCGGTACCGTTGTCAGCGAGGAAGTGGGCCTGGAGCTGAAGACCGCTACCATCGACATGCTGGGCCGTGCCCGTCAGGTGAAGGTCACCAAGGAGAACACCACCATCGTGGACGGCGCCGGTGATGCCACCGCCATCAAGGACCGCGTGGCTCAGATCCGCAGCCAGATCGCCAACACCACCAGCGACTACGATAAGGAGAAGCTGCAGGAGCGTCTGGCCAAGATGGCCGGCGGCGTGGCTGTCATCAAGGTGGGCGCTGCTACCGAGACCGAGATGAAGGAGAAGAAGCTCCGCATCGAGGACGCTCTGAACGCTACCCGCGCCGCCGTTGAGGAAGGCGTGGTCGCCGGCGGCGGCACTATTTTCGTGAACGTCATCCCCGCTGTGGAGGCTCTGCTGAACACCGTGGAGGGCGACGAAAAGACCGGCGTCCGCATCATTGCCAAGGCTCTGGAGGCTCCTATCCGTCAGATCGCTGCCAACGCTGGCCTGGACGGCTCCGTGATCCTGGAGAAGGTCCGCAATTCCGGCAAGCTGGGCTACGGCTTCGACGCTTATAAGGAAGAGTACTGCGACATGGTTTCCGCCGGTATCATCGACCCGGCCAAGGTGACCCGCTCCGCTCTGGAGAATGCCGCTTCTGTCTCCGCTATGGTGCTGACCACCGAGTCTCTGGTGGCTGATAAGCCCGAGCCCCCCGCTCCCGCTCCCGCCGCTGACCCCAGCATGGGCGGCATGTATTAAGCAATAGCCGCAAAGCATTGAATGCAAAGGACTTTTCGCTGGCAATCTGATGAATTTACCACAAATTTACAACAATTGCCAACGAAAAAGCGCCGAGATATGTATGAAGCTACCGTCTGCATTTTGCAGGCGGTAGCTTTTTTTGCAATTTCTCTATACAAAAGATTAGCCGATTTTTTGCTTGCGGGGGAAGCATCCGGTTTTGGCAGAGATATTCCCCTCAGTCCGTTAGCTTGGCGCAATCGGCGGGGCGGCCGGAGAGCATTTCCAGACCGTGACTGATGGCGGGCAGCACCGCCTCTAAATTCTCCCGCGCCGCCTTGGGGGAGCCGGGGAGATTCAGGATCAAGCTCCCTTTCCGGATGCCCGCCTGCGCCCGGGACAGCATGGCACGGCTGGTGATCTGCATGGAGGCATAGCGCATGGCCTCCGGGATGCCGGGAGTCAGCCGGTCGCACACGGCAAGGGTAGCCTCCGGGGTCACGTCCCGTGGGGCGAAGCCGGTGCCGCCGGTGGTCACAAGCAGTTGAATGTCACCATCGTCGGCCATCTGCCGCAGCGCCGCTTCGATCTGCGCCTGCTCGTCCGGCACCACATCGGTCCGAACCACCTCATAGCCTGCGTTTTTCAGCAGCTCTGCCACCAGCGGACCACCCTCGTCGGGGCGCTCGCCCCGGAAAACACGGTCGCTGACCGTCAATACAGCAGCATGATACATACGCTCATCTCCTCATTTCAACAGTAGAATATCCCTTGGCTGGACGGCGATCCAAAGCCCCTCCGGGCGGTTCAGCCGCCGCCAATCGTCCCGTTCCAGTTCCATCCGCAGAAGGGGGGCACCGGACGCGGCCCCCTCCGGCCGCAGCAGGACGATGGTGGTGAATACATCCTGAATGACCCGCTCCACCGTGCAGTAGAAGGCGTCCGGGGTGCCCTCCGGCATCGTCATCACGTGTCTTGCCCGGATGCCTGCCTGACAGATGTCCGCCGGGACCGGCTTGCCGCAACTCAGTGTCAGGCCCCACGCAGGCAGCGTCACGGCGCTGCCTGCCGGTACGGCCTCCACGATGTTTTTACACCCGGAGAGTCGGGCGGCAGCCTCCGTTTCTGGCTCGTGAAACAGCTGCCGCAGAGTGAAGGTTCCTTGCGAGGCCCCCTGATCCAGTACGCACACCCGCTTGCAGTTGCGGAACACCTCGCCCCGGTCATGGGACACCCATAAAATCGGTCCGGAGAAATTCTCCAGAAAATCGGACAGCTTCAGCTCCAAGTCCCATTTCAGATAGCTGTCCAGCGCGGAAAACGGCTCGTCCAGCAAAATGACCTCCGGCTGGGAGCAGAGAATCCTCGCCAGCGCCACCCGCTGCTGCTGTCCGCCGGAAAGCTGGGCGGGATACCGCTTTTCCAGACCCTCCAGCCGAAAGCGGTGGAGGGTCGCCGACAGCGCGGCGGCTTTTTCCGCCTTGGAACCGGAGCGGATGCCGCAGAGGATGTTTTTCTCCACCGTCATGGTAGGGAACAGGGCGTAATTCTGGAATAAATACCCCACCCGGCGCTGCTGGGGCGGCAGGTCGATCCTGGCCTCGCTGTCAAACAGCACCCGGCCGTTCAGCACGATCCTCCCCCGATCCGGGGCCATGATCCCCGCGATGCATTTGAGGGTCATGCTCTTGCCGCAGCCGGAGGCCCCCAGCAGGGCCAGCGTTTCCGTCTCCGCCTGAAAGCGGACGTCCAGATGGAAATTCCCCAGCTGCTTTTCAATCTCCACAAGCAGGCTCAAGCCGTCCCCCTCCTTTTCCCACTGGCCACCAGAAAGTCCCGGCGTTCCAGCATATTCACCGTCAGCAGCACCACGGCGGAGATGCTTAGGTTGACCATTACCCATTTCATAGCCAACGCGTCATTGCTGGTCTGCCAAAGCTGATAGACGGTGGTGGAAATGGTGGCGGTCTTGCCAGGGGTGTACCCGGCGATCATGCTGGTAGCGCCGTATTCGCCCAAGGCCCGGGCGAAGGCCAGCACCGTTCCCGCTAAGATGCCCTGTCGGCAGCAGGGCATCTGGATGTGCCAGAAAATATAGGCGTTGGAAAGGCCCAGTGTCTGTCCGGAGTAGGCCAGTGTCTCGTCAAAGGACTCGAAGGCTCCGCGGGCGGTGCGGTACATCAGGGGGAAGATCACCACCGCGGTGGCAAAAATGGCAGACCACCACGTCATCACCACCTTCACGCCGAAATGACGCAGCAGCCACGCGCCAAGGATCCGCTTTGGCCCCAGCAGGCGCAGCAGCAGGTAGCCGATCACCGTAGGCGGCAGCACCAGCGGCAGCGTCAGCACCACATCCAGCAGCCCCTTCGCCAGCCGAGGCAGGCGAGCGATGTAATACGCCGCGAAGATCCCGGCGAAAAAGACGATCACCGTGGAAATAGCCGCAACACGCAGCGAGTTCCATAGGGGAAACAGGTCCATAAGTTACCTCCTGAGGGGGAAGGGATGGAGGACCGACGGCCCGCCGCCGTATCAGCGGCGGGCAAGCGATTTATCGTCGGCCTTTTCAGAAATAGTTCTCGGTCAAGCGGCGGAGAAGCCCACGGACTCAAACACGGTCATGGCTGCGTCGGTCTGGAGATAGGCCAGGAAGTCCTGGGCGGCATCCTCCTTGTCTCCCTTGAGCACGGCGGCGGGGTAGATGACCTGACCGCACATCTCGGCAGTGGCGCTGTCCACCACCGTCAGACCGGCGGAGTGGGCATCGGTGGCATAGATGATGCCGCAGTCCACGGCACCCTCGCTGACCTGAGAGGCAACCTCCTTCACGTTGTTGCCGTAGGTCAGCTTATTTGCGACGGCGGTCTCGTCGATGCCGTAGTAGTTGAAGATCTTTAGGGTGTACTGGCCCACGGGCACATCGCTGTTGCCGATGGCCAGCATCACATCGCCGTTCTTCAGCAACTCGGCAAGCTGGTCAAAGCTCTCAATGCCCTTGGGATTGCCGACGGGAACGGTGAGCGTCACCTTGTTTTCCAGCAGGTCCACACGGCTGTCGGTGACGATGAGGTCAAGCCCGTCGGGATTTTTCTCGGCGTCGCCGATCAGGCTGCCGTCCATGGCGTTCATCTGCTTGGGTGCGGCGGAGATGAACAGGTCGCAGTCCGCGCCCTCCTTGATCTGCTTGAGCAGCTTGCCGGAGGAGTCGAAGTTATATGTAACGGTCACGTTGGGGTTGTTCTGCTCGTACATTTCCTTGAGCTGGTTCATGGTCTCCGTCATGGAGGCGGCTGCGAACACGATCAGCTCCACCGGCTCACCGGCGGGGGCTTCCGTGGGGGCGTTGTCCTGCGTCTGGGAACCGTCGGCGGCGTTGGCACTGGTGTCGGCCTTGGAGCCGCAGGCGGCGAGGGACAAGGTCAGGCACAGGGCCAGCAGCAGGGACAAATACTTTTTCATGTTGGTTCTTCCTTTCTGATTCGATGAAAAATCTATCTCGACTTTACAGAGTAAAGCGTGATACTCAATCAAGATGAACGGTTCGGAAAAGCAGGAGCGCGCTTGGGCGCTCTCGCTTTTATTTTCCGAAGGGGCAGTTGGGCCAGTGACAGGGCTTGCAGCCAAGGCACAGCCCGCCCTCGCCCATCACGGCGAAATCCGCCTTGGTCATCTCCACACCGGCGGCAATGCGGGGCAGGGCCAGATCGAAAATGGTGGCCCCGGCATACATCACACAGCCGGGCAGGCCGCAGATAGGCGTACCGTCCTCAAAATAGCCCAGCAGGAACATGGCGCCGGGCAGCACCGGGGCGCCGTAGGTGACGATCCGTGCCCCGCTCTGTCTGATGCCGCCGGGGGTGTTGTCGTCGGGGTCCACGCTCATGCCGCCGGTGCAGAGGATCACATCCGCGCCGGTTTTCCGGGCTTCGCCGATGGCGTTGGCCACGTTTTCTACGCCGTCGCCGGAATAGGCGATGGAGATGGTCTCGATACCGTAGGCCGCCAGCTTCTCCTTCACCACCGGGGTGAAGGTGTCCTGGATGAGACCCTTCTTCACCTCGCTGCCGGTGGCCACGATAGCGGCGGGTTTTCTTCACATAGGGCAGCAGCTCCAACAGAGGGCCGGCGCCCGCCGCCTGCTCAGCGGCTTGCAGTGTTTCCTCCTTGATGATGAGGGGGATGACCCGCATTCCCGCCAGCTTGTCGCCCTTTTTCACGGCGGTATTGCCCTTCCGGGTGGCGATCATCACGTCCTCCCGGGAGTTGACGGCGATGAGCCGCTGGCTGTCCACCTGGAACAGGCCGTCACAGGCGGCTCGCAGCTCGATCTTGCCCTCTTTCGTCTCACTGCGGACCATGTTCTCCTGACCGCACAGGGCCAGCAGCCGTTCCGCCGCATCGTTTTCGTGGACCATGCCCGGAGTCATCTCCCAGACATACAGGTTCTCCTTGCCCATGCTCAGCAGCACGGGAATATCGTCCTCCGTGACGATGTGGCCCTTGCGGAACCGGGCGTCCTTATATTGATCCTTGATGATCTGGGTCATATCGTGGCACAGCACGTGGCCCACGGCCTCCTCTGTTCGGATCAGCTTCACTTCAGCACCTCAATTTCGTCTCCGGGCCTGACAACGCCCTCTTTTACCACCACGGCGAAGATACCCTCTGTGGGCATGACGCACTTGCCTACCGCCTTTTTGATGGCGCAGTCATTGTGGCACTCCTTGCCGATCTGCGTCACCTCCACCTCCGTCTCACCGATCCGCAGGTGGGTCCCCACGGGCAGGCTCTTGAGGTCGATGCCTTCCGTATTGATGTTCTCCGCGAATACGCCGGGGTCCAGAGCGATGGGGGAGCGGGGACGCATGGTGTCGATGCTTTCCTCCGCCAATAGAGAGATCTGGCGGTGCCAGTCTCCGGCGTGGGCGTCCCCCACGATGCCGTGGCGCAGTTTCAATTCAATTTCCGGAACGGGCTTTTTCAGTGTTCCCTTTTTCTCACTGATATTGACGGATACGACCTTTGCCACGGTTCTATCAGTCCTCTCGCTTATAGTCTCCGCTCTTGCCGCCGGATTTTTCCAGCAGGCGGATGTTGGTGATCTCCATATCCTTCTGCACCGCCTTGCACATATCGTAAACGGTGAGGGCCGCCACGGAAACGGCGGTCAGGGCCTCCATCTCTACGCCGGTGACGCCGGTGCAGGTGACGGCGGCCTGAATTTCCACCATGCACGGCTGGTCCGACAGATGGAACGTGATGTCGATACCTGTCAGGGGCAGAGGGTGGCACATGGGGATCAGCTCCCAGTTGTGCTTGGCGGCCTGGATGCCCGCCACCTGGGCCACCGCCAGCACGTCTCCCTTTTTCATGGTGCCGTTTTTGATGTGGGCCATGGTCTCCGGGGAAACGTGAATCTCTCCGGCGGCTACGGCCCGCCGGTGGGTCACAGCCTTTTCCGTTACATCCACCATCCGGGCGCGGCCCTGCTCGTTGAAATGGGTCAGTTCTCCCATGGTTCAGCCTCCGATCTCATTCATGGTCCGGGGCGTATCGCTGGCATGCTCTGTCAGGTGATGCCCCTTGGGCTTTTGCAGGATGCTCTGGTAAATGGCCGCCTCCAGCACCTCACCGTGAAGCCCACGGAGGGAAATTTCCTCCCGGCTGTGGAGACAGCCCTTCAGCTTGCCGTCCGGCGTTACCCGGATGCGGCGGCACGCTCCACAGAACTCGTGGCTCATGGGGGTGATCAGCCCCACAGTCCCCATGGCTCTCGGCAGACGGTACCGCCGCGCCACGCCATTGGGTTCGATTTCTTCCAGCGCCGGGAATCGGTTCAGAATCTCCGTTACCGGCAGGAAGCGTTCCTTTGGCCATGTCGCACAGGGCCCCATAGGCATCAGTTCAATGAACCGCACCTCCCAGGGGTGCTCTTTCGTCAGGCTCAGAAAATCCTCGATCTCGTCATCGTTCACGCCGCCCATCAGCACGGTGTCCAGCTTCAAATTCTGAAATCCGGCGTCCTCCGCTGCCCGGATGCCCGCAAAGGCGTCCTCCAGATCTCCCCGGCGGGTGATTTCCCGGAATCGCTCCGTCCGCAGGGTGTCCAGACTGATGTTCAGCCGGTCCACTCCGGCTTCCTGCAGGGGCTTTGCCAATTCCGGCAGCAGGCTGCCGTTGGTGGTGAGGCAAAGCTCCTTCAGTTCCGGGATGGCCCGCAGCGTTCGGCAGATGTCCAGAATCCCTCGCCGCACCAGCGGTTCTCCGCCGGTCAGACGGATCTTCCGGACTCCCAGCTTCACCGCCGCCCGGGCGATCTCGCCGTATTCCTCTACGGAGAGGACGGCCCCGTGAGGGCCTTTTTCCACGCCGTCCGCCGGCATACAGTATTGGCATCGGTAATTGCAAAGGTCCGTTACCGACAGCCGCAGATAATCAATTGTACGGCCATATTGATCGATCATCGCATTACTTCCTATCGTCCCAAGCTGCGGCCCGGAATTTCTCCGGGCGTGTTCGTCGGGGGCACACGGCCCGCAGCAGCGTCCGGCCGCCAAGTTTTCTAAGGTTGACCTTTATTATAGCAGATATTTCCTCAAAATACAAACCCCTTTTCCGCGGCTGAAGAAAGGCGGCGCAGTATGAAAAGCGGGCCCGGCTTGAAGGACTGTTTCAGGAGAAGGAAATACCCGCTGTGGTGTGAAAAATTCCGGCTGTTCGCAGCGATAAATTTTAACCGGATTGTAGCATCTTGTTCACAATTTGTTCATGATTGCAAAGCAACTTTCCGCTATGGTAGGTTTATAGAAGTATACATAGGTGCTAAACTGAATTTAGGAGGTTTTTTATGAGACGGTTTTTCAGAAAACGGCTTCCGGCCTTTCTGCTGACGCTGGTCATGGTCATGACGATGGTCCCGGCCGTGTCCGCCCGCTCCTCGGCGGATCTGACCTGTGAAGTAGAAAAGGGTGAATCTGTATCTTTCCGCAAGCGGGACTTCCGCTCCCTCTATCGAAATGAGTATAGCAACGAAACTCCCCAGTATATTGTGTTTACTGATTACAGTGACTTAGATGATTATGGGTATTTGACTGCCAAGAATTACCGCGGCAAAACCATCAACCTCAGCGAAAGCGATCTGAATAATACATGGTTCTATTATGACAGTGATAATGTCCCCGAGAGTGTGGATTACGCACTGGACGATTTGACATTCGTGGCTAACCGCCGGGCTGACAGCGGTACACTGCGTATGGAGTTTGAGATTCATGGTGAGCGGAGCAAGGATTATGTGTCCTGCACCATGGATATCAAAGTCGGTGGCGGTTCCGGTTCCTCCAAGGGGGACATCACCTATACGGTGAAGCCCGGCGAGGAAACCAGCTTTGAAGTCAGCGATTTTGAAGAATATTATGACAGCAAGTGCGACGGCACCTTCAAGTACGTGACCTTTAGCACCTCTACCAGCAATTATAACGATTTCAGCGGCTATGTTGCTTATCGCGATGAAGCGCTGAGCCGTTCCGACCTGGTAGGTAGCAAGTTCTATGACGATGACTCTGATTATGGCGACTATCCCATCAAACGTCTGACATTGGAGGCGGGTAAGTCTGCGTCCGAGGACAGCGTGGAGATCGGATTCACTGTCTATGGTGAGAAGAGCAGCGGCAAGAGCTACAGCGCTGACGGCACCCTGGTGTTGGAGGTTTCCAAGACCGGAGCCTCCAGCAAGGGTGACATCACCTACACGGTGAAAGCCGGAGACGAGGTCGCCTTTGACGATGCCGATTTTGAGAAGATCTACGAGAACAGCCGCTGTACCGGCAGTCTCAAGTATGTGGAATTCAGCCGGCCCGACAGCGCGTTCAACAATGCCGGTACCCTCTATTCCCGGTACGGCAAGCGGAATGAGACAGCCTTTACCCGTTCCAGCCTGCCCGGAACCACATTTGGTTATGACAGCTACGAAGATGCGGACTACAGCCTGGACGATTTGAGCTTTGTGGCGGACAAGTCCTTCTCCGGCAGCGTGGAGCTGAGCTTCACTGTTTATGGCGGCACCGGTACCCGGACCAACCAGAACGCCACCGGTACACTGGTCATCACCACCGGTACATCTGCGGGAACATCCCGTTATGTGGGCAACATCCGTTACAATACCACGCCCGGCACCGCCCTGCAGATCAATGCCAATGACATTGCCCGTCTCTTCCGTAAGTACACCTCTGGCGAAGCCCTGCAGTATTTGACGCTGACCAGTGTACCCGCTACCGGCAGCCTATATTACAACTATTACAATACCAGTAAGTATGGCTCCGCACAGATGCCGCTCACCGCTTCCACAGCGGGGAATGTGGTCTTCTCCTACAGTCCCGCCTCTGCATCGGAATATGATCTCTCCGAGCTGACTTATATCCCCAGCGGAAGCAATTACTGCACGTCTCTTGGCTTCACCGGATACAGCAGCAACGGCACAACTGTTTCCGCGACCATCCTGATCAGCGTGACGGCTTCTCCGGTGTCTGAGGTTTACAGTGTGACCACCAAGGGCACCTCCGTGAACTTCCCGGCAAACTCCGTGTATTCCGCAGTGGCATCCGCCACTGGCTTCGGCCTTAGCAGCATCCAGCTGCTGGAACTGCCTGCCTCCACTGCCGGCGTCCTGTACGTGGGCTCCTATGCGGCGGATACCACCAGCGCTTACAGCTATGGAAATGGAACTGATTCCATGGGTCAGCTGCGTTTCATTCCGAACAGCAAGTTCACCGGTTCTGTCTCCATCCCCTATGTGGCATTGAGCAGCAGCGGCACCGCTTTGGGCGCCGGTGTGGTCTCCATCGGCGTGGTGGACAGTGTGAAGAAGTTTACGGATATCTCTACCTCCACCTGGTGCTATAAGTATGTTACGGAACTTGCCAGCGCCAATGTTATCTCCGGCTACAGCAACGGAACGTTCCAGGAGAAGAATACCATTACTTACGGCGCGGCCCTGAAGCTCATCATGCTGGCGGCGGGCTACGGCGAGCAGGCCCCCACGGTGAAGGGCAGCACCTTCAGCGGCTATCTGGCGAAGGCCAAGGCTGACGGACTGGTGTCCGGCAATCCCAAGCTGAACGGGCCTATCACCCGTCTGCAGATCGCGCAGATCGCCACCAAGGCGTTGAAGCTTTCTACCACCGGTCTGCCCAGCAAGAAACCCTTTACCGACACCAATGACGTCTATGTGCAGGCGCTGAATGCCGCCGGTATCATTGAGGGGTACTTCTCCAACGGTACCAGCACTTATAAGCCCAACAACACCTTGACCCGCGGTCAGGTCTCTGCCATCGTGTGGAGAATGAAAAATTCCGTACAGTAAGCGAATTGGATTTCCCCGAGATCGAGATTGACGATTTCCGAATTGTCCCCGAAGTCCGCCTGCGGTTTATCTTCCGCCTGCGTTTGGATATCCACAAAAGCTGATTG
>ERZ779840.3156-NODE-3156-length-13323-cov-3.722189_pt1 | contig 13323 bp, 11 predicted proteins | sample MGYA00511561_ERZ779840 | MGnify/ENA primary metagenome ERZ779840 (study PRJEB29588, sample SAMEA2162036) | human gut metagenome | biome: human gut; feature: human-associated habitat; material: faeces | place: Denmark | collected 2008/2010 ...
CCCGCCGAGGCAACTTCGACATTAAGCTACGGCTGTCGGAGAAGTAGTAGGAATCCTCTTCATTTATGGAGGAGAGGAAGTCAATAGTAAAAAGCGAACTATGAGGAAAACCCCGTTAGCTCATTACTCAGCTTCAAGTCCCAAATTCAACGGTTAATGCAATGCAAAACTCAACAGCTGGAGTCGGTAGCCGCGTAAGAGGCTGCCGAGTTCAATCAAGAAAGCCTGCGTTCATTTAAACTTTCGCTGAAGGTTTCGACGAGGAACTTACTTGAAGAGTACAAAGCGTGACTACGAAGCTTGGCAAAGAATTTGACATCCAGGAACCTTATCAATACGGAAAACAATCCCGAAGCTTTTTTCAAGGGCTGTGTTGAAGAAGATCTGGGAGATGGATCACTCGTTAGAAGGGCACTTGGCGAAATGGCGAAGGCTAAAGGAATGGTTCAGCTCGCAAAGGAGACAGGTCTCTCAAAGCAGTGTTTGTACAGAGCGCTCAGCCCCGAAGGATCACCTAAATTCGAAACGATATTTAGAATCAGCAAGGCCTTGAAGCTGACGATTCCAACTCATCGAGCCTGATTTAAATTCTCCGATCTCCGCTGCGGCTGGAAAGCTCTAAAAGTTACTCTGTGTCCGCTGGCGCTCTCTTGAAAAGTTTTGTAAGACCGGCAAGCCAGAATTTCACAAAGATGCCGACGCATAACGCCGAAATAACAGTTCCTTCCCGCAGCCCGCGTATTTCGTGGAAAACGCAGTAACTAAGAAGTAAAGCCAACAAAACCAAAATAACGTCATTGGCGATTTTGACGGATGAAAATGGCTTGTGCAGAACCGTACTGACCGCAAGTACGAGTCCTTCCCCGGGTAACGCTGCGGCGCCGGCAAACACTTCTAAAGCAACGCCGAGTCCGAGAACCACGTTTCCAAGCATCGAGACTGCAAAACATTTCCAATAAATATCTGAAGACAAGAACTCAGTGATCTGCATAGATGTATCGATGAAGTAAGAGAAGGCGAATGTGATCGGAATTTGCGAGAGAAGTAGAAGCTTGTTGATGGATTTTCGGAGCAGCAGCCACTGTGCAGCAACAAAGAGCAAGTTAATGAAGAAAGTAGTTTCACCGAAGGTTAAGCCGCTGGCATAAGACGACACTAATGGCAGAGAGCTGATGGGAGTGGTTCCGAGATTGCCTCGAGTCACGAGTGCGATACCTAAACTCATGACGAACAATGCAGCGACGAATATGAACCACGGGCCTAACTTGCGAAACATATCGGAAAAATTTGAAAGATGTTGGACTTGAGGATTAGAGATTCAAGAAAGAAAAGTCGAAGGGCTGAGCTTCGACTTTTCAGATTGATTAGAGGTTAGAAACCGTTATGTTCCTGCTTTTGCTTCGGACTTCGATGGGGCAGGAACGTCGTTTTCGACTTTGCATATCACTTCCGGCATCGAAATGATATGCAGATCCCTCTGCTGGAACGGAATGTTGATCTTGCGCTTGTTGAATTCACGGAACATCGCGCGACCAATGTTGGACCTCAAAGTCGCGGTGCCTTTTTCGGGGTCGGGAACCCAGAAGTACGACGTCAGTTCAATACCGTCGGCTCCGAAGTTCGTCAGAATGGTGTAGGGCGCCGGATTGATCAGCACGCGCGGCTGTTTTCGGACGATATCGGTCATGAGCTCAATGACTTCATCAATGTCGGCGCTGTAGTCAACGCTCATCATGACGGTCGCACGTCCCGGACCCAACAGGTACGAGGTATTGCGAACGCTGCTGGTGACGAAATTCTCGTTCGGGATAATCGTTACGCTGCCGTCGTAAGCCTTAACCGCTGTGTAGCGCGTCTTGATGTCCGTCACAATACCTTCAACGCCGGAAACGTTCACCAAGTCTCCGATTTTGATGCTCTTATCCAGAAGAATAATGAATCCGCTGACGTAGTTAGAGGCAATTTTCTGTAAGCCGAAACCTAAGCCGACACCGATGGCACCGCCGAAGACGCCGAGTACGGTGATGTCAATACCGACTGAAGCCAGACCGATCAAAATCGCAATCGTCACTAAAACGACCTTGACCACCCGGATGATCACAACGCGGACGTTGGACTCCATGGTCGGCAGGCTGTTGATCCATTTCTCAAAGAACTGGCCGATCCACTTCGCGATAAAGAGCGCTAAGGCAATCGAGAAGCCGGAAAGGAAGACAGACCAAACCGTTGCGTTGGTGCTTCCTAGCGGAATTTTGGTGGTCTGCATAAATTCCACGCACTTAGGCAGCACGCCGACGATCTGAAGCGCGACACCGCCCCAAATCGAAAACGTCAGGAAGTTATCCAAACTGCTGTTGTATTTGCGCGAAAGCGAGTGCAGCAGAAATACGACCGTGCGGATCACAACGTAGGCCCCGAGAATCAACCACGCAATAGATTCCAGCGGCAGGGCTTTCTTAGGAAGCAAGCCGAAAAGTCGCACGGTAAAGGTGCTGACCGCGATGAATAACATTCCAAGCAGCGGGAAACTCAGCCGCAAAATCAGCGTCTCAATGCCTCGTCTTACCTTTGCCCAGAAGGCGCTCTCGCGATGTTCAGGCTTGACCGGGGCTTCGCCTTCTTCCGCTTTGATCTCGTCGCTTTCGATGATTTCATTAGCGGCTAAGTGCTTAATAATCCGCATGCGGATGTATTTGCCAAGCAGCCAAGCTAAAAACAGTGAGCCCAGAATGGAGGCCAGCTGCCAATAGATGATCGGCTGGTTAAGCCCTTTTTCAAACATCAGCAGGAGTTGATCCAGGATGTTGCTGTCGCCGCTTAAAAGTTCTTCTGTCGTAACCGCTGTTTGTGCGACTTTGGCGATTTCGGCGGATGCGGCTGCCGAGGTACTCATAGGCTGTCTCCGTTAGGTTAACGACCGTTTGCGTCGTCAACCGGATCAAATGTCAATGTAATAGAAGAAGGAATGTCTCCTACCGGGGGTTTGGGGAAGGGATTGCACATCAGAATCGCTTTTTCCACCGCCGTATCGAAAGCCTTCAGACCGCTGCTTCTGATCATCTTGGGCGGAACAGCCTTCTGACCGTTCTTGAGCAGACGGACATCGAACTTGGCAACGTACATTCCGCGTTTGGCGCCGGCCGGCGTATTAAACGTAATATGCGGACGGATGCAGGCAACGATACGGTTGTTGTACTGGGCTTGCTGGAAGTTCGTCATGGCGCCGGAGCCTGAACCCATGGCAGATCCGCTCTGGCCGGTTAAGCGGCTGAGCATTTCTTTTCTGCGGGCGGCATTAGCCTGTTCTTGGGCTCTCTGACGATTGAGTTCTTCTTGAGCCTTGCGTTTTTCAGCTAGGGCTTTTTCACGCTGAGCCTTTTCTTCAGCGATCTTGCGTTCGCGTTCCTGAGCTTGTTTCTTGAGTTCTTCCTGCTTGGCTTTGCGTTCGGCTTCTGCTTTTTCTTCAGCCTTACGTTTTTCTTCCGCTAAGCGTTTCTGCTCTTCTTGTTTCTTCAGCTCTTCCTGACGCTTCTGTTCTTCGATGCGTCGTTCTTCTTCCTGACGGCGCAGTTCAGCCTGGCGAGCTTCTTCGGCTTTACGCTGCTCTTCAGCTCGTTTGGCTTCCTGAAGCTGACGTTCGCGCTCAAGAATGCGTTGTTTTTCCTCTTCCTGTTTCTTCTTTTCGCGGTCGAGTCTTTCTTGGACGATGTCCGGATCCTCAAGCAGGTTGGCTTGACGATCTAAATCCGTCTGAGCGATAGGAGGCGGGGGCGGAGGCAGCTGCTGCTGAGGCTCTTCCGGAGCAGGAGGCTCGGGAGCGGGTTCCGGTTCCGGCTGAGGTTCAGGCTGGGGCTCCGGTTCGGGCTGAGGCTCGGGTTCCGGCTCAGGCTGCGGTTCCGGTTGCGTCTCTGCCGGAGCTTCTGCCGCCGGCATATCGCCGTTCCACAGTTCGGCATAGACGGGTCCTGTCGGCTCCGATCTCCATTGCATGGAAACGAAGAGCAGCACAAAAAGAAGCCCGTGGGCGATTAAAGCGAGCACAAAAGCCGTGCCCCAATAACCCTGAGCGCCTGAGAGCCGATTCGCTTGATTCGGAGATAAGTCGTCCATTACTTGGCACCGCTTCCTTCAAGTTGCAATGACAGACCGATACGCGTGATGTTGGCCTTTTGTAGATTGCGCATCACGTCGATGACTTTTTCATATGCGACGGTTTTATCCGCAGCAATGACAACCGGAACCTGATTCCCGTCGGTCTGCATCGATTCGACCGTAGAGACTAACTGAGGGAAATCAACCGGAGTTAATTTCTTTGCGGTATCGCGGATCTGGAGTTTGCCGTCTGGCGAGATAATGACTTCGACAACTTTATCCGGAGTGCGAGCCGCTTTATTGACTTTCGGCAGATCGACGATCGAAGGATTGACGTATGGGGCGGCGACCATCAGGATCACCACGAGAACGAGCATCACGTCAATGTACGGGACGACGTTCATCTCTGCTAAAAGACGTCTTTTGCCGTTACGTGCCATGTTGTGTCCTTAGGCCTGACGCCCCAAAATGTTCTGGAATTCCTGCATGAAGCTTTCGTACTGGCTCGAGAGACGATCCAGACTGTAAGCAAAGCGGTTGTAGCCGATAACGGCAGGAATAGCGGCAAACAGGCCGATCGCGGTTGCTACCAGAGCTTCGGCAATACCCGGGGCGACGACAGCCAGCGAAGCGCTTTCCAGGTTGCCCAAGCCGGTGAAGGCGTCCATGATGCCCCAGACCGTGCCGAACAAACCGATGTACGGGGAAACGGAACCGATGGTGGCCAAAACGCTCAAGCCCGACTCGAGAATGTCGAGTTCTCTCTGATAACGGGCGCGCATGGCGCGAGACACACCGTCAATGACGCCGAAGGTGCCGGCGCGGGCTTCGAGATTGCTCGCGCGGCTTCTTAAGAACTCGGTCATGCCGGAGTAGAAGATGCCCTCCTGAGGGCCGATGGAAGAGCGGCGCTCGGTGGCGCTTTCGTAGAGTTTATTTAAATCTGCACCGCCCCAGAAACGCTTGTCGAAGTTGCGGGCTTCTCTTCTTGCACGGCTCATCTGGAACCATTTCTGAAAAATAATGGTCCAGCTCACTAAAGAGAAAATCAAAAGAATAGCCAAAACAATCTGAACAACGGCGCTCGCATGAGCAACCAAAGTAATGATTGATAAATCGGCAGATGCTTCCATCACAGTCCCTTGTACTAACGAATGATTAATGATTTAAAAGTTTTTTGAGTTGTTCTGAAATAGGCTCGGGCATAGCCACCGGGCGGAATGTGTGCGCGTCGAGCGTGCCGCAGCGAACGTCTCCGACGTTGAGCACTTCATCTCCTCTCAGAATTTCCTGATGAAATTCAAAAGAAGTACGGCCGCACGCGGTGACCGTTGATCGAACCACTAATTCATCATCCAGCCGAGCCGGTTTCTTGTACTTGGCTTTGGCTTCGGCGACGACAAAGACGACGCCGAGCTCTGAGTACAGCCGCTCCTGACTCCAGCCCAACGCGCGCAGCCATTCCGTGCGTGCGCGTTCCATGAATCTGAAGTAGTTTGCGTAATAAACCACTCGTGCACAGTCTGTGTCTTCGTAGTAGACGCGAACCGGCCAGTCGAAATAGTGTTTTTCCATCAACGAATTCTCATCCGAGCGCGCTTAGACGCGCTCAAAAAGGCTCCTTGAAGCCCAGCCTCACATAACAGCGCATTTTAACAAACGGGTACCGGAGAATCAGGCTTGAAAACTCTTCTTTGTACCCGTTTTTCTGAATCAATAAAATCTTGTGTGAAACTTAAAAAGATAGGAATACCCCTAGGTGTGCAACTGTGCCTAAATGTTTTATTTCTTTGGAACTTTTTGCGATCTGATAAGATATCACGTCCCAAAATAGGCGAAAGGAAGAGCAGTGAAAATTAAAGTAGGATACGGCGCAGCTTACGGCAGACTTTTTAAGCTGTCGGCGGCCGTCTTTGCACTGGCCGCGCTGACCTCCTGCAAAGAAATTCCGAACTCCGTTCACACGGAAAAAGAGCTTGCCTCCAACACGCTCTATACGCCATTCTCAGGCCGCAGTCCGAAGCATTTAGATCCGACGAGTTCTTACTCTTCAGATGAGACGCCTTACACCTATAGTATCTATGAACCGCTTTATCAATATCACTTCTTAGAGCGGCCGTATCGTCTGATCCCTCGCTCTGCCGCTGAGGTGGTCAAGCCAGTTTATTTGGATAAAGACGGAAAGGTTCTTCCGGAGACTGCATCAGCGGAAGAGATTGCGCTGAGCGTTTACGAGATCCCGATTAAGAAGGGCATTTTGTTTGCCCCTCATCCGGCCTTCGCTAAAAATGAGAAAGGCGAGTACGTCAATCACGCTTTAGCGCCTGAAGTCATCGACCAACTGCACAATCCGATGGATTTGCCGCAGAAAGGTACGCGTGAACTGACCGCCGAGGACTTCGTTTACTCGATCAAGCGGATGGCTAATCCCCGCATCATTGCTCCGGTCTACGGAACGATGGTGAACTATCTTCCGGGCTTAAAAGACTTTGCCGTTCAGGTGCGCGCGGAAGATAAGCGTCTTCGCGCTGACCTCAAACCTTCCGATCGAGACTTACCGTTCTTAGATTTACGGAAGTTTGAACTCAAGGGCGTATCGGCGCCGGATAAGCACACACTGCGGCTCGAAGTCAAAGGAAAGTATCCCCAGTTCCCCAACTGGCTGGCAATGACTTTCTTTGCGCCGGTTCCGTGGGAAGCAGAAGCCTTCTACGCCCAGAAGGGTATGGCCAAGAATAACTTGTCTTTGAACTATTGGCCTGTAGGCACCGGTCCTTACATGCTGGTGGAATCGATTGAAAACCGCAAACATGTCATGGAGCGCAATCCGAATTTCCGAAAGACGGAGCTCTATCCGTGCACGGGTGAACCCGGAGACGAAGCAAAAGGCTTTTTAAAAGACTGCGGAAAACCGCTGCCTTTCATTGATCGGATTGAAATCACGGCAGAAAAAGAAAGCGTGCCGCTACGCACGAAGTTCTTGCAGGGCTACTACGACTCTCCGCAGATTGAACGCCTCGACAACGGTCAGGGCTTCTTGATCGGCATGGCGGACAGCGCGGAAAAAGAGAAAGAGTACAAAGAAAAGAAACTGCAGTTTCCGCAGACCATAGAAGCGCAAAACACGTACTTCGGCTTTAACTGGATGGATCCGGTCGTAGGAGAAGGCAAGACGCCCGAAGAGCGCGAGTGCAACAAGAAGCTTCGTCAGGCGATTTCTATTGCCATGGACTGGGAAGAATATATCCAGATCTTTGAGAAAGGGCTGGCGTCTCCCGCGCATGGACCCCTGCCGCCGGGACTTTTCGGATATCGAGAGGACGGCGCTGCGGCCTTTAACCCGATCGTTTACGAAAAGACCGAAGACGGACTCGTCCGCCGCAAATCCATTGAAGAAGCCAAGAAACTCTTAGCTGAAGCAGGCTACCCCGGCGGCCGTGATGCAAAAACCGGCGAGCCTTTAGTCTTGAATCTCGACTTCCAGGCGGCAGCGTCTCCTTCAACGAAGGCTGTGCTCGACTGGTACCAGAAGCAGTTTGCCAAGATCGGCATTCAGCTCGATATCCGGGGTACGGACTACAACCGTTTCCAGGATAAAGTGATTTCCGGCAATCACCAGCTCTTCCTATGGGGCTGGCTTGCCGACTACCCGGATGCAGAAAATTTCCTGTTCCTGCTTTACGGTCCAAACGCAAAGTCCAAGACCGGCGGCTCCGGAGAAAACGCGGCGAACTATCAAAATCCGAAGTACGACGAACTCTTCAGCCGAATGCGTTATATGGACGAGGGTCCGGCTAAGGCCGAGGCCATCAACGAACTGATCAAGATCGTCCAGGAAGACGCACCTTGGACATTCGGATACTTTCCGACAAGCTCCGCAGCGTTCCATCAGTGGGTGCACAACGGCAAACCCACGCAAGTTGTGCGCAATCACATTCAGTATCTGAGGCTCGATCCTGAGACGCGTGTAAAGGCCATTAAAGAATGGAACAAACCGATTTACTGGCCGCTGCTGGTTTTTGTTCTGCTGTCGGCCTTGGTGACTATTCCGGCCGTGGCCCTTCATAGGAAGCGGGAAAGAATGACCGCACGCACCACAGAGGAGCAAGTCAAATGATTCGTTATCTTTTAAGACGCATCGGCTACGGCTTCCTGATCCTGATCGGCGTCAATCTTCTGACCTTTATGCTGTTCTTTACGGTCAACACGCCGGACGATATGGCTCCCCCCTCAATATCGGCGGCAAACGCGTGACCGCTGAAGCGATCCAGAACTGGAAAGAAGAGCACGGCTACGATAAGCCGCTGCTTTGGAATGAGAAGGCCGAAGGCTCGGATAAGCTTACCGATACGATTTTTTGGCAGCACAGTGCGCGTCTCATGGTAGGAGACCTCGGCGCGTCAGACGCAGGACGCGACATTGCCTATGAAATCAAAAACCGAATGTGGCCCTCGGTTGCTTTGGCATTTCCGACCTTTTTGCTTGGCGTCTTTGTGATTGTTGTGTTTTCTTTAGGTTTAGTGTTTTTCCGGCACACGAAGCTTGAAATCGGAGGCGTGGTCTTTGCCATTGTCATGATGTCGGTCTCGTCACTTTTCTACATTATTTTCGGGCAGTGGCTTTTCTCCAAAGTCCTGCGGCTTGTTCCGATCTCAGGCTTTGAGACGGGAACGGCCATGATTTCGTTCCTGATTCTTCCGATTGCGATCGGCGTTTTCTCGCGTATCGGCGGAGACGCGCTGCTGTATCGATCGATGTTCCTGGAAGAAATCAACAAGGATTACGTTCGCACCGCTCGAGCAAAGGGCCTGAGCGAAACGGCAGTTCTCTTTAAACACGTGCTGCGCAACGCCAGCCTGCCGATTCTGACTTCAACGGTTGCCGTGCTCCCGATGCTGTTTTTAGGCTCCTTAGTGATGGAGAGCTTCTTCGGCATTCCGGGCTTAGGAAGCTTCACGATTGATGCGATCAATGCTCAGGACTTCGCGATTGTCCGTACGATGGTTTTTGTAGGAACAGTCTTGTATGTCATCGGTCTGATTCTGACTGACGTGGCTTATACGATTGCCGACCCGAGGATCCGTTTGAAATGATGCCTAAATTTGTTTTGCTTCCGACGGATATCGTGGTTGTTGTTCTTCTTGCGGCACTGACGTTTTATCTGATTCATGTTGCCCGCTCCGAAGAGCTCAAAGCACGCTGGCGTTATGTTGTGAGTTCCGGCGCCTCGCTGTGCTCGCTTTCGCTGCTGTGTTTCTTTCTTCTGCTCTCCGTCGTAGATTCGGTGCACTTCCGTCCCGTCATTGATGTTCAGGACGGCCGCGCGATCTATGACGTCAAAGCCTATTCCCTTCTGGATAAAGCGCTCGGCAAAGCGTCTTCGGCGGAAGAGAAGTCTTATTCGATGCCGCTGGCGACTCAGACCTTTGAGAAAATTTCCCGCTTTGAAGACGGCAAACCTGTACGTGATTACGAACCGCTGAAAGCCGGCGGCGCGCATCTTAAAGCTCGAGCTGATTGGGCAGAAGACGTCATTATTAAGTCTGCCAGTGGCTTAGGCGCGGGGCTGGCGCTTAGCGCTTTGCTGTGGTTCTTAACGGTCGGATTGATTTCCCGTTCTAAAGGCCGCTCATTTAAGGAAGAAGTGCGCACTTTATTTAAGCGCCGCGACGAGGTTCCTTATGAAGCGATTCTGACGACATGTTCTGTCTTAATAGTTCTCGGGTGCCTGATCGGCGCGCTCTGGCCGTACTATCACGTGATGGGGACGGATCAAACAGGAAACGATGTTCTTTATCAAGCCTTTAAGTCCGTGCGTACCGCCCTTGTGATCGGAACACTGGCGACTTTGACAACGCTTCCTTTTGCCGTGGTGCTGGGAATCTGTGCAGGCTTCTTCAAAGGCTGGGTGGACGACTTGATTCAGTACCTCTACACCACGTTGTCTTCGATCCCGAGCGTTCTTCTTATTGCGGCCTCGGTGCTGATGATCCAGGTTTTTATTGACTCTCATCCCGGCATGTATGCAACCGGCATTGAGAGAGCAGACCTTCGTCTATTCATGCTTTCGATCATCATCGGTCTGACGGGATGGGCCACGCTCGCCCGTCTGCTGCGCGCCGAGACTCTGAAGATTTCTCAGCTTGATTACATTCAAGCGGCTCGTGCCTTCGGTTTGGGACCGTTCAAAATCATGAAGCGTCATGTTCTGCCGAATGTCATCCACATCATTTTGATTGTGGCGGTGTTGGATTTCTCCGGCATTGTTCTTTACGAAGCTGTGCTTTCGTACGTTGGTGTCGGCGTTGATCCGACAACGCACAGTTTTGGCTCCATGATTAATGCCGGGCGTCTTGAACTTTCCCGCACTCCGGTTGTTTGGTGGAACCTCTGCGCGGCTTTCACTTTCATGCTCACACTTGTGTTGTCTGCAAACTTATTTGCATCAGCCGTTCGGGAAGCGTTCGACCCGAGATTGGTCCTCAAAATCGGGAGGAAGGAATAATGCTTCAGATCTCTAATATGGTGACTGAAATCCTCACTTCCGAGGATACGGTTCGCGTCGTAGACGGCCTGAGTCTGACGTTGAATCGAGGAGAAATCTGCGCCTTAGTCGGAGAATCCGGATGCGGCAAATCAATGACGGCGTTTTCTCTATTGAGACTTCTGCCAAGCTCCGGACGAGTCTCGAGCGGTGTTGTTACCGTTGACGGAACGGAAATCATGGGTCTGCCGGAAGCGGCAATGCGCAATATTCGTTCCTCCAAGATCAGTCTGATTTTCCAAGAACCGGCGACGTCGTTAAATCCGGTGATGACCGTCGGGGATCAAATTGTCGAGACGATTCTGCTTCATACTCCGCTGCGCGGCGATGAAGCGCGAGCAAAGGCACTCGACTGGCTGAAAAAAGTCGGAATTCCCGAGCCTGAACGCAGAATGAAATCATTCCCGTTTGAGCTCTCCGGCGGCCAAAAACAGCGTGTGATGATTGCTATCGCGCTGGCGGCCGAGCCGAACTACCTCATTGCAGACGAACCGACAACGGCGCTGGACGTTTCCGTTCAGGCTCAGATTCTTGATCTTTTAAAGCAGCTCAAGGAAACCGAAAACATCGGCATTCTGCTGATTACTCATGATTTGGCTGTGGTAGCACAGGTCGCTGACAGAGTGGGGCTGATGTATGCCGGTGAGTTAGTGGAAGAGGCATCGGCGCGTGAGTTCTTCTCCAAACCATTGCACCCTTATGCGCGCAACCTGTTAAAGGCACTGCCTGAAGGAAAGCAAAAGAGCCAGATGCTTGAAGCGATTCCGGGCATGGTTCCTCGCCTGAACCGAGAGTTCCACGGGTGCCGATTTGCCGAACGCTGCAAAAAGGCGCGCCCGGAATGCTCTGAGCATAAAGTTGCCTTACAGGAGATTGGCGGACGAAAAGTTCGCTGTCTGTTCCCTGAAAATGATCCGGTTGAGCTTCCGCGAAGTGACGTGGTTGTCGAAAGGGAGCAGAAGAATGTGCCTCGTATTTTGGAAGTCAAAGATTACAGCGTTTGGTTCCCGATTCGTGGCGGATTTCTGCATCCGACGGAGTACGCCAAAGCCGTCAACAATGTTTCCTTTGATGTGCTCAGAGGATTGACCACAGCGCTGATCGGAGAAAGCGGCAGCGGCAAAACCACCGTTGCCCGAGGCATTCTCCAGCTTCTGCGACAGCAGGCAAAAATCACGGGTTCTGCGCTCTTAAATGGAAAGGACTTAGGCAGCTTGAACGGTCCCGAACTTCGACAAGCCCGCGTCGATATGCAGGTTATTTTCCAAGACCCGTTCTCCAGTTTGAATCCAAGAATGCGCGTTAAGGAAATTCTGCTTGAGGGCCTGGAAAGTCTGCATCCTGATATTCCTGCAAGTGAAGCGCTAGGCAGAATTGAAGGTGTCATCGGTCTTTGCGGACTTCGTTCCGATTCATTGAATCGGTATCCGCATGAGTTCTCGGGCGGTCAAAGACAGCGCTTGGCGATTGCTCGTGCGTTGGTGGTTGAACCCAAACTTCTGATTTGTGACGAACCGACTTCGGCTTTGGATGTTTCGGTGCAGGCTCAAATCCTGAACCTTCTGAACGAAATCCAAAGAAGCCGCGATATCTCGTACTTGTTCATCACTCATAACTTCGGTGTTGTGCGTTATCTCGCTGACGAAGTTATTGTGATGAAGTCCGGAGAAGTGGTAGAGGCGGGATCGGCGGAAGAAATCCTTAATCGTCCGAAAGATCCTTACACCTGCCGTTTGCTGGAAGCAGTTCCAAATTTCGACTCCTTGAAGTAACGATCAAGAAGTTCGTACAAGGTCGACAGAGGCGCCTAGATACGGAGAGAAGTTCTAGGCGCTGTTAGCGAGATTCAGCGAAAGACGAAATAAAAATTCAGAGGGGACTTTTATCTTTTAAGGAAGGATTTAAAGAAGGCCTTGCTGGTTGATCAGAGAGTTCTGGCTGTCAAAGAAAACCTCTATTTTGAGGATTGAGCAGAAATTGAACAAGATTGAACAAGTATTGTGAGTCGGCCTAGCTTGAGAGGGAGCCACTTCATCTTTTATTTCGAAAATGACAGCAGTTTTTTCAGCGAAATTTCGCTAAAGATAAAATAAAAATTTAGAGGGGATTTTTATCTCTAAACGATCGGATTAAACAGACTTTTCCTACTGGGGCTAAGCGTTCTTGATGTCAAATAAAGTACCTATTTTTTGGAATTGAGTAGAAATTGAACAAGAATCGCGCAAAGATTGAGCAACTATTGAACAAGTATCGTGCATAGGCCGAGCTTGAGAACGAATTTCTCTTTTCAATCCGGAAAGAGTAACCGAGCGTTTTCCGTGATGTCTCGCTGGGTGGCTGCGATGTCTATAAAAACGTCTCCTAAGCGATCTTGATCAGATATGATCTGGATTCCGTTGTTTTGACACAAATCTAAGTAGACCGCCAGCGCCGTTCTTTTGTTGCCGTCCTGGAAGAAGTGACCTTTGAGGAGGCTGACAACGATGCTGGTTATCTGCTCTGGGACGGTGCCGTAATAGGAATAGCTGGACAGACATCCGCCGACTCGCTGTCTTCCTTCTTCTGAGCAGCGATTACCGGAGAGAGCCTCATTGATCAAGACAACCGCATCAATATCTAATGGCGTACTCATTTGTCTTTTAGATAATCAAAAGTCTTTTTGAAGGTGCTTAAATTTTCTTTAAAGC
>ERZ779840.3162-NODE-3162-length-13312-cov-4.254582_pt1 | contig 13312 bp, 15 predicted proteins | sample MGYA00511561_ERZ779840 | MGnify/ENA primary metagenome ERZ779840 (study PRJEB29588, sample SAMEA2162036) | human gut metagenome | biome: human gut; feature: human-associated habitat; material: faeces | place: Denmark | collected 2008/2010 ...
GGGGAGTCGAGATGTGGGTATGGCTGCGCCTGAAAATCATTGCCGACGTCGGACTTATCGGACTGCCAAACGCAGGAAAGTCAACATTTCTGACAGCTGTAACCAAAGCCCGTCCCAAAATTGCAGATTATCCGTTTACTACGCTTCATCCCAACCTGGGAGTCGCCTGGATTGATGGCAAAGAATTGGTTTTAGCCGATATTCCTGGCTTGATTGAAGGAGCACACGAAGGAACAGGATTGGGCGATCGATTTCTAAAACACGTCGAACGGTGTTCTGTCTTTTTGCACTTGATAGACACCACCTCCGATGATGTTGTCCGCGACTATAAAACAATCCGCCGCGAACTTGAACTCTATAAAGCGAAACTTGCAGACAAACCCGAAGTCATCGCCTTAAACAAAACAGATTCGCTTCCTGCTGAAGAAATAAGCAAAAAGCTGAAGGCTCTGTCCAAAGCAACGCCTTCTCCAATCTTTGCCATTTCTGCCATTGCCGGAACAAACACCGCCGATTGCCTGCGCGAAATTTCCCGTTTCGTTCCTGCAAGAAAAAAGAAAAATTCCCCCGATCAGCCAAATGATTCGGAACAAAATGCCGTAACCGGCGAAGAACACCGCGCACCAGCCAAAACTTGGTCGCCGCTGGACTAAATTTAAGGAGCATATAATGAACGCCAACGACACAACACTGCTTGAACTTGTTACCAAAGTTCTGGACAATAACAAAGCTGAAAATATCGTCACAATAGACCTCAAAGGCAAGACTTCCATCGCCAACTATATGGTTATTGCCAGCGGAACATCAAACCGCCATGTCGCCTCCCTTGCGGACAAGTTAAAATATGAACTCAAACAAAAAGGCTTCCCTGCATCGTCGGAAGGCGAAGAAAAAGCTAACTGGGTACTGATAGACGCTTTCGACGTCATTATACACATTTTCTGCCCGGAAGTTCGCGAATTCTATAATCTGGAAAAGATGTGGAATTCTGTCGCAGAAATGCGCAAAAACTAAAAAAGAGCTGCTTTTTCTCTAAGCAGGTTGCAAAAACGGTTTTATTTTATTGACAGATATAAAAAATACTTGATTTATTGTTTCTAAACGTGTATCAAGGTTGAAGTAAACGAAACAAAGCCGTTTTTAATAGGGGTGTAGTTCAGTTGGTAGAGCGTCGGTCTCCAAAACCGAATGTCGAGGGTTCGAATCCTTCCGCCCCTGCCAGTTTTTATCAATGTTATTGAAATGGTTGAGCTATGGGAAATACAAGTCCGATACAATTTTTTAGACAAGTTAAGCAAGAAGTAAAAAAAGTTACCTGGCCGTCTAAAAAAGAAGTAATGCGCGCAACGATTATGGTGATGGTAATTGTTGCAATTGCCTCGACGTTTTTCTTCTTTGTCGACATGATTTTTGCCGCCATAGTCAGTTCAATCTTCAAATATTAGGAGTTACCCATGACCGCTCGTTGGTATGTCGTAAATGTATATTCCGGTTCAGAGAATAAAGTTGCTGAATCCATTCGTGAGCAAGCTGTTTTGAAAAAGATGGACGACCGCATCCTTGAGGTTTTGGTTCCTACCGAACAGGTTGTCGAAGTTCGAAAAGGTACGAAAGTAAACGCCACGCATAAGTTCTTCCCCGGTTACATCTTGGTCAAAATGGAAATGAGCGATGACGCATGGCACATTGTAAAAGACACGCCGCGTGTCAGCGGCTTTCTCGGCAGCCATAACAAGCCTCAGGCTATAAGCGAAGCTGAAGTAAAACGCATCATGACGCAAATAGAAGAAGGCGTTGAGCGTCCTTCGACGGAAGTATATTTTGAAGTTGGCGAACAGATTCGCGTTACGGACGGACCTTTTGCTTCATTTGTCGGCGTTGTTGAAGAAGTTGATAATGAAAAATCGCGCCTGAAAGTTTCCGTTTCTATTTTCGGACGCTATACGCCGGTAGAACTGGAATTCGGGCAAGTTGAAAAAATAGCCTGATAAAGCGACGAAAGCACTACAAGTATATAACAGCCCTCTAAGAGGGCTTTATTTTATGCCATTTTACAGAAAAAATCTCCCGTTAACACATCCCGTAAAGCACAAAAAAAGGAGCCCTGAACAGAGCCCCTTCTTAATCAAAACAGCAGGATTAGAATCCTTCAGTATCTAAGCGCTTACGCAACTGTTTTCTTGCTCTTCTGACAGCCTCAGCCTGACGACGAGCTTTCTTCTCAGAATTCTTTTCATGGCAGCGTCTGAGTTTCATCTCGCGAAAAATACCTTCGCGCTGCATCTTTTTCTTCAAAATTTTCAAAGATTGAGCAACATCATTGCCGATAACAGTAACCTGAACCACTTAAATCACCTCTTTTCTATTTCTCTGTCGGTTAATATTTTAGAGCCTTATACCACATTTTTTTTAGATTGCAACAAAAAACATACATCATTTTTAGATTCGTAACCGATTTTTAAGAACTTTCGCTCTACACTCGCTGCAGATAATGCTGTAAAGGATATAATAATGACTGAAACATCGCAACCTGAAAAACAGGATCCGCAAAATGTTTACGAATTGATGGAAAACGACGACGGAGAAGTTATGGTTTTGCTTTTTGCCGGGGAAGGAACTCCGCAGAATCCGTCTTTTACCTTGGACGAAGCAAACCAGTTGATAGAACTGTCGCGCAGTAAGAACGACATTGTGCTTATTGAGGGGCTTCTTCCCGATGCCGTTGAAAAATTAAAAAAGCTCAGCGTCCTGTATGTTTGTGAAATGAAATACAATGAAAACCCCGAAGCTGAAAATGAGATTCTGCACGCCTACGCCGCGGCGTTAAAAAAAAAAGAGCAGCCGCAGCAAAACGCCGACGCAAAACCGGCGGCGCAGGAAAGCCTCTCCGAAAAAGCCCGCAAAGCAAGAGAAAACGTCCTGAACAAAAAGGCCACTCCGAATAAATCTTAAAAAAGCTCCCGCAACAGGGAGCTTTTTCCTTTTTTTCAAACATCATACACGCTCAAAAACCGCCGAAAACGGCCCTTTTCAAACGTTGCAATGTCCGACCGGCGATTGCTCTGGCCTTTTCTGCACCGGCCGCTAGAATTTTTTCAACCTCATCAAAGTGGTTCATATAATAATTATAAACCTCCCGTTCCTGCCCGGTTTTCTCAATAATGGCTTCCAACAGCATATTTTTAACGTGTCCGTATCCAAGCTTACCGTTTTTAAGTCCTTCGGCCATCTCCTGAACTTTGTCCGCCGGAGCTACCGCCTTGTAAATTTCATAAACTAAAACCTCGTCGGGATTTTTCGGCTCTTCAATCGGCTTAGAGTCGGTCTTAACCGAAAACACTGCCTTTTTCAGCGTCTTGTCATCCTCAAACATCGGAATGACATTACCGTATGACTTACTCATTTTACGCCCGTCAATTCCCGGTATTACCGCAATGTTGTCATCAAACGCGGCTTTCGGCTGCACCAGAATTTCTTCGCCGTAAAAAGCGTTAATGGCCCCGGCAATATCTCTGGCAATTTCCACATGCTGCACCTGGTCTTTTCCGACCGGCACGATATCCGTGTCAAAAGAAAGAATATCCGCTGCCATTAAAATCGGATACGTATACAGCCCCATATTAATCCCGTCGTCATGCGGTTTCTCTGCGGCAACATTCCTGTCAACCGCCGCTTTGTACGCATGCGCCTTATTCATAAACCCCTTCGGCGTAAATGCCGTTAAAATCGTCGTTATTTCAAAAATTTCCGGCACATCGGACTGGCGATAAAAAATGCTCTTGTCCGGATTAAGCCCTGCCGCCAGATAAATGCATGCTATTTCTTTTATTTCTTTGTTCAGAATTTCGATATTCTTCAATAAAAGAGTTTAACCAAAGTATATTGCTTTCGATATATGGATAATTATTATATATTTTTTCTAAATTTAAATTGCTATTCTCTACTATTAATGATGAATCTTTGTATGTTAATTTTACTCCCTTAATAGTATCTGGCTCTAGTACTTCTTGCTCATCATTTTTTTCTTTGTGATTTTGTTTAATTAAGTATTTGTTACTATTTTTATTGCTATTTACAGTAACCTCTATTGTAGCTGTATACTCTTTAATATTTAAAATATAATCTTCAACTTCCTCTAAAGTTTTGTTAAGATTATTATTTCCAATATTTATAGTTTCATAACTTTTTTTAGAAAAAATAATTGAAATTATAACCAACAAAATAGCAATGCCTACTACAATAATTAAAAATTTTTTTGACTTTATAAATTTAACATTCATACAATAAAACTCCCAATATATTTAATAATAATATATTGAGAGGAATTATAAATATTCACTATTCTATTTAATATTTACAATTAAACCACAATTTTTAATCTTATAGTTAAATTGTAAATTTAATTTCGTCCAAAAAGGGGCGTACCTATTGGGCGAAATATTCTTTTAAACATTTTCGTACTTCTTCTGCTGTTTCCATTGTGTTTATTTTACTTCTAAAACTACTTGAGTCTGGCATGCTTTTTGTGTATGCAGAGATATGTTTTCTCATTTCTTTTACGGCTATGTTTTCTCCTTTTTCTTCTATTTCTAGTCCTAAGTGTTTTAGTATTGTCTCATATTTTTCTTCGTTTGTTGGTTTTTGAATGCAAATACCGTTTTGTAGATATTGCACTGTTTCTCTAAATATCCATGGATTTCCGAATGCTCCTCTTCCTATCATTATAGCATCTACTCCACTTTGTTCTAACCTTTTCTTTGCTATTTCTCGGCTCGTAACATCTCCATTTCCTATTACCGGAATGCTAACACTTTCTTTTACTTGTTTTATTATATTCCAATCTGCTTCCCCAGAATAGTATTGGCTTCTTGTTCTTCCGTGTACTGTTATTGCTGATGCACCAGCTTTTTCCGCTATTTTTGCTGCTTCTACAACAACAATATTATCCGCATCCCAGCCTGTTCTCATTTTGACTGTAACTGGCACTTTAGCATTTGCAACTGCTGTCTCTATTATTTGTTTTACTAGTTCTAAATTTAATAATAATCTACTTCCATCACCATTTTTTACAACTTTCGGTGCTGGGCATCCCATGTTAATATCTACAATATCTGCAAATTCACTAACATATTTACTAGCATATGCAATTGCCTCAACATCACTTCCAAATATCTGCACAGCTAACGGCTTTTCTTTATCACAAGTCTTTAGTAATAACTTTGTTTTTTCATCATTGTATAAAAGTGCTTTTGCACTTACCATCTCTGTGTATACAAGCCCTGCATCATTTTCTTTGCAAATTAACCTAAATGGCAGGTCTGTAATGCCTGCCATTGGTGCTAAAAATATATTATTTTCTAGTTTTACATTTCCTATTTTCAAAATTTACCTCGTTTAAATTTTATATATTTTTATTATTTTTCAATCGTTAGTCTATAAATATTGCCTTCTGTCTTCTTCCACTAATATTTAACAAAAGACCTATCATCATTAAGTTTGTAAGTAATGAACTTCCACCATAACTTACAAATGGTAGTGGAACACCTGTTATTGGTAATAATCCCATTGTCATTCCTATATTTTCTGCCATATGAAATAAAAATATTCCTGCAATTCCTATTGCTATATATGACCCCAAATTATTTTTTGCTGTTTTTGCTATAAATATTGATCTTGTTATAAGCACAACATAAGTTATTATTACTGTTGCAGCTATAATAAAGCCCATTTCTTCTCCTATTACAGCAAATATAAAATCTGTAGTCTTTGGATATAAGAAACCTAATTGAGTTTGGTTTCCTTTTAAAATTCCCATTCCGAGGAATTCTCCCGCACCTATTGCAAGCTTAGATTGAATAACATTGTATCCAGCACCTCTTGGATCTAAATTTGGATTTAAGAACACATCAATTCTTGTTTTGGCATGCTCTGGTAATACAAAAATATACAATACAGGTAGCAAAATAACAACTAATAAAATTCCGGTAATGATATACCTTTTCTTTATTCCTGCAACAAATAATATAAAAATTGTTGCTATTATAAATGTTATTGCTGTTCCATAATCTGGTTGTTTTACTATTAAAAGTACTGGAACTGCAACTATTGTAAGTGCTAATAACAATCTAGTCGGTCTGCTTATTTGGTCTTTGCCTTTTTCCTGTATTTTTGCTACATAAGTTGATAACGAAATTATCGCTATTATTTTTGCAAATTCTGCCGGCTGTATTGATACCGAGCCTATTGTAAACCAGCTTGTCGCACCATTTACACTTTTTGTGAACATAACGGCAATTAGCGAAATTATCATTAGTACATACAATATTGGAGAAATTTTCGATATTGTATTATAATCAACAAATGTTAAAATTATCATTATTGGAATACTTATAGCAAGCCACATTATCTGCTTCTTAAATTCTTCATATTCTGTGCCTTGCGTTGCTGAAAATAATGCTACTAAACCAATGGCTAATAAAATAACTATACAAACGAGAATTCCCCAGTCCATATTTTTTAATATTTTCTTTCCCATTGAATCTCCTCATTTATTCTTCATTAGATTTGTTAGCTGATACTTTTTCTTTTACTTCTTCAGAATCTTTTGAGTCATCTGTTTCATCTACCTCTTCATTGTCATCTTCTGAATCATCATTTTCTGATTTATTATCTTCGTTTTCTACATCAGATTTTTCACTCTCATCATCAACGCTTTCATCGTCATCAGATGTATCAACTGCGCTCTCGTCTAACTCTTCGTCTTTAGAATCATCTTTTACAACTTTTTCATTATTCTCATCAGAAGCTTTTTCTTCTACAGCCTTTTTTGAATTCTTATCTTCTTCTGTTTTATCTTCCTTTTTAGCATTTTCTTTCTGCTTTTTTTCTTCTGTTTCTTTTTCTATATTTTTTTCTTTTTTCATTTCTTCCCTTATTCCGGCGATTGGAATATTTGCATATAATGCTGGTGCACCTGTTGTTCCATCCTCATTTGTCTTGTTTGTTAGACGCACATCTATATCTTTCTCATCAACATCTATATATTTTTTTATAACTTCTATTATTTCTTGTCTCATCATGTCTAGGAAATCAGCTGAAACATTTGCTCTATCTTGCATTAAAACTAAATGTAACCTTTCTTTTGCTGTATCCTTAGATTTTGCTTCTATCTGGTCTTTTTTTCCAATCTTTTTAAAGAAATTAATTACGTTCTCAAACATTATGTACCCTCCACTATTTTTTTCTGAATATGCCTTTTATTTTGGTAAAAAATCCTTCATCTCTGCCCGGAATTGTAACATCAATATTTTCACCAAGAATTCTTCTTGCAATTTCTAAATATGCTTTTCCTGATGGAGCCTTTTTGTTTATTACTGCAGGTTCTCCTTTATTTGTTTGAGTAATTATAAACTCATCGTCTGGCACGACGCCTAAAAGATTGATTGATAGTAAGTCAACAATATCGTCAACATCCATCATCTCTCCTTTTTTAACCATGTTTGGTCTTAATCTATTTACAATTAGCTCTGGATTTCTAATCTCAGACGCTTCTAATAATCCTATAATTCTGTCTGCATCTCTGATTGAAGATATTTCTGCATTTGTTACTACTATAGCTCTGTCTGCTCCTGCGATTGCATTTTTGAAGCCTTGCTCTATTCCAGCAGGACAGTCGATTATAATATAGTCAAATTCCTCTTTTAGTTTGCTAGTTAGTTCTTTCATTTGTTCTTCATTTATAGCGCTTTTATCTCTAGTTTGAGCAGCTGGTAATAGGAATAACTGTTCAAACCTTTTATCTTTTATAAGGGCTTGTCTTAGTTTACATTTTTCTTCAACAACATCTACTATATCGTATACTATTCTGTTTTCTAATCCCATTACAACATCAAGGTTTCTAAGGCCAATATCAGTATCTACTAATACAACTTTTTTTCCTTTTAGGGCAAGAGCAGAACCAAGATTTGCTGTTGTAGTTGTTTTTCCTACTCCACCTTTTCCTGATGTTATTACTATAACCTCTCCCATAGAATCCTCCATTTCTTACTAACTCTTATCAAATTCACAAACTTTTTATAGATTTTTTAATCCATAATTTTCTACTAATATATTATACGCAAATGGGCAAAAAGTCAAGTAAAATTGGGCATTTTGTGAAATTTACAAATCTGATGAGAATTATAATTTCAAGAACCCTATTTTAAGAGTAAAAATAATAAAAACACCTAAAACTAGGAATAAATTTCCAAATTTTAGGTATTTCATTCTTTTTTACTTTACATATTTTTTTACTAATAAACTTTATCATTAAAATATTCCATAATGTCTGATTTTTTCATTCTATTAGCTTTTATTTCATTGGCTATATATAGCAATGTAGTTACAGTTATTGCATTTCCATAAATCTCAGTAAACAGTGTTATACGTTGGAGTTTTTCTTCAATATTTCCAACAAATTTTCCAGAAACAAATGAGAAATAAAATTTTTTTACATTACTATCAAAATTATTCCACCATTCATTTGGATTACGTTTCTTTTCTCTTTTATTGTTTTCTTCAACATATCTTGTCATTTCATCCACTTGTGAAATTGGTAAATTGTACCCTTTAGAATAAGCTTTCGTATCAATTATTATTCCATAATTCTCAACTTCATTATTAGTATATACAATTCCATCTGGCTTTCGTGTTCCACCTAAATGTAGCCCCTTATAATTACATTCATTTATCAGTAATTCTATTGTTTTCATCTCAAATAATCTATTTTGTTTGCTATCATATGCTAAATCTACCATAGACAAATAATCGTGTGGTAGTGTATCTAGTTTTTCTCTTAATTTATCTTTTTCAATTAAGAATTCCGATTTTTCAGCTTTAATAATTATTGGAATTACAAAGTCCATAATTATATCATTAAAATAATACTTTCCACTTTTGTAATCAATATTTAGCCCTATATTAGTTAATCCGCAAATATCATCACTTATAGCACTTGGTAATTCAAAAATCTCATAAGATTCCAATTTGTTTTTTATTTCGTCTATAGTTAATCCTTTTTTACTTTCTGCTAAGATTTTAAGTATTATACTTCTTCTCGTTCTTATATAATTTCTATCATTTCCTTTCGTCGCCATCATTTCCCATGATACATTCTTAGAAATTCTACAAAATCTACTTTTTCCTTCTGCCCTATTAAGTGCCTTTAACCCTTCATTAGTTATAATATATGATTGTCCTATTTCCTCTTTGTATTCTTTTCCACCAATAGCCACTACAATTTCTTTCGTAACTTGTTTCAGCAATCCTAGTTCTGTCAACCATTTTCCTATCATTCTGGCGTATTTATCTGAAGACCCTTCTGTGTTAGTTTTAATTTTATTTTTTTCATTTATAGACTCTGTTGTTGCTAATGTCATAATTAATACATTTTGAGGAATACTTGTAAAACCATCTTCCCCTATAAATCCCAAGTTAGAGCCCAGCTCAAATTTTGTCATTACTTTTCCATTTGACAGCAACCTTAAAATTCTAATTGCCGGTGGATAACTAAGAATTGCCTCTTCCAACAATAGCTTACCTTCACTAGCATCTTTTGTTTTAATCCATTCTAGCCCTTTTTTTGTTATTTCAAAAGTATCGTCCTCATAATTGTACTGTATAAATCCTAGGCAATGAGCCCATCTAACAAAATTATCTGCTGGCCAATCGCTAATAAATTTTCTTTTTTGTCCTTCTACTGTAGCTTGAACAATTCCATTGCATCTTGCACTTGACCTAGGTGTAAATGCCGTTCCTATTAAATCCGTGTATTTTATTTTTAATGGTTTACTTCTCATTACTTCTAAAAAATGGCTTCTTCCGTCTTTTTCTTCTATAAGCTTTTCTATTCTTTCATCAACTAATTGCTTATGTACTTCTGATGTATTATCAAAAATTGCAACAACATTATATAAGGACTTAAAGTCACTCGGATCTTGTACCCAGCCAAAAGTTCTAAATTTTCTATTTTCCATCTTTCTTAATTCAATCATTTTATCCTCCTAGTAGTTTATAATTAATACTTCTATGCTCTTATCACGTTTAGTATTATAACTCGAATTTGAATAATCACTTGTCAAATATATTGTTTTATATTTTTTACTCCACTCTTTTAAAAGTATATTTTCTTTTCCTTTATGTTCAATAACATTTGACAATGCAAATTTTACTTTTCTTTTATTTAATTCATCTAGTACTTTATATAATTGTATTTCTTCTTCTTCTTTCCAATCCTTAAACCCTCTATTGCCATCATTATACGAGCCAGTTGTTATTAAATAAGGAGGATCACAATATACAAAATCTTCATTATTTAATTTACTTAAATCTACTTTATCAAATGGTTCGGATAAAAACTCCACATTCATACTTTTTAGTTTTTCGGTGAAAAGAATTAAGTTTGATTTCATATTGTCTGAAAATTGACTTCTGTTTCTTCCAAATGGATTATTATATTCTTTATTGTTATTAAATCTAAACTGATAATTAAATGAATAACATGACAAAGTATATAAGTCTATTGGTTCTTTTGTTTTATTGTAATAATCCCTAAATTTCTTAAAAGCCTCTTCATTTTCTTTAGATAATCCATATTCATTAATTCTTCCTGTTATTTTGTTTAGAGTTTCATCTATTGGTTTACTATATAGTTCTTTATATAAATCTATAATAAATGTATTCATGTCATTGCATATAACTTTATTACAATCTACATTTATTCCAACATTAAATCCACCTGAAAACAAGTCCACAAAAGTGTTTATTTTCTCTGGAAAGAATTCTATTAATTGTGGTAATAATTTATACTTTCCACCAATATAATTCAGCGGACTCTTTAAAAATTTTCTTCTTGAAACAATTCCATTAGCATATGTATATTTTTCCTCATCTTCTCTAACCTGTAGCACATCTGCATATGGGACATAAAAATAAACTTGAGGCTGTTTATTACTCATTTTTTCCTTTTTTATGTAAAAAATATATTCATAATGCATATCCAATTTTTTAGTTAATTTATTTTGATACTGCTTATAAGGAATTTTATATAACCTATATGTATTAGTAATTCCATATTTTTTTAAAATTCCTTCTATTTCTTTTTCAGATAAAATTCCATCTTGATTGTAGCTTAAAATAACATGTTTAAAATTGGCTTTTTTTATTAATTCTTCCAGTTCTTTGTAAACTTTGCTTTTAATGCAATAATCTGATTTTTGATTTGCATATTCTCTTATTCCTGTTTTACCGATTTATTATTGGATTATCATATTTAGCAATTGTTTCAAGTAGATGATAATTTGGTAAATACTGCCTCTCATTGTATGGAGGATCCAAATAAAGTATATCCCCACTTATTTGCTCTATCAATTTGTTCGAGTTTGTATTATAACATTCATTATCACAATTATTATCGATAACATTCAATCTAATAAGCTCAAATTTTTTTAATGCTCTTCTATCCCACTCTTTTAAATATGCTCCATATGTTCCAGTTATATTAGATACAAATGGAATTCCTTCAAGTAAAGATGCTAACAAATAATAATATTCATTTTCGTTAATAAGTTCTTCATTTTTCCATTGTTCTATTGTTGTTCGAATAAAATCTATTCTTTGAGCATTTTCTGTTGTTAAATACATTCTTTCACATTTCTCATGTGGAGAATAATTAGAATACACAAATCCATCTTTTATATCAATAGGAGCATTTTCCAAATAATCAAATACATCTTTTATATTCAATGCTATTTTTACTTTTTTAAACTCCGGAATCTGATTATTCTGAATTGTTGCCTTTTGCAACACATATGAAAAATATAACATGTCATTAGATATGATTTTGTATTCATTTTTAAAAAATCTTGCAACTGATGAAGTACCAGAAAATAAATCGCAAAATACCTTCTCGCTTCCATCACAATTTTCTTTGATTACCTTTTGTATATCATTTAATAAATTCGTTTTGTTTCCTATAAATCTCATTTTTCACCTCTGCATCCGTAAACATCCCTATTCTATAATAAATAGATATTTTTTACAAGATGTTTTGAGGAAAAAATAGAATTATAAAAGCCCAAGACTTTCTTGGGTTTTTATTAATTATTTTGTTACTTACTCAAGTCCCAACCTCCATTTGTCTGCTCTCCTGTTAGGAGACTAGATGGTAGAGAAACTACGGGGCGAAGAGCATAGTAAGTGCCGCCCGTGTTACCATCCGAACCGAACATATAGTAGCTGAAAGTGTTAGTGTTCGCAAAGCGAAGGCCAAAGTAAGCAAGATCTGAGTAAGTACTGACAAAACGCGCAGCCACCCAGAAGTATGTACTATTCGCTAGTATACTTGATGCAGTTCCATAATTAGTATTATCTATATCTATAATATAATGTGTTTGCGTTACTGTTAATGGGCTTCCTGTTCCATATGCACTAGATGTAGTTGGCTCTGTTGTACCTTTTGGTACTATTGGCTTACTTTCTTCATATGGGTCATTTCCTTTTGTTATATCAGGTTGTGTTATTTTTGTACTTGCTTCTGCTTCTGTTATATTTGGTCCTGCTCCTTTTTGGTTTGCATACAAACTTGGATATTTTGTATAACTTGTATATGTTTTTGTTGTTCCATATTTTGCTGCTGAACTATCATATTGATATGCATTTCTCGCTGTTATTCCTGGCGATGTTAAGTGCTTTTCCATATCTAGCAAGTTTATGCTTCTTGCCTCTACTCCTAATGTTTTATTACTATATTGAGCTTTGCAGATTTCATTCATTAAATATGGCCCATTATTATAGCCTAATATATTATAAAAATATACGGTACTACTTGTTGGATTTGTACTTATTATATCTACTGTATTGTTTTCTTTATCTACATATAAAACTTTCCATGTTAATGTTGTATCTTGTAGTATCGTTTGATTACTGCTATATCCACTATATGATGATGATAGCGAATAACTACTTGCTGAATCATATGTATAATTTACACTATCGCCTATTTGGATTTTGTTTAATATCGAAGAACTTCCACCATTTATCTCATCTCTTATTTCGTCCAAATTATCTAGCTGCTTTTCATATGCTTCTTTTGCTAGTATTTGACTTTCCATTTGCATTTTCCTTTTTGAAGAAGCTTGCATAAAAGCTGTTGTAAGTACTATCGAATAAAGCAATACACTTATAACAACTAATGCAGAAACTGAACCTTTATTATCTCTTAGAATTTTTTTCATTAGAATCCTTCTTTCTCTTTTTTAATACTTATATAATATAA
>ERZ779840.3164-NODE-3164-length-13308-cov-4.190523_pt1 | contig 13308 bp, 9 predicted proteins | sample MGYA00511561_ERZ779840 | MGnify/ENA primary metagenome ERZ779840 (study PRJEB29588, sample SAMEA2162036) | human gut metagenome | biome: human gut; feature: human-associated habitat; material: faeces | place: Denmark | collected 2008/2010 ...
TTGAAACTTAGTGTTTAATAATATATTATTAATGTAATTTTTAAGTAGTTATGAAAAGAAAATTTGTAAAAGTGATGTTCTTCGGGGCGTTGGCACTTTCTACTGTCACCTATGTAGGTTGTAAGGACTATGATGATGACATAAAAAGTGTGCAGGAACAAATTGACCAGATCAAGTCAAACAATCCTGTAAGCGTGGAAGACATGCAAACTGCCATTAATGCAGCTAAAGGTGCTTTGGAAAGTCAGTTGGCTGATTTAAAGACAAAATTAGAGAATAAGGATTCTCAAATTAAAGATTTGGGTCTGAAGATTACTGATTTGGAGGACAAATTGTCGAAGGCTGCTGATAAGGCAACAGTCGAACAGCTGACAAAAGACTTGGCAACAGCTAAGAATGACTTAGAAACGCTGAAGAAGCTCCAAAAGTCTGATATTGATGGTTTGACAGCAAGAATTGTAAAGTTGGAAGCCCTTAAAGAAGAACTGGATGGTTTAAAAGTTAATTTCGCTACAAAAGAAGAACTGAAAAACTACGTTGAATCTGCAAAATTGTCAGGACTTATCAGTGATGAAATTGCTACAGCTTTGGGTGAAGATGGGGAGATTGCCGCTGCTATAAATAGTGCTATTCAAACAAAGGTTCTTGCGGACTTTGGCAGTATGAAGGAAGTTGCTGCTCTTGCCGGAGAGAATGCAACTGTAGCAGACGTTATTAAAGAATTGTATGCTGCTATTAATGCTGATAAAACTGGTATCCTTGCTAAACTGACTGCGCTGGAAGACTATCAAACAGCATTGGAAGATAAAGCGGTAGAAAATGGTTTCGAAAGTGTAGCAGCCGTTATTGCAGAGGTGGAATCTCTTAAAACGACTCTTTCCGGTCTGTATGAAAGCGCAAAATTCAGTGAAAAAGTCAAGGCGATTGTTTCAGCAGAACTAACGACTGTAAATAGCCGTATAGATACATTGGAAGATGATCTTGCAAAATTGGGTGTTGCTATTAAAGGTATGATTCAGAGTGTAGTCTATATTCCTACAAGCATAGATCGTAGCGTAGATTTCTATACTTTGTATGCTAAGAAAACTTCAACCTCATCTTCTTATGTTGTTGCTGCGAAGAGTGCAGATGCAAAAGAATTGCAATTCCGTATTTCTCCAGCTTCTGCTGCTATGACATTGGAAGATTTCAATAAAAACTACGAAATCAAGTTAAATGCTGAAGAACGTAACTGGACTCGTGCTGCTGAACCGTTTGCCGTAGAAGTGAAGAATTGTGAAGCTGGTGTTCTTACGGTATCATTAACTACTTCAAGCGAAAAGAGTCATGCAATATCTTTGAATATTGTAAGCACAAAAGATGCGGAAGGTAAAGAAGGATTGACTCCGACAAATGTCAATTCTGATTATATTGCGGTGATACAGTCTAGTTATTATCTGAAGACTGCCTATTATGAGGTAGTAACAGAGAAAGCGGGCGAGATTATCTATGATGCTCCCCAACCGGTTGATTATTCAGGAGTTGGAACTTTGACAGTTTCATATACAACAACTGCAAGTGGAAGCACAGCATTTACAAAAACATTAGAAGAACTGAATGTAGAGAATATCTTTGCGACGACTTATAGTTTGACTGGAACAGATGCGAATCTATTTGAAGTTTCTACTGCAGGTAGCGTTAGTCTAAAAACATCCGGTCTGATTGCTTCTTTGGATAAAACTGCTGATGTTATGGCTAAAGTAACGGCACCAGGTTTCTATTTGGAAACTAGTTCTAATAATCCTAAAAAGTTAGGAACTGTAAAAGTAACACGTACTATTGATGAACTTACACATACGTATGCTTTAGAAGAACGTGACTGGACTAATGAAACTACAGCTGCTGCAGAGGAGAGAAAAGATTTAAATGTTGCTGACATTTATAATGACCCGGCTGTGAATATCCGCCCATCAGCTTATGAAAGTTTGAGTTTGGTTGAACTTATTCCTACAACAGGTATACGCTTAGAAAATGGTGCAAATAATGCCTTGACTTTAATCATTCCTAAAAATACAGCTGCTGGTGATTATACCGCAACAGCTAAGTTCGAAGGAGATGGCTATACGCTTGTTGTAAATGTTCCAGTCAAAATTAAGCCTATCACTTTGGCTAAATTGGCTAGAGTATCGGAAATGTGGTCTTCAGATCAAAAACGTACAGGTTTTACTCCGACAAAAGATTCAGAGACAGCGGCTACTGCTATTACTTCCGAATTTAAGCTTACTACTATATTCTCCAACTTTGATGCTGTTAAAGCTGCTGTTTTGGCTAAGGGGGGGACTTTTGTAATCACTACTAATATTACAGAAAATAGTATTGCTGGTGTTAACTATGATGAAAACGAAGCTAAGTTTACGTTTGACAAAGACCTCTATACTGGTAAAATGACTGTTGGCGGTAAAACTGTACCTGCTGTAGTTAAGTTTACTATTAAAGCTAGCTATAATGGTAAAGTAGAGGATACGATTGAAGGTATTGTTGAAGTGAAAGATATTAGTGGAACTTGGGTTGCTCCGACTGCAACGACTCTTTCTTTATCTGACAAGTCAGTAGAATATAATGTTTCAACAGGCTTTGCTTGGAATGATTTAGCAGGCAAGACTATGTGGAAGGATGGTGCTGTGGTAGCAGGAACAGGAAGCAATGGATTTGCAAGTTCGGTTACTAATCCTCTTAATATCTATGGTCTGGTAGCTCCTACTTTTGCATTTAGAGAAGCAGCTGCGTCAACTTATCTGTCTCTTGATGCTTCTACAGGAAAGGTGACCTTTACAGCAGAAGGTAAATCTCACCATTTCTACGAAGCTGTAACTTATACTGTAGAAGTAAAAGCTACATCTAAGTGGGGTACAATTAAGAATTATGAAGGAAAGAATACAATTACTGTAACCATTCCTGCAGAATAAGAAGACAAATTGGAGAGTCGCTTCAAACTTCCTAATACTTCATACAAGCAAAGGATTGTATTACAGTTGAAGCTACTCCAAATAATAAAAATCAAACCCTTCTTCACCTTGTGTGAAGAATACGCCGAGAAGAAACAGAGTGAAGGATTTGGCTTGTGAAAGTCAATCCTTCCAATTCTGTTCTTCTTATAGAAAGGGATACCTCCCTTATTTCCCACAGGTATCCCTTTTCTTTATTTCATAATGTCTCCTTATTTGCACTAGAAACCAATTTGCTAGTCCCTTATTTCCCTATAGATTAAGGAGACGTTTTGAGAATATAGAAAACCCGGGCTTGCGAAAGTCCGGGTTTTCTTATTAGTCTTTATTTATCGGATTGAATAAGATGAAAGTCCTCATCATACAATCCCACGAGTAAGCTTTGCCCTTTATCATCTACTTTCAGTCCGCCATATACGGCTTTTTGATAAAGAGTATCCTGTCCTTCTTCAAAGAAGAAAGATTCGGCGCCGAGGAAGAGGCGTCTATTTATTATTTTATATCTGATGACTAGCTCATTGTCGTTTACAGGTTCCAACGTGTTTTGTAATCGTACAATTTCTCCTACCTGATTACTGTCCGTTCGGAGTATGGCATAACCGCGTGTGTCGGTTTGCTCATCTGGCAGATTTGATGAGGCTTCCTTGTAGTTAAGTCTCATATAGTCTCCTTGCATAAGAGAGCGGGGATCGACGGGGGCTAGCTGCAACAAAACCAACTGTCCGTCTTTCAAGGTTTGCTCTTTCTGATAAACCGACCAGTTGAAATACCCCAATAGCAGTATCAGGTTTACGATAATCAATATTCGGCTATACTTTTTCATGTCTTGTTCTTTTTTGAGTGAAGAAATACCAGGCTGTAATACATGCAATTCCGATGAAGAAAAGCGTTATGGATTTGGTAAGCAGGCTCAAATTCAAATCATAATAATATTTGGAAACAGCATAGATAAAGAGAAGGAGCGAGGCAGCACACTCCGCTTTGTAACCATAATGGAAACATATTAAAATCAGTAACAAACTACCGGATAAATAAGGAGCAAACACGGTAGGCAGACAGATAACAATACAAAGAATGTAGATACCAACCTGATTCACCGGATGATCCACTTTCATGACCTGCATGATTCGTTGAACCATGATAAGAATTCCGATCCATATACAAACAGACAGTATGCAGGACACAAGCCAACTATTTGTTTCTGATATCATGTAATTGATTGATAATCCTCCCAGTGAGACGATACCGGATACGAATAATCCGAAATGAAATGATTTGTATTTGGAAAGGTAATTCTCTGTTCCTATACACTCAAACAACTTGTTTTCAAAGATGTTGGTAAATAGAAATACTCCAAGGATAGGGACTACGGCTATTTGCAAGGGATAAAACGAAGAAAAGACATGGGCAGCTTCTCCGAAGAAAGATATATTAAACAGAATGACTGAAAGAAAGGGGAGAATAAATCCTCTTGATAATAAGAATGTGAGAATACTGATTCCCATAAGTGTAATGAAGAGGAGATTAATGCTGGCATTTATACCGAAGCCAATCAATACACATCCGGCTATGTATAAAGTGATGTTCATTGCATCCAGAAAAGACCGGACTACCATGCGGCTGATTGTTAGCGTAGTGAGAATTAATATACTTCCGGCAATCAAGCAAGAAATATCGGAGCGGAGGATTCTGGCAAGTGCCAGAAATCCCAAAAAGAAAATAGCCGTCAGGATTCCCCCGATAATGGATACGACTTGAATAGTGAGGTTATGCTTCTGTGCCATACCACTGCTTTTTTAGATGAAGAATGATGTAAATGAGCAAAGTTGTTCCGGTGATGACAATAACTCCTCCGTAGAAGAATATCTGAACATCCCTAAGATTGCTTTGTGATATGAATGTAGTCAATAGAATCATTAATGCGGCAAATGGGATGATAGCCAGATAGAACAAGCTTTTTACTTTCCATCCATACCAAAGTTCCGCAGAAAATAGAAGGACAGTGCTTATGAGGGGAACAGACAATATGGCGCTCTCTTCGCAGATTGCCATCATTAACAGAAAACTGGTGTGTAGAATAGTAGCCAGTGAAAGAAGACTGACAAACCAACGATTGTTTCTGTCCAAATGACCTTTTGTGCTCATCCATTCCGTGATGATCGTTGCCAAGGCGCATATCCAGGTTACTGCATTGGCCAACAAAGTCATTTCCCAAGAGTTGGTATTAGCTATCTGTATATTGTACAACCATATCGTAGTGCAAAGTAATCCGATGAACGTCAGCCACAACGGAGCGAAACGGGTAGCAACCGCCCAGAGAATGGTGAAAAGAGTCCATCCCAGAAAAAGATCGTAAGCATCGGCTCCCGTTTGGTAGATTTGTCCGAAGACAGCGAAAAGCGTACCTATCAGGAACGTAGCGCCGGTCAGAAGAATCTGTTTGACGAGCTTATTCCAACGGGTGAATGTAACGAGCAGGACAGAAGCTATTAATAACACCTCTACTATTCCTAACTTTGCAAATTTAGGTAATTCATCCCAGTTGTAGGCAAAAAAGAAGATAATGCCTGCCACTGTAAAACCAACGCCCACTGCCAATAAAAAAACAGAAAGGAATTGATTCCATTGTTTTTTATCAGCGTACAGTGCTTGTCGGGATAAAGGCGAAGAGTCGGTCTTTTCCATGTGTTTTTACTTTTTGATGATTACAAACATAAGAAAATAAAATGATTATCACCTCAAGATAGACTATAAAAAGGTATGACTTACCTTATTGTAATAGACAATAATAGCAAGTCATACTTTGAGAGAGATAATGAAAATATTAAAAATAGAATAACTTAAAATACCTCCCGTATATGTTTAAAGTTAGAATTGATCGTATCAATCACTTCTTGTGAACGGCCGTTGATTAACAGCTTATACATTGACTGCGCAAAGCCCACCATTTGCCCGAATTCTATTTTGGGAGGCATGGCCAGTGCGTTCGGATCGGTCATGATATTAACAAGTACCGGACCATCCAACTCGAATGCATTCAATAAAGTAGTCAACACTTCTTCCGGATCACTGACATTAAACCCGGTCATTCCCATTGCTTCGGCCACTTGGGCGAAGTCAGGATTCAACATGTTCGTTTGCCAGTCCGGCAGTCCGTCTACTTCCATTTCCAACTTCACCATTCCCAATGAACGGTTGTTGAATACGATGATTTTAATCGGCAACTTATATTGTACAACGGTTTCCAAGTCTCCTAAAGTCATCGATAATCCGCCATCTCCGCAAAGCGCAACCACCTGACGATCCGGATAAGCCAACGCGGCACCGATAGCTTGCGGCAACGCATTTGCCATCGAACCATGATTGAAGGAACCCAGCATGTGCCGTTTGCCCGTTGCTTGCAGATAACGTGCTCCCCATACACAAGTCATTCCCGTATCTACCGTAAACACAGCATCGTCCGAACTTAGTTTGTCTATTTCAGACATCACATATTCGGGATGAATCTTATTTACGTCCCCTTTATCTTCTGTGTAAGCGGCCAAATCCTTCTTTACTCCCTCGTATCTTTTGAGTTGTTTCAGTAAGAAAGAATCATCCGTTTTCGGATTCAGCATACGCAATAAAGACTGGATGCTAAGTTTGACGTCTCCGCAAAGTCCGATATCCACCTTTGCACGACGTCCCAGACGTTCGGGCTTTATATCAATCTGGGCTATCTTGATGTCATCCGGCAGGAAAGCAGAATACGGAAAGTCAGTGCCGAGCATGAGAAGTACTTCAGCTTCATGCATACTGTAATATCCCGAAGGCATTCCCAACAATCCCGTCATACCCACTTCATACGGATTCTCATATTGCACCTCCATCTTTCCTTTGAAAGTATATACCACCGGAGCATTCAGCTTCTCGGAAAGCGCGATCACTTCCTCGTGAGCTCCCCGGCAACCGATGCCGCAGAAAAGAGTGATACGTGTATGTTTGTTTAATAAGTCGGCCAATTGAGCCAAATCTTCTTCCGACGGGCAAACCTCCGGTGGGGCAGGATAGTTCCGGACCGACGAGTCGACAGTGACGGCAGAAGCCTTTGCCAAGTCTCCCGGTAGCCCGATGACGGACACCCCTTTACGGGTGACAGCCGTTTGTATGGCCGATTGGAGCATACGTGGAAATTGCTTGGGAGTAGTGGCTACTTCATTATAATAACTGCAATCGTTAAAAAGTTTGATTGTATTCGTCTCCTGAAAATACTCCGTACCGAATTCTCCGGTAGGAATCGTAGAAGCGATGGCGATTACCGGTGCCCCGGAACGGTGCGCGTCATACAAACCGTTGATAAGATGAACGTGTCCCGGTCCGCTACTTCCCGCGCAGCATCCCGGATGGCCGGTCAGTTGTGCTTCTGCAGCAGCGGCATACGCTCCTGTCTCTTCATGGCGCACATGTATCCATTTTATTTGATCGTTTTTTCTGACTGCTTCGTTTACCTCATTCAGACTGTCGCCTGTTACGGCGTAAATACGTTCAACTCCGGATTTAACCAAAGTATCTATCAGTTGTTCTGCTATTTTTTTTGCCATAGCTGTAATTGGTTTAGGATTGATTTTTATGTAATAACAGATGTCTGCAAGGAAAAGTTCTAATTTAACATATGCTAATAACGCCTTTGTGTCGGGACACATCACCGCTTTTATGTTAAAAATAATTCTGTAACAACTTTTTAGTAAAGACGTATAAACAAATGCAATATCCTTTTGTTATCTTTATAGGCGAAATCTTAACCTAATGTATTAAACCTCTTAATTACTCTAGAAAAATGAATAGAAATGAAATCGGTGTAAATGCCGGTAAGGTTTGGCAACTGCTTAGCAATAACGAAAAGTGGAGCTACGGACTTCTGAAGAGAAAATCCGGGTTGAAAGATAAAGAGCTGGGTGCCGCTTTAGGGTGGTTGTCAAGAGAGAACAAGATTGAGTTCGATCAGTGTGATGAAGAACTCTATGTATATCTCTGTGTGAATGTTTATATTGGCTAAAAGAATTTGGCACTTTAACGAAAACAGCAGAATCTCCGGAGGGATGACAGCCCGGTCAGTCCTTCGGAGATTCTCGTTTTTATCCTTTTTCCTTTTAATGTATCTTCCTTTCAATTGATTTCCGGAAATAATTCTGTTACTTTGCACCACGAATTAAAATGCAAGAAACAATGAGAAGTTTTGCCTCTGACAATAATTCCGGTGTGCATCCGTTGGTAATGGAAGCCTTGAACCGGGCCAATATAGACCATTCTTTAGGATATGGCGATGACAAATGGACAGAAGAAGCCGTAGCGAAGATCAAAGAAACATTCACCCCGAACTGTGTCCCTTTGTTTGTATTCAACGGAACAGGCAGCAATGTGGTAGCTTTGCAATTGATGACCCGCCCGTATCATTCTATCTTTTGCGCGGAAACAGCTCATATCTATGTAGATGAGTGTGGCTCTCCTGTGAAAATGACAGGTTGTCAGATTCGCCCGATTGCTACTCCCGACGGTAAACTTACCCCGGAACTGATGCAACCTTACCTGCACGGTTTCGGCGACCAACACCATTCGCAACCCAGAGCTCTCTACATCTCCCAATGTACCGAACTTGGCACCATCTACACTCCCGAAGAGTTGAAACGCCTGACTGACTTTGCCCATCTGAATGGTATGTATGTACACATGGACGGAGCCAGAATAGCCAATGCCTGTGCCGCCCTGAATCTTTCCCTTAAAGAACTGACGGTGGATTGCGGAGTCGATATTCTTAGTTTCGGCGGAACGAAGAACGGACTGATGATGGGAGAGTGCGTGATTGTATTTAATAAAGACCTGCAACCGGAAGCCCGTTTCATCCGTAAGCAATCCGCCCAGCTCGCTTCGAAGATGCGTTACCTCTCTTGCCAGTTTACGGCATACCTCACCGGCGACCTTTGGCTGAAGAATGCCAGCCACGCCAATGCGATGGCTGCCAAACTTCGTGCGGAATTAGAGAAACTGCCCGAAGTCACTTTTACTCAAAAAGCCGAGAGTAACCAACTATTCCTTACTATGCCCCGCCCGGTTATCGACCGGATGCTGGAGTCTTATTTCTTTTATTTCTGGAACGAAGAGAAGGATGAAATCCGCTTGGTAACTTCTTTTGATACAACAGAGGAAGATGTGGACGAGTTTATAGGACTTTTGAAACGTTAAAAAGGAAATTCAGGACAACAAAAGCCTCTGAAACTCTGTTGTAATAAGAAGTTTGAAACTAACTTTGTCCGCAAAGTTTTCTACTTCTTATGATTATGAATACTAGACAGAACAGGCTAATCATATTCGCGCTTTTGTTGTTGACACAAACCCCGTTGGGCGCACAGCTGCATTCTACTAAAATTGAACTGCCGGAGGATTCTATATCTGCAACCATGGAAGATTCCATTCCGGCAAAGCGCAGCTTCTTTAAAAAGTTTCTTGATTACTTCAATGACGCCAATAAGGAAAAAAAGAATAAAAAGTTTGATTTCAGTGTGATAGGTGGTCCTCACTACTCCAGTGACACCAAGTTCGGACTTGGACTGGTGGCAGCCGGACTATATCGTACCGATCGGAACGATTCGCTTCTTCCTCCCTCCAATGTCTCTCTTTACGGAGATGTGTCGACGGTCGGCTTCTACCTGTTGGGAGTCCGTGGGAACCATCTGTTTCCGCAAGACAAATACCGCTTGAATTACAATCTCTATTTCTATTCTTTCCCCAGCCTGTATTGGGGACGGGGATATGACAATGGAGTCAACTCTGATAATGAAAGCGACTATAAACGTTTTCAAGCACAGGTGAAAGTCGATTTTATGTTCCGGCTGGCAAAGAACTTCTACATCGGCCCGATGACCATATTCGATTATATTGACGGGCGGGACTTTGATAAACCGGAACTATGGGAAGGGATGGCGGCACGGACCACCAATATCAGCCTGGGACTTTCCCTCCTTTACGATTCACGTGATTTCCTGACAAATGCGTCTCACGGCTATTACTTGCGGATAGACCAGCGATTCAGCCCGGCTTTTCTCGGCAATAAATATGCGTTTAGCAGCACCGAACTGACTACCAGCTATTATCAGCCCGTATGGAAAGGCGGAGTGCTGGCAGGACAATTCCACACATTGCTTACCTATGGCGATACCCCGTGGGGATTGATGGCAACGCTGGGAAGCTCTTACTCCATGCGCGGATATTACGAAGGACGCTATCGGGACAAAGGAGCAATGGATGCGCAAATAGAACTCCGGCAACACGTCTGGAAACGGAATGGAATAGCAGTATGGGCAGGAGCGGGAACGATTTTTCCACGACTCTCCGAGTTTACTCCGAAGCATATTCTGCCTAATTATGGTTTCGGTTATCGTTGGGAGTTTAAGAAGAGAGTAAATGTACGTTTGGATTTAGGGTTTGGCAAACACCAGACCGGATTTATTTTTAATATCAATGAAGCTTTTTAAGAATATAAAGAATTGGTTGGAGAATCAGGAACATTTGTTTTATCTGTTCCTCTTCATCTTGATAGTACCCAACCTTGTGCTCTGTTTGACAGAGCCTTTACCGTTGATGGCAAAGGTGTGTAATGTGCTTTTGCCTTTCGGCTGCTATTATCTGTTGATGACTTTGTCGAGAAACTGTGGCAAGATGCTTTGGATTTTATTCCTGTTCCTGTTTTTCGGAGCCTTTCAGATTGTATTGCTTTATTTGTTCGGCCAGTCCATTATCGCTGTCGATATGTTTCTGAACCTGGTGACTACCAATTCGAGTGAAGCCCTCGAATTGCTTGATAATCTCACACCTGCCATTATTGCTGTCATCATACTCTACGTACCTGCCCTGATATTAGGGACCATTTCAATTGTACGTAAGCGGAAACTTACGGCAGAATTTATCCGCAGAGAACGGAAGAGAGCCTCCATAGTCTTTGGAATCTCCCTCCTTAGCCTTGCCGGAGCATATATGCAGGACCCGGGATATGAGTTGAAGTCCGATTTATATCCGCTGAACGTGTGTTATAACGTAGGTCTTGCCTTCCAACGAACCGCCTTGACGCAGAATTATCACCGTACTTCGAAGGACTTTACTTTCCATGCCCTGCCTACGCATCCGAAAGAGAAACGGGAAGTATACGTAATGGTTGTAGGAGAAACCTCCCGTGCCCTGAACTGGCAACTGTATGGTTACGAACGTGAAACGAACCCTCTTTTATCCCGGCAACCGGGTCTGATTGCTTTCCCGAAAGTACTGACAGAGTCGAATACGACACATAAAAGTGTCCCCATGTTGATGTCGGACGCTACCGCCTGCAACTACGATTCTATCTATCATCAGAAGGGAATCATCACTGCCTTTAAAGAGGCAGGTTTCCGGACAGCCTTTTTCTCCAACCAACGTTACAACCATTCGTTTATTGACTTCTTCGGAATGGAAGCCGATACGTACGATTTTATAAAAGAAGATTCTGTCAGTTCCTCCTATAATCCTTCTGACGACGAACTTCTGAAATTGGTGGAGCAGGAACTGGCTAAAGGTGCGACGAAACAATTTATCGTGCTCCATACCTACGGTTCTCACTTTAATTACCGCGAACGTTACCCGTCGGAAAGTGCTTTCTTTACGCCCGATTATCCGATGGAAGCAGAAAGAAAATACCGGGATAACCTGGTCAATGCCTATGACAACTCCATCCGTTATACGGACGGTTTCTTGTCACGCCTTATCCACATGTTGGAAAAACAGCAGATAGATGCCGCCATGCTCTACACTTCCGATCATGGTGAGGATATTTTCGACGATTCCCGCCATCTGTTCCTCCACGCTTCTCCCGTACCTTCTTATTATCAACTTCACGTGCCGTTCCTCATCTGGATGTCCGACAACTACCTTGAAACCTATCCCGAATACTGGGATACCGCCATTGATAATAAGGATAAGAATGTTTCTTCCAGCAGCTCTTTCTTCCCGACCATGTTGTCTTTAGCCGGAATAGAAACTCCTTACCGGGATGATTCGCAATCTGTAACGGCTCCGCACTACGTCCTAAAACCGAGAGTTTATCTGAACGATCACAACGAACCCCGTCCGCTGGATGATTTGGGTATGAAGAAGCAAGACTTCCGGATGCTGGAAAAGAGGAATATCAAGTATTAAGTATTAGGTATTAATCCTTGTTAATTTTTGCATCCAAAAGCGTGATTGGCGTGTTATTTGCCGTATGATGTATGAACGATTAAATTCATAAAACATGGCCTATATAGATTATTACAAGATTCTTGGAGTAGACAAAAGTGCTTCTCAGGATGATATCAAAAAGGCTTTTCGTAAGTTGGCCCGGAAATATCACCCTGATTTGAATCCTAATGACCCTAGTGCAAAGGATAAATTTCAGGAAATCAACGAAGCCAATGAAGTACTGAGTGACCCCGAGAAACGTAAAAAGTATGATGAGTACGGAGAACATTGGAAGCATGCCGATGAATTCGAAGCGCAGAAACGTGCACAGCAACAAGCCGGAGGCTTTGGCGGTGCAGGAGGTTTCGGCGGATTCGGCGGTGCGGGTCAGGGTTTCTCCGACGGTAACGGAACCTATTGGTATAGTTCCGATGGAGAAGGATTTTCCGGTGGCAACGCTAGTGGATTTTCCGATTTCTTCGAATCAATGTTCGGACATCGGGGAGGAAGAGGACAAGGTTCTGCGGGATTCCGCGGACAGGACTTTAATGCCGAACTTCATCTTTCCCTTCGTGATGCTGCTCAAACGCATAAGCAGATATTGACTGTAAATGGTAAACAGGTACGTATCACTATCCCTGCCGGTGTAGCCGACGGACAGGTTATTAAACTGAAAGGCTACGGAGCCGAAGGTGTCAACGGAGGACCTGCGGGCGACTTGTACATTACGTTCGTTATAGCCGAAGACCCGGTGTTCAAACGCCTGGGCGACGATCTGTACATAGATGTGGAGGTAGATCTTTACTCTGCCGTATTGGGAGGCGAGAAAGTAGTCGACACGCTGGACGGTAAAGTGAAACTGAAGATAAAACCGGAAACGCAGAACGGTACGAAAGTCCGTCTGAAAGGTAAAGGATTCCCGGTTTATAAGAAGGAAGGACAATTCGGTGACTTGATTGTGACCTATTCTGTCAAGATTCCTACGAACTTGACCGACAAACAGAAAGAGTTGTTCCGTCAATTACAGAGTATGAACTAAAATGAATGAGTACTATGCAGACCGAATTAATAATTGTCAGTGAATACTGTCACAAATGTCATATTG
>ERZ779840.3167-NODE-3167-length-13303-cov-9.139266_pt1 | contig 13303 bp, 9 predicted proteins | sample MGYA00511561_ERZ779840 | MGnify/ENA primary metagenome ERZ779840 (study PRJEB29588, sample SAMEA2162036) | human gut metagenome | biome: human gut; feature: human-associated habitat; material: faeces | place: Denmark | collected 2008/2010 ...
CGTCTGTCCGGCGGACAGCAGCAGCGCGTCGCCATTGCGCGTGCGCTCGTGAGCCGTCCGCGCGTGCTGCTGCTCGACGAACCGCTCGCCGCGCTCGACCTGAAGCTGCGCAAGGACATGCAGCAGGAGCTCAAGAACATCCAGAAGGCCACCGGCATCACGTTCGTGTTCGTCACGCACGATCAGGAAGAAGCGCTGAGCATGTCCGACACGATCGTCGTCATGTCCGAGGGCAAGATCCAGCAGATCGGCACGCCGCTTGATATTTATAATGAACCGCAGAATGCTTTCGTGGCGGATTTCATCGGCGAGAGCAACATTGTCGACGGCATTATGCGTCAGGACTTCCGCGTGACGTTCTCGGGCCATACGTTCACATGCGTGGACAAGGGCTTTGCCAAAAACGAGAACGTGGACGTCGTCATCCGCCCCGAGGATGTGGACATCGTGCCCATCGAAAAGGGCATGCTGCGCGGCACGGTCACGTCCGTCACGTTCATGGGCGTGCACTATGAGATCATCATCGACATCAACGGCTTCAAGTGGATGATCCAGACGACGGACTACGTCGACGAGGGCGCGGAGGTCGGCCTGTATATCGAGCCGGACGCCATCCACATCATGAAAAAGTCCGAGTATTCGGGCATGTACGGCGACTACTCCTCGTTCAGCAACGAGCTGGACGAGCTCTCGGACGCGGAAAGCGAGCCGGACGAATGAACAATCACATCCATTCCGAAAACCGCCGCGCCTCGCTGGCGCATCGTCTGGCGCTCGCACCGTATTCCGTGTGGGCGGTCATCTTCGTGGCCGTGCCGCTCGTGTTCGTGGCCTACTATGCGTTCACGGACGAGAGCTTCCGGTTCACGACCGAAAACCTGACGAAGTTTTTCACCGCCGTGAGCACGATCACCGACGACAGCGGCGCTGCGCGCGAGGTGCACACGTACCTGCTCATCTTCTGGCGCTCGGTGAAGCTGGCCGTCATCTCCACAGCGATCTGCCTGCTCATGGGCTACCCCATCGCGTATATCATCGCCCGCGCCGCGCCGCACACGCAGAAAACGATCATCACGCTCATCATGATCCCGATGTGGATGAACTTCCTCATCCGCACCTATGCGTGGATGACCATCCTGCAGGACTCTGGCCTGCTCAACATGCTCTTTTCCGCGCTGCACCTCGGCCAGGCGCACATCATCGGCACCGAGGGCGCCGTCGTCGTCGGCATGGTGTACGACTACTTCCCGTATATGATCCTGCCGATCTACTCGGTCATGGCCAAGATGGACACGCGCCTGATCGAGGCCGCGCGCGACCTCGGCTGCAACAGTCTCGGCGTGCTGCGGCGGGTCATCTTCCCGCTGAGCCTGCCGGGCGTCATGTCCGGCATCACGATGGTGCTCATCCCGTCGATCAGCACCTTTTATATCTCGCAGAAACTCGGCAACGGCAAGTTCTTCCTCATCGGCGACGCGATCGAGGGGCAGTACGTGGCCAATAACCTGCACTTTGCCGCCGCCATCGCCTTCATCCTCATGCTGATCCTGCTGGCCGCCATGGCCCTGATGAAGCGCGGCACGAACAAGCGCGTCTACGGAGGTGTGTGACATGAAACGAGCTGCTAAGATCTATACCGCCCTCATCTTCGTGTTCCTGTTCGCGCCGATCGTGATCCTGCTGGTATTCTCGTTCAACGAGGCCAAGAGCCTGTCGGTGTTCTCCGGCTTCTCATTCAAATGGTATCAGGAGCTGTTCCGCGACGGGGAAACGCTCAACGCGCTCAAAAACACGCTCATCCTCGCCGTGGTCGCATCGCTCGTGTCGACCGCGATGGGCACGGCTGCCGCCGTGGGCATGAATCGGATGCGCAACAAATATCTGCGCGCCGCGCTCGACACGGCGACCGACATCCCCATGATGAATCCGGACATCATCACCGGCATTTCGCTGATGCTCATGTTCGTGTTCTTCGGCCGGCTGCTCGGCGCGTCCACGAGTCTCGGCTTCTGGTCGATGCTCGCGGCGCACATCACGTTCTGCCTGCCGTATGTCATCATGCAGGTGCTGCCGAAGCTGCAGCAGATGGACCGCTCGCTGCCCGAGGCCGCGATGGATCTCGGCTGCACGCCGGTGCGTGCGTTTTTCCGCGTGGAAGTGCCGGAGATCCTGCCCGGCATCATCACCGGCATGATCATGGCCTTCACGCTCTCGCTCGATGACTTCGTCATCAGCTACTTCACGCAGGGCAGCGGCTTCCAGACGCTCCCGATCCGCATCTACAACATGACGAAAAAGACCGTCACGCCGAAGATGTACGCGCTGGCGACAATCATCTTCTTCGTCATTCTGGCGCTGCTGCTCATCGTGTCTGCCGCTGGGTGCTCGATTACGGAGCTGACGCGGCAGAAAACGGGGGAAATCACGCTGCCGAAGAAAACACAGACAGCTCAGGTCGAAACAACGACGAATATCACGCCGCAGGCGGATGCATGGCGGGAAGCAAATCTTCCGACTGAGTACGATCTGCTTGGCTGCTGTGACTTTGTGGACTGGTTCATTTTACTTACCGGCAGCAAAGCCCCCGGCTCGTCTGAGAATACCGGGTATACCGCATTTCAGGCGTTTGTGGTTCAGAAGGACGGCGAAGATTACACACTTGCAGCGTGGAACGGCACATCTGAATGGGATTCATCCGTCGGCTTCATGGTACATACGCTTGTCACAAACGACAGAACCGTGATCTATGGATTTACAACGGACACTGTCTTTGGCGTGTGGGATCAGGAGAATCGGCACGACGTTTCGTTTGACGAGATAACTGTGACCTTTCAGGATAGCAGTATCCCCTTGACGCGTTCGATTGACCCCGGAAAGCCGTTTCTCACATTCTCCGAGGGCACGCGAAGCATCGCTGATATCTCTTTTTCCGACGGTGAGCGGACGGCAAACTGGTCAGATGTATCGGGAGACGGACTGAACGAGCCGTCAGAACCGCTTGACTGCGCACCGCTTCTCTCGAAAAAGTCTTCCTGCACGACCTCGCTCCCCACCCCGGCCTCTTCCATGTTCGGTCTGACCGGGCGGGAGGCGGTGCTCTTTGACGCGGCGGTCGCGCAGCGGTACCCGCGCGACGACAATGATATCGTGCTGCCGAGCCTGCGCGAATACGGTTCATTTGAGGAAAACGGGAAAACCGTCGTCATCTGCGACCTGCATTACGATTTTTACTATGACTACACCGGCCCCGACTGGGAATGGAACGGGGGCGCGATGAACACATATCTGAGAGCAGAGTTGGAAACACAGGACGGTGCAGAGGTCTGCACGGGTTTTGAAATCTTCCCGGGCGGCAGTCCAAGCGACTGGATTTCCGGAGAATGCGGCCCGCTTGCCATGCAGAACGCGGACGGAGCGTGGGTCTTGCCGGAGGCAGCGGGAGACTGGTTCCCGGCAGTTGAGAATCCGTTCCAGCAGTATCTGGAGGTGATCGCCTCCACTGCCCCATCAAGTGACGCGCCTGCGGCGGCTTCTCTTTCTGAGGATATGATTTGGGAATATGTTCACGAAAAGCTGGACTATGCACACTGGGCGCAGGACATGACGGCGGAATATGAGGATATCGTTCGGAAATTCCAGATCGAGGACAGCAAAATGAGCGATCTGCCGGGCGATATTTCCCAGTGGCCGCGCTATTATTCCGCATTCATCGACTATTTCAGCGCTGCAAACGCCGATCTGCGGTATCTGGACGCGGATACCATTTGGACAAAAGGCTTGTCAGAAGACCAGCAATCATTGATCGTCACAATGACGCGGGCGGACGTTGTGCTGACGCTCTCCTATTCGCTCCAGACCTCGCAGATCACGGAGGTCAGCACGCGCCGGAACGCAGTTCTGCAGAGCGTGACCGGGGATTCCATCACGGCTGAGCATATTACGCTGCTGAATGCCTCTCTCGAAGAGGATCTGCAAACGCTCAAGGCTCTGAATATTCCGCCGCAGAATTATTGGTATGGATATTACCGGGTCGATTCCGGCGAACTTTATACCTACAAGGTAGACCCGAACACATCCGTCACGATCTACGATATCGAGCAGGAATATGGCGCGGGCGAGGATCGGCTGTACACGTTCAAAACATGGCGGGACTTTGTCGCCGCCGCGCAGGAAAACGAAGGGCTGCTCGTCCAGCCGTATACGCTTACTTTGAAAAACGGCGTCGTGGTAAAAATCGAGGAAAAATTCTATAATTAAGGCCGCATCCAACGGGATACCGGGGGCAAGCCGACACTGGACTTATAAAAAGCAGCCTGCAAGCGGTTTGGGCTTGCAGACTGCTTTTGCATAATCGGCGGTCAAGCGGCTTCTTTCTGTGCAGTTTTGCGGATCAGCCCTTCGTGCATGACAATCATGAGTACCAGAATGGCACTCAGATAGACAAGAAGCAGAGAGACTGTAATATGCCCGGCGATCAGGCCGAACAGCGGCGGCATCAGACTGCTTCCGACATACGCGCAGGCCATTTGAATCCCAATGATCGCCTGCGATTTATCTGCGCCGAAATGGTCCAGTGTGGAATGGATGAGGCAGGGATAGATTGGTGCGCAGCCAAGGCCGATCATAACAAAACCGGCGAGAGAAACAGATGCACCCAGCGGCAGGAACAAAATAACGACGCCGCAGGCAATTAGAACCTGCCCCATACGAACCATCTGCGTATCGCTGAGTTTCATTGCAAGGAAGCCGTTCAGCGCGCGTCCGATGGTAATGCCAATAAAAAACATGCCGGCAAAACGGAGGGATAAAGATGGGATTGCAGGTATGCGCTCTGAACCGGAACAATATGCAGAAGGAATTACAGCCTCATGGAACCATCGAATTTCCATGCGCAGCTTATGCTTCCCGTCATACAGATGCACCCGGCGATGCGATTCCATGGCATTGGCATGAGGAGTTTGAGGTAATTTACATTGCCGATGGTACGCTGAAGCTGCAAACGCCCGGCATGGAGCATTTTTTAAACAAGGGAGATCTGGTTACGATCAATGGAAATGTTCTTCACTCTATCGTCGGTCATCCCATGGGAGAACTGCAATCCATCGTGTTTTCCCCATTTCTGATCACCGGAGGCGCCAGCACGGCATTTTATAAAAAATACATTGGCCGACTGACCGCTTGTTCGGATTTTACCGTTTGGAAAACAGATGCCGACACAGACAGCAAGTGGTTTCTGGATGCTTTTTCCGCATTAAAAAACGATACTTTTGCGTATGAATTTACCGTCCGCGAAAACCTTTCCCATCTCCTTCTGCACTGCTATGCGCAAATGCGCCCACATCTGTCCGCACAAACGGCCGAAAAACATGCAGACACAATACGCATTGAAAAGATGCTGCAATACATACAGGACTTCTACGCCGAACCGATTCCGCTCACAAAAATTGCAAACGCCGCCGGGCTAAGCGAACGGGAATGCCTGCGCTGCTTTCATCGGATGATTGGCGATACACCGATACAATATCTTCTGAAATACCGGCTCATGCAGAGCGCAGCAATGCTTCATGCCGCGCCTACCGCCTGCATTGCAGAGATCTCCGCCGCCTGCGGCTTTGACAATCCAAGTTACTTTTCCAAACAGTTCCGACGATTTTACCAATGTACCCCACGAGAATACCGAAACGCCGCGTGTGAATCCGGTATGCAAGCAAAGGCAGAAGGTTCTTGACAGACGAAAAGCCCGGCAGGTTTTCCTGCCGGGCTTTGCTGTTTGGGCTTACTTTGCGATTTTGGTCAGGTAGGTGTAGATTGCCATGGCAACTTCGGCACGCGTTGCGTTCTGCACTGCGTTTCTGGCCTGTACGGAGGTCAGGATGCCCTCTGCAACAGCCCATTCGACGTTCTTCCTTGCCCAGCCGGAAACGACTGCGTCTGTGCTCAGCTGGCCGTCGGCCTCGATGATTTTGGCGTCGTTATACTGTGCGAAGCGGCTGAGGAATGCAGCCAGCTGCTCACGGGTCACGGACTTGTCCGGCTTGAACGTGCCATCGGTGAAGCCCTTGACAATGTTATTCGCCGCTGCCCATTCGACAGCCTCGGTGTAGTAGCAACCTGCCGCTACGTCCTTGAAGCTGCCGCTCGTGTGAACTGCAGGTTCCCCTTGTGCTCTATACAGGATCGTTACGACCATTGCGCGGGTCAATTCGCCGTTCGGACTGAACTTCGTGCTTGAGGTGCCGTTCATGATGCCCTTGCTGTACAGATAATCAACCGCGTCGTAGCAGCCATCATTTTTTCTCACGTCCGTGAACGGGAAATTCTTGTCGGTCTTTCCGGGGTTCGCCGGAATGATCGGGCGCGTGTTCCCGCCTTCATCCAGAATCTTGCCGCAGTTCTCGCAGACGGTTCTGCCGGTACGCGGGTCCCAGCGGTAGCTGTGGCCGGTTGCAGGCAGGACTCTGCTGAACTGCACATCGCCGCAACGGGAGCAGACCTCTTCTTCCTTACCGTCCTTCTCGCAGGTCGGCTCGGTGCGTTTTGTCTCGTAGTTGTGCCCCAACGCATTGAGTTCTTCGGTCTTTGTCGCGCTGCACTTCGTGCAGGTATAGGTCTTGACACCCTTTGCGGTGCAGGTCGGCTCGGTGGTAACAACGCCGTTGTCCCAGACGTGTTCGCCGGTGGCCTTGATGCCTTCTGTCTTGGTATCGGTGTAGTTCTTCTCGCCAAAGGTGACAGAAGCAGTATAGGTGCGCAGGCCATCCTCGGTGCAGGTGGGCTCTTTGGTGACTGCGCTGGTGACGGCTGCGGCGACAGTCTCCTCGTGAGAAGCGTCGTTTGCGCAAGTGAAGGTTGCCGACGCGCTTTCATAGCCGATCCACGTCCATGCCGGTTCGCCATACTGGTGGCCGGTTGCGGGCAGGTTTTCGGTCTTTGTGCCTCCGCACGTCGAGCAGCTGTAGAAAGCGGAGCCGTCAGCCGTGCAGGTGGGTTCCTGACGCTTTGCGGTGTTCTCTGTCCAATCATGGTCGCCGGACTCGGTCGGGCAGTTTACATAATAGAAATCGATCCGGTCGTTTGCCTGAAGGAGATACTTGTCCAGCGTGGCGTAGGTCGTTGCATCCAGCATAGGCATCTTGCCGTTGACGGTGTACATCCAGCCAGACCATTCGCCGTGCGCCGGATCACCTGCGTACAGGCGGCAGCCTGCGGGGTCGGTCACACCGGTCACATAATTGCCGGAGCCTGTGTAAGTGTAGCTGTTGGAGGTCAGCACGGATTCCAGTGCGTCCCATGCCGTCTGATAGGCATTGCTCTTGCAGGTATAGGTTGCAGCTGTCAGATCGGCGAAGGCCGGTGCAAAGGTGCTGCCGGTCACGTTCACAGTGATAGTGATATCCTTAACAGACGGGTCCTCGATACCGGTAGTTCCGATCACGGTGACGACCGTACTCACCGGCTGCTTGTAGAACTGCTTGAACTGCGCATAGGCAGGATCAGAACTGAACTTCTCGTAATACTTGCCATATTCGACATAAGTCAGAACGCTGTCAATCTTGACATGTGTGTTGTACTGCGGCTTCGTGACGGACAGCTTCTCGTGCGCGACCACACTGGGAACGCTGGAACGGAAGCAGCGGTACTGCTCGGAGTTGTACCAGCCGTCGATATCATCCACCTTCACGCCGAGCCACTGGGATTCGGCCGAGGCGCGGAGGAACTTGTAACCGTCACCGTCCGGGACGATCTCCATGAACGACCACAGATCGCCGGTAACGTTATCGCGCGCGGTATTGGCCTTGCGGATGCCCTCCCAGTAGACGTCCTCGGTGCAGACCTTCTTCATAAAGGCCGCAGCTGCATCGATCTCGGTCTGGGACATAGCCGGGACGGTGATCTGGATCTCCTTGCTTGCAAGGACCCGCATGTTGTCATAGTCCTTGCCGGAACCGCTGGGGCGGGACAGGATCTTGACGGTCAGCGTAACCTTGGCATCTTCCTGACCGGGCAAAGGCCGGTAGACCCACGCGCGGGCAGCATTGGCTTCGAGGGACTCCACGACCGATTCATTGCTGCTGGTGATCAGGATAGGGGTGTATTTTCCGTCAAAGTCTGCGCCATAATTGTCAGCAAAGACGCTGCGCATATCCGAGGTGGTGGGGAAATGGATGTCGGTGGTGACGTTGTTCACGTCAATCTTCGCACCGGTCGCGGGGACATAGAGTGCGCCGTAGGGGTCCTGCGTGCCGCCGGACAGCCAGAGTTCCAGACCTTCCTGATATTCGATAGCCTTCTGGGTGCCCTTGACCGTTACGGTGTAGGTAAAGTAGACCTTCAGATCGTCGCGGCCACTGTAGGTCAGAGCGGCGGTAAGCGTCACGCTTGTATCCGTCTTCGGGCGGCTGACCTTCACGGTGTATGGTGCGTAGAGCTTGGTGGTATTACTGCCAATGCCGATCACAGAGGTGTTCGAGGACTGCCATGTGACCTCGGCCCACAGATGCAGATCATTGGACGAATTGTAGTCCACATCATTCTCGTCTACTCCCTCTTTGACCATGTAGTGCGGAACGGATGCAAGCGTCGTGCTGTCGTTCAGTTCCTGCGGGATGACGATGCGACGGCCCTGCACGCGCAGCGCTTCGAGTGCCCTGTCCTCGTCCAGACCGATGATGACGGTCGCGCTCTCCACCTCATCGGTGTAGCCGTCACAGGTGAGGATCAGCGCGGCATCGCAGTACAGGTTAGTCGAGGAGGTCGTGCCGTTGTCGTTCCACTTATAATGCAGCGTGCCGTCAAGATCGATGCTGGCACGCGCGTCCGTGAACAGATCCTTTTTGGTAACAGCGCTCTTCATCGCAACGGTGACACCCTCAATGTTACCGGCAGTCAGGCGGGCCTGCGCCATAGTCAGAAGATTCTTGTCCGTCTTGAAGTTGGGCTGATAGTTTTTGCTCAGAAGCGTCTTTGCGGCTTCCAGCTTTTCACGGGCAGCCGCTTCCGCATCGGACATGTCCTTGGTCCAGCAAGCATAGAGGTCAAAGTGCTCGCCGTCCTCGCTGCCGTCCACATAGTCCTCTTCCCAATCGTCCCACTCGCCGTCGCTCCATTCGCGCAGGAGTTCCGCGCCGTCGGCATATTCCACCTTGCCATAGATGCTGGCGCTGGTGGACCAGCCTGCGAACGTGTAGCCTTCGCGCATCAGCGTGCAGGCAGAAAGCTGGATCTTCTGATCGAAGGGGGCGCGCTGGTCTTCCATGCTGCCCGCCACGCCGCTGTCAACGGTGCGGGCATGGTAGCAAATGATGTAGCTGCGGCTGTACCACTGCGCCTTGAGCGTCACGCCGCTTTCGCGGTAGGCACTGAGGTCATAAGAAGCCGTCACGCGGTCGCCCAGCGTGCCGTCCGCCAGCACGATGTACCAGTCGTAATATTTCTGTCCGGCGGGGAATTTGGCGCTGTCCAACGTAGGAAGCGCCACATGGCCGTCTTCGTCGATGGCGGCGTCCGGAATGGCTTCCTGATAGCCGTTGCCGTCGAAATGGACGGACAGGCTGGCCTGCTCGGCTTCCCAGAGCGCGTAGAGCGTGGTGTCCGCCGTCAGTTCGACTGCCGCACCATCGTCATAGACCTTTTCGCCCGCGGCTGAAAGCGCCCAGCCCGCGAAACGGAAGCCCTCTTTCGTAAAGGCGTTGGCAGTCAGTGTGCCCTTGCCCTCGGTCAGCGTCTGCGCGGCCATTGTGCCCTCGCCGCCGTTCGCGTCGAAGGTAACGGTGACATCGCTGGAAACAGGGTCGGTGCAGCGGATGTTCTTCAGCGTCATTGCGCAGGGCGTCATGAAATCTTCTTTCGAGTAGAAATCGATCTCGAAAATGTCGCCTGCTTTTACATCCACGTTGTACGGACTTGCGAGTTTATCGCTGCTGGTGCCCTTGGCGATTGCAGTCCCGTTAAGACGCAACTCGGCGTAGCTGTAGGGAGAACCGGAACTGATGGAGAACAGATGCTTGAACCAGAAGTTGCAGTTTTTCTTGAACGTAAACGTCAGAATCGCGTGCGTGTCCTCATACAGCTTGCTGCCGTTCTTGTTGAAGACGGCCACACTGGTTCCGTTGTTGCCGGTGTTCCATGCCGCGGTCTTATTCGCTGTAGAAAGCGGCGTTGTGGTCACGGTGAAATAGTCGCCGAGGTTGTTGGGCCGGGGCGTTTCCGTCGTGTAATTCTGTGTAAAGATCGTTGCGTTGGGGTCAAAGGTGTAGCTTGCTGCGAAGACCTGTGCGGGCAAAAGGCTCAGAAGCATGACCAGCACAAGCACGATGGGTAGAATTCTCTTTTTCATCTGCAATGATTCCTTCCTTTATTTAATATCTATCTGAAAGCCCATTTAAGCAGCCGATAACTCATTCCGATTGAATCAGCGGTTACTTGGGCTGAGTGCACGCAGAAAAAAACGCCCAAGCGAGTCTCCGCGTTCGGGAAACTCACTTGGGCGTCGGTTCTTCCGATGGCCCGGCCTCACAGCCTGCAAACCATATGTTACTTTTCCTCCAGCTTTTCGCTCCGGGTCGCCTCCATCTGAACGGGCACGCCGTTCCGCATGACGATACGCATCTCCCCGTATTTCAGCTGGCGCAGTTCCGCGATAATCCGCTTTTCTGCCTTTGTCAGCCGAAGTTCATTCTGCTGCTCCATATTGCGGCTCCTTTCACCGTCCGATACAAAACAAAAAGCCGTGCGCCCCGATTTGGCCGCACGGACAAAGGCGTATAAACGCCCATCCTGTTCGGCTGCGGTGACGGCGCAAGCACAGGACAGCACTCGGCGTATCTGACTGATCCCTCCATGCCGGAAGGCTTCACAGTGACCCACTCGTGGGGCTTTGCACCCCGTTCCGCCTGCGGGTCAAGACCCGCGCGCGCTGTCCTTGATTCAGTTTGTTTAATCTATTTGTACTATAACAAATACGCTGTCGGAAATCAAGTCTGCAAACGGGATTTTAACAAGAATGCGCACGCGCATTTTCCGGCAGTATATTGCTCTTCCAATGTTCGACCAGCATTTTTTCCAGTTCCTTGGCGGCGACGCTGAGCGGCTGATCTTTGCGCTTAACGAGGCAGACACTGCGCGGCGGAAGCGGTTCAGCAAGATTAATGACGCACACATTGTCGGATGGGCGAATAAAATCCTGTGGGACGATGCCAACGCCGAGGCCAGATTCGACCATCGGGAGAATCTGATCGGCGGTAAAGGTCTCGATATCCGGACGGAACGGCAGGCCGTGAGCCGCAAAGAAGCCGGAATAAAGCGCATAGGACTGCGTATCCGCGCCGAGTGTGATGAGCGGATGGGTCCGCAGTTCCTCCAGCGTGACGGTACGGTCCAGCAGGTCCCGGAAGGACGGAGAACAGACGGCAACCTCCTGGATCTGCCGGATGTTTGTCTGTTGAAAGGCCGCCGCGTGCAGAACCGGCGTCGTGACAACGGCAAAATCTGCAGTCGTCTCTCGCAGAGCGGCGATAGCCTGCGGGGTCGAATGATTGCTGATGCGCAGGCTCACGCCCGGATATTGGGTGCGGAATGCCTCGAGCACCGGCAGGAGCACGCAGCGCAGTGCGCCCTCGCTTGCAGCAAGAAACACCGTACCGGCTTGCAGAGAACGGCTCTGCGCGAGTTCCGCTTCCCCGGCTTCCAGCTGTTCTACTGCAATTTTGACATGCCGGTAGAGCCGTTCGCCCTCCGGCGTTAACTTCATGCCGCGGTTCGTCCGGGAAAAGAGCGTGCAGCCCAGCTCCGCCTCGAGATTTTTGATCGAGCGCGTCAGGTTCGGCTGGTTGTTGACCAGCTCTCTTGCCGCCTGCGAGAGATTGCCGCATTTCGCAACATAATAAAAGATCCGGTAATAGTCATAATTTACGTTCATACATGTCTCCTCTGATATGTCATATTCATATGAAGACCATATTTATTTCGGATTTTACACATATCTGCATGCGCATTATAATATGGGCGCTTCGGGAAGTCAAGACAGCGTTCAACTGCTTTCCGAAAGAAAGGGAAACCAAAATGGCACTTACAATAGAGGCGCTGGCCGCAGCCGTCATCGATCTTGTCCTGCTTCGCGTCATGCTCTGTCTGGAAAATGAACCGGGCGCAGATCACCCGAAGGAGCGGCGCTGGATGCTGGCCGCGGGCGTTTTACTTCTCGTGGGCTGCATCGCGGAGATCGCACTGCGCGGCGCGCATATTATGCAGATCCTGCTTGGGATCGGCTTCAATCTCGCGTTTGTCGCCTACTTTTTCAGCTTCCGCGCCGCTGAGCAGGAAGCCTGAGCGGCGGCAGGCCTGATCAAAGGAGGATGCATATGAGCAAGAAGCGTAAGATCATTTCGCTTGCGGTCCTCGGCGTTCTGCTGCTTGCCTCGCTGGCGCTCAGCCTGCTGCTGGGCAAGGGCGGCGCGAAGGAATCCCTGCAGACGATCATGCGGGACGCGGTTCTGCATGAGGACAATAAAATCAGTCTGTTCGGGCTGATGGACGTGAATCCGGCGGTCGTTTCCGGGTTTATCGTCACGGGCGTGCTGCTGGTGCTGGCGGCGCTGGCGCGGATCTTTGTGATCCCGCGATTCAAATATAAGCCCGGAAAGCTTCAGCTGCTGCTGGAAGAGCTTGTGACATTCTTCCAGAACCTTGCGCAGACGAACAGCCCGCACCGCAATGGCTTTCTTGGCGCGTATCTGTTCGGTGCGGGCGTCTATGTGCTCTTCGGCACGCTCTTTGAGCTGTTCGGCCTGCAGGCCGTGACGACGGCCGGCGGCTCCATTTCCCTTCCCGCGCCGCTGTCGGATATCAACGCGGCCATCAGCGTGGGCTGCATGTCCTATCTCGTGATCCTTGGCGGCGGCATCGCGGCAAACAAGCTCCGCGGCGCTGCCAACACGCTCAAGGATTTCTCGCTTCCCATCTCCATGAGCTTCCGTCTGTTCGGCGCGCTGCTGAGCGGTCTGCTGGTCACGGAGCTTGTTTATTATTCGCTCAGCCTGAGCTTTGTGCTGCCGGTATTCGTGGGCGTCATGTTCACGCTCCTGCACGCGCTCATTCAGACGTATGTCCTGACGACACTCGTGTCGATCTTCTATGGTGAGGTCACAGAGCCGCATAACAAAAAAGTCAAGCAGGCCGCTTGACGAATGGAGGAACAGAAAAATGAAACTGACTGCAAAACGAATGGTATCCCTGATGCTTGTCATGCTGCTTGTCTGCGCGCTGCTCGCCGTGTCGGCCAGCGCTGCGGATACCGCTGACGCCG
>ERZ779840.3177-NODE-3177-length-13285-cov-5.786924_pt1 | contig 13285 bp, 14 predicted proteins | sample MGYA00511561_ERZ779840 | MGnify/ENA primary metagenome ERZ779840 (study PRJEB29588, sample SAMEA2162036) | human gut metagenome | biome: human gut; feature: human-associated habitat; material: faeces | place: Denmark | collected 2008/2010 ...
GGAAAACTCGCAGCCGCAGTAGGGCTGGCGGTACAGACCATATTCCCGCGAAAGCGCGATGGACCGCTGATAGCCGCCCTTTTTCTTAAAATCAGAGGGTAGGTATTCCACCCCGTACCGCTTGCCCAACTCCTGCCCAATGGCATTGAGCAGCGGAGCGTTTTTATGGGGGCTTACCGTAAGCGTGGTGGCAAAAAGGGGAAATCCTTTCTCTTGGGCATAGGCCGCCGCGCGTTCCAGCCGCAGCCGGAAGCACCGTTCACACCGGCTGCCGCCCTCAGGGGCGTCCTCCAGGCCGGCCGCAGCCCGCAAAAAGGCCTCGGAGGAGATGGAATCCTCCACCACCGTCACATCCCGGCAAAAGGGCGCCTCGGCGCAGAAGCGCCGCAGCTCCGCCAGCCGCTTTTGGTATTCCGCCGGGTCGGTGATATTGGGATTGCAGAAAAACAGCGTAATGGAGAAATATTGGGTCAGGTACTCCAGTACATAAGAGGAGCAAGGCGCGCAGCAGGCATGCAGCAGCAGCGGCGGGCGGGACACCACGCACAGCCGCTCTATTGCTTTTTCAGTCTCCCGCTGGAAGTTCGGTTTTTCCATTTTACCGCGCCTCTTTTCCGCTTTACTATCCCTATTATGCCACACCCGGCCCCAAAAGAAAACCCCCCGTTAGGGGGGGGGTTTTTCCTCAGCTGCCGTGCGTGCGCACCAGCAGCCGGTCCAGGTTATTGTGCTTGCGATAGGCTTCGCAGTACAGGCGGGTGCACTTCTGGTACAGGGCAAATTTCTTCCGGGCGGATTCCTCATCGCCGTATACCTTCCAGGTGCCCACGCACTTGGCACAGCGGGCGCCATGCCGGATAAATCCGCTGACATCCTCCGCCGGATAACCCAGGAACAATCCGATCTCATGCGGAAAATCCTTTCCCCTGTTCAGGCGGCGCACCAGCTCCACCACACAGCGCTCGGGGTCTTCGGTGGGGTAGCGCTTTTCCCTCAGAATGGCGCGTGCCCCCTGCTCCCGCAGGTCCCGCCGCAGTTTTTCCGGGCGATACATGTAGATGAGCTCTCGGTCACCCAGGCTTTTTACCGGTACCAGCCGGATACCACAGGGCACCAGCCGTTGGTTCAGTCGGCGGATACTCTGCCACAGCGTGCGGGTATCCTCCGCTGGGCAGCTGAATAGGTTTCCTGTTTTTAGCCCCGCCATGGTGGGGCTGCACTGCTCCACCACCAGTTCTTCCGACATCCCGACGCCCCCTTTCCGCTTGTGCTGTTAGTATATCATTTTGGCTCCGCTTTATTTACGCTGGAACAGCCCGCCCAGGCCGTGCTTTTCCTCACAGGGCGCGGTGGTCACGCTTTTCAACTCATAGCCAGTCTCGGCGATCACCGCCCGCAGGCGTTCCTCCCCCAGCGGTTCCTCGCACTGGATGACCGTTTCGCCCTTGGTGTGGCTGGAGCTCACCTTCTTTACAGCAAAGTGGCTGCGGATGGCATCATTGATATGCGCCTCACACATGCCGCAGGCCATACCATCCACCTTCAGTGTCATCTGTACCATCTCACTCATCCTTTCTTCTCCGCCGCGTTTTTCAGCAGTGTTTTTATTTTGTATTTGATGTAACTGAGTCCCGCGGCAACCGCCAGCAGCAGCGCCGCAGTCCAGCACAGTTCCTGTATGTTCATGGGGTCCTCCTTAGGAGGCCGCCTCTTCTACTGTCTGGTGGTCACACAGCCCCGCCAGGCTTTCTTCTGGCACCTGCGCCAGCAGCTGGCAGATCACCGTCTGCGGCTCCGGCAGCTCCGGGAAGCCCTGCCGCAGCAGTGCCGCTGCACTATGGTAGTACCGCTGGTACCGCTCGGCTGTTCTGCTGCCGTATTCGGTCAGCGAGACCGCCCCGCGGGTGCCTTTCTTCACTAACCCCAACGCCGTCATGGTATCCACCATATTATGGACGCTGGGTGGAGAAAGCTCTAGTGCCGCCGCCAGATCGACGCAGCGGGTGTGTCCGTTTGCGGCAGTCAGCCGCAGCAGCACCAGCAGGTAGCGGATATGGGCGGCCGTCAGTGCGTTTTGGTTAGCCATTGCTTACCTCCTGTTAAGGCAAAGGGGAAACGCAGATGCTTCCATCCGCGTCTCCCCGCCTGTTGCTTTGTTACTTCTGGTGGCAGGAGCCCGACATGGCGCAGTGAGCACAGTTGCAGCCACAGCTGGATTTTCCTTTTTTCTTGTCCTTTACCAGCTTCCGGATGATGAGTACAACAACGAGAAGCAATACGGCCGAGATCAGAATCGTACCGATATTTTCCGTGATCCATGCTAGCATAAGTCCGACTCCTTTCTGTTATGTCTATGGTCTAAAGTGATTTTGCGAATTACATCTCTACCTTGGTGGTCAGCTTGGTGGCCTCCTTATAGGGGCGTACCAGCATGTAGATGATAGCAGCGAGTACGATGACCGCAGCGATCACACCAATGATATTGGCATTGCCGGTGAACAGGCCGCCGAACTGGTTGATCATCAGGGCTACCGCATAGGCAAAGCCACACTGATAGGCGATGGCGAACCAGGTCCACTTGGGGCTGTTCATCTCACGCTTGATAGCACCGATGGCTGCGAAGCAGGGAGCGCACAGCAGGTTGAATACCAGGAAGCTGTAACCGGTGATGCCGTTGAACGCAGCCGCGATAGCATCATATACCGTACCGGCGCCGCCGCTGTACAGTACGCCCAGCGTACCAACGATGTTTTCCTTCGCAACCAGACCGGTGATAGAAGCAACGGTCGCCTGCCAGTTACCCCAGCCCAAAGGTGCAAAGATCCAGGCGATGGCATTGCCGATCTTGGCCAGGATGGAAGCGCTGATCTGCTCCTCCTCCAGCATACAGAACTGACCATCCAGCCAGCCGAAGCGGGAGGTAAACCACACAAAGATGGTGGAAAGCAGAATGATGGTACCGGCCTTCTTGATGAAAGACCAGCCGCGCTCCCACATGGAACGCAGGACATTGCCCAGCGTGGGCCAGTGGTATGCAGGCAGCTCCATAACGAAGGGAGCGGGATCGCCGGCAAACATCTTGGTCTTCTTCAGCATGATACCGGAAATGATGATGGCAGCCATGCCGATGAAGTAAGCGGAGGTGGAAACCCAGGCGCTGCCGCCAAACAGAGCGCCGGCGATCATGCCGATGAAGGGCACCTTGGCGCCGCAGGGGATAAAGGTGGTGGTCATAATGGTCATGCGGCGGTCCCGTTCATTTTCGATGGTACGGGAGGCCATAATGCCGGGAATACCACAGCCGGTACCGATGAGCATGGGGATAAAGGATTTACCGGAAAGACCGAACTTGCGGAAGATGCGGTCCAGAACAAAGGCGATACGGGCCATATAGCCGCAGGCCTCCAGGAAAGCCAGCATCAGGAACAGCACCAGCATCTGGGGAACAAAGCCCAAAACAGCGCCGACACCAGCCACAATACCGTCAAGAATCAAGCCGGAAAGCCAATCGGCGGTGCCTGCCCGCTCCAGGGCGTTCCCCACCAGCACGGGGATACCGGGTACCCATATGCCGTAGTCGGCGGGGTCGGGCTCCTCCCCGATCCTCTCGATGGTCGCCCTGGCCTTTTCGTAGTCTGCCATGGTCGCCGTCTCGGTGGAGACAGCAAGGGTTTCCTCATCTTCTACCTCATAGGTAAAGGTGCCATCTGCGGCCAGAGAGCCATTTTCTTCGATGTAGGCATCATAGCCGTCTACGATTAGGGAAGCCTCGCCGTATTCCTCGGCCAGCTTCCCGTATCCGCCGTCGATGCCCAGCAGGTGCCAGCCATCGCCGAACAGCCCGTCATTGGCCCAGTCGGTCGCGGGGGCGCCCACGCCCACCATGGCCACCCAGTAAACGATGAACATGACGACCGCGAAGATGGGCAGACCCAACCAGCGGTTGGTCACGATGCGGTCGATCTTATCGGAGGCGGAAAGACCGCCGTGATTCTTTTTCTTGTAGCAGGCCTTAATGACCTCGCCGATGTAGATATATCTCTCGTTGGTGATGATGGATTCGGCATCGTCATCCATTTCGGTCTCTACGGCCTTGATGTCGTTTTCGATGTGCTCCAGTACGCCCTTATCGATATTCAGGGAGGAAAGCACCTTATCATCACGCTCAAAGATCTTGATGGCATACCAGCGCTGCTGCTCTTCGGGCATATTGTGCACGGCGGCCTCCTCGATATGCGCCAGTGCGTGCTCTACGCTGCCGGAGAAGGTGTGCTGCGGAACGGTCTTGCTGTTCTTGGCGGCATCAATGGCAGCCTCGGCGGCAGCCATCACGCCGGTACCCTTCAGGGCAGAGATCTCTACAACCTTGCAGCCCAGCTGGCGGGAAAGCTCTTCTACATTGATCTTATCGCCGTTTTTCTTTACCAAATCCATCATGTTGATGGCGACGACGACCGGGATGCCCAGCTCGGTCAGCTGGGTGGTTAGGTACAGGTTACGCTCCAGGTTGGTACCATCAATGATGTTCAGGATGGCATCGGGGCGCTCGCCCAGCAGATAATTACGGGCTACTACTTCTTCCAGGGTGTAGGGGGAAAGGGAATAAATGCCGGGCAGGTCGGTGATGGTAACGCCTTCGTGCTTCTTCAGCTTACCTTCCTTTTTCTCTACGGTAACACCCGGCCAGTTGCCTACAAACTGGTTGGAGCCGGTAAGAGCATTGAACAGGGTAGTTTTACCGCTGTTGGGGTTACCGGCAAGGGCAATTCTTACATCCATGCGTTATGGCCTCTCTTTCTGATGATCTTGATTAGCGCTCGCTAACCATGTGTCGTTAAAAATGCGGGATTCAGTCTCCCGCGGGGTCCGGCTTATTCTACCTCTATCTGTTCGGCATCGGCCTTGCGCAGAGAAAGCTCGTACCCGCGCACCGTTACCTCGATGGGATCGCCCAGCGGCGCTACCTTGCGGATATAAACCTCAACACCTTTGGTCAGGCCCATATCCATGATGCGTCGCTTGATGGCGCCTTCGCCGTGGATCTTTACCACACGGACGGTCTCGCCGATCTTGGCCTCTTTCAGATTTTTCATCGTCTGGTTCCTCCTTCTTGTCACATTTCGCTTGTGCTTATGTAGTGTAAAAAGGCATCGCTGCCATTATACCATAATTTTTACCGCCATTTCCTTGCTGATGGCCACGCGGGCTTCCTTTACATTCACTATCACATTGCCGCCCAGGGTGTTTACCACGGTCACTTCACCGCCCACCACAAAGCCCAGATTCTCCAAATGGCGTTTTACCTCCGGGCTGCCGCCAATGCGCTTGATGATATTTTCTTCCCCTACCTGCGCCAGGCTTAAAGGCATCATTTGTTTGTCCTCCGTTCCTCAGCCGGTGTCTTTCTTTTGGCTGATGTCACTTTGCAGTTAGCGCTTGCTAACCATGCATTATAATACAAAAACCGCCCTCTCTTGTCAATGGATTTTCCTCAAAAAAATTCCCTTCCCCTTATTTTTGTCAGTCCTGCCATCATGTTAGCCTTGGCTAACAAAAAACTTGTGCAGTTTGCCGAGGCTAACTTGAGTTCTGCCCCGCCGCATTACAGTATTGCTCCTTTTTTATGGAGAATTTCCCCCACAGCCTTGCACTTTGTCCCAAAAATGTGTAAACTATACCCGTAAGGTCTTATTTGCGGCCCATCCATCTCTTATTATGTAAGGAGTATTCTATGCTGGAATTGCAACACATCAGCTACGAAACCGAAGAAAACCGTGAAATACTGCACGATATCAGCCTGACGATCCAGGACCGCTTTGTGGCCATCACCGGCCCCAATGGCGGCGGCAAGTCCACTCTGGCCAAAATCATCGCCGGCATTTATACCCCCACCGCAGGCCGCCTGCTGCTGGACGGCGAGGACATCACCGGCCTTTCCGTCACCGAGCGTGCCCGCCGGGGCATCAGCTACGCCTTTCAGCAGCCGGTGCGCTTTAAGGGGCTGCGGGTCGGCGACCTGATGAACCTGGCCGCCGGCAAAAACGCCAATATCGCCGAGGTCTGCGCCTACCTCAGCGAGGTCGGACTCTGTGCGCGGGACTACATCGACCGGGAGCTGGACGCCAGCCTTTCCGGCGGGGAATTAAAGCGCATCGAGATCGCCATGATTTTAGCACGGGGCACCGCCCTTTCGGTCTTTGATGAGCCCGAGGCCGGCATCGACCTTTGGAGCTTTCAGAATCTCATCCGTGTCTTTGAAAAGATGTACGAGCAGACCCGCGGCAGCATCCTCATTATCAGTCACCAGGAGCGTATCCTTAATATCGCCGATACCATCGTTCTGCTGAAGGATGGCCGCCTGGCGGAATGCGGTCCCCGGGAGGAAGTCCTCCCCCGCCTGCTGCGCAATATCGATACCGCCCCGCCGGTGTGCAGTATGCTTTCCGATCCCATCAAGGAGGTGCGCTGACCATGATTGACGAAATCCAGAAACGATTGCTGAAAGAGGTCGCCGATCTCGACAGCCTGCCCATCGGGGCCTACAATATCCGCGCCAACGGCGCCCCCGCCGGGCGCAATACCACCGCCCACATCAATATCGTCACCAAAACCGATAAACCCGGCATTGATATTATCATCGCCCCCGGCACCAGGAATGAAAGCGTCCACATCCCCGTGGTGGTCAGCCAGACCGGTCTCAAGGACCTGGTCTATAATGACTTCTATATTGGCGAAAACGCCGATGTGGTCATCATCGCGGGCTGCGGCATCCACTGCGCCGGGGCCGAGGAAACCTCCCACGACGGCATCCATACCTTCCATGTGGGGAAAGGCGCCCACCTGCGCTATGTGGAAAAGCACTACGGCGAAGGCGAAGGCCGCGGCAAGCGGGTAATGAACCCCACCACCATTGTCTACCTGGCGGAGGGCGCTTCCATGGATATGGAGACCACCCAGATCGCCGGCGTAGATGACACCCTGCGCAAAACCGGCGGCACTCTGGCGGCCGGTTCCACCCTTACGGTGCACGAGAAGATCATGACCACCGGCGACCAGCACGCCATCACCGATTTTGCCATCGACCTGAACGGTGAGAACTGCAGCACCGATGTGGTAAGCCGCAGCGTGGCGCGGGACCACAGCAAGCAGGAGTTCCGCAGCAGCATCAATGGCAACAATGCTTGCGCCGGTCACAGCGAATGTGACGCCATCATCATGGATAAGGCCTGCGTCATCGCCACCCCGGCCCTTACCGCCAACCATGTTGATGCCGCCCTGATCCACGAAGCCGCCATCGGCAAGATCGCGGGTGAGCAGATCATCAAACTGATGACCCTCGGCCTGACCGAAGAGGAAGCCGAGCGGGAGATCGTCAACGGATTCCTAAAATAAACGAAGGAGGCTCATCCCATGAATATTACCGAACGCTTCTTAAAATATGTGGGCTGCGGCACCAACAGCGATGAAAAGAGCGAGACCTGTCCCTCCACCCCCAATCAGCTGGTGCTGGGGGCCGCCATTGCTGAAGAACTGAAAGCCCTGGGACTTACCGATGTAGAGCAGGATGCCGATGGCTATGTTTACGGCTATCTCCCCGGCGAGGACGAAGCCCTTGGTCTTATTGCCCACATGGATACCAGTCCCGCCGTCAGCGGCGATCACATTAAGCCCCGCATTGTCCGCTACGATGGCGGCGTACTGGAGCTGGGCGCTTCCACCCTTTCCCCCACCGATTATCCCTTCCTGGAGGAATACATCGGCCAGGAGCTTATTGTCACCGATGGCACCACCCTGCTGGGCGCCGATGATAAAGCCGGTGTGGCGGAGATCGTTACCCTGTGCGAGTACCTGCTGGCTCACCCCGAGGTAAAGCATCGTCCCATTGCCGTCTGCTTCACCCCCGATGAGGAGATCGGCCGCGGCACCGACCGCTTCCGCATGGATCGCTTCCCTGCCAAGGAAGCCTATACCGTGGATGGCGGCGAGCTGGGCGAGATCGAGTATGAAAACTTCAATGCCGCGGCGGCGACGGTCAAGGTGCGGGGGCTCAATATCCACCCCGGTAGTGCCAAAAACAAAATGAAGAACGCGGCCCTGCTGCTGGCGGAATTTATCGGCCTGCTGCCCGCCGCCGAAACTCCCGCCCACACCGAGGGCTATGAGGGCTTCTTCCACCTCTGCGAAATGTCGGGCGATGAATCCTCCGCCGAAGCGGCCTACATCATCCGCGATCACAACCGGGAAAAGTTCGAGACCCGCAAGGTGCTCATGCAGCAAACTGCCGATTTTATGAATCAGAAATACGGTGCCGGCACCTTTACCCTGCATATGACCGATAGCTACTACAATATGAAGGAGAAGCTCACCGACCATATGTACCTGATCCATAACGCCGAAGCCGCCATGCAAAAGGCCGGCGTCACTCCCAAGATCGTCGCCATCCGCGGCGGCACCGATGGCGCCCGTCTCTCCTACGAGGGGCTCCCCTGCCCCAACCTCTCCACCGGCGGTCTCAATTTCCACTCCATCCACGAATTTATCCCCGTCCGTTCGCTGGAAAAGATGGTCGAAGTTCTCCGGAACCTTGTCACCTTGTAAAAGCACAAAAATATTCCCCCTGCCGCTCCTTTCCGGGAACAGCAGGGGACATTTTTCTGCCAACCGGTACGGTTTTCCCTCCTTTTTCCCTTTCGTTGACATTCTCATTTAGTAATAGTATACTATAAGTTAAGTCTGCTATTTGTGCAAAAATACTTTTACGGAGGTCGTCATGTCCGTCAATTCCATGCCAAAAGAAAACAAAATGGGGACAATGCCGGTCAAAAAGCTCATTTTTAATATGGCCCTGCCGCTCATCATCTCCATGCTCATCCAGGCCCTTTATAATATCGTCGATAGCATCTTCGTCTCCCGCATCAGTGAGGATGCTCTCACCGCCGTTTCGCTGGTCTTCCCCGTTCAGAACCTCATGATCGCCTTTGCCACCGGCACCGGCGTGGGTATGAATGCCCTGCTTTCCCGCCGCCTGGGCGAGAAAAACCGCGAGGCCGCCGAGGAAGTCGCCAATGTCGGCCTGCTGCTTTCCATCTGCACCGCCGTGGTATTCGCGCTGTTCGGGGTTTTCGGCTCTCAGCTCTACTTCTCCATGCAGAAGGGTGTTTCCCCCATCATCGCGGAATACGGCGCCCAGTATCTTTCCATCGTCTGCATCGGCTCCATCGGCATCTTTGTGGAGATCACCACCGAGCGGATGCTGCAGGGCACCGGCCAAACCCTCATCACCATGTTCATTCAGGGCATCGGCGCCATCATCAATATCATCCTCGATCCCATCATGATCTTCGGCCTCCTCGGCTGCCCTGCCATGGGCGTCCGGGGCGCTGCCTATGCTACCATCATCGGTCAATTGGTCGCCGCAGTGCTTGGCATTGTCCTCAATCAAAAGCACAATACCGATGTCCGTGTCAATCTCAAAAAGATCCGTTTCAATTTTCCCCTCATCGGCGAGATCTATTCCATCGGCTTCCCCTCCATTTTGATGACCGCCATCGGCTCGGTCACCACCTACCTCATGAATCAGATCCTGCTGGCGTTCAGCACCACCGCGTCGGCGGTCTACGGCGTCTACTTCAAGCTCAACAGCTTTTTCTTTATGCCGCTCTTCGGCCTCAATAATGCCGTTGTTCCCATCGTCGCCTACAATTACGGTGCCCGCAACCGCGGCCGCATCCATCAGGCCATCCGCACCTCCACCATCACCGCTGTCACCATCATGCTGCTGGGCTGGGCCGCATTCTTCTTCCTGCCGGTACCGCTGCTCTGCCTGTTCGATGCCTCCGAAGCCATGATCGCCATCGGCATCCCGGCCTTCCGCATCACCTCCTTCACCTACCCGCTGGCCGCTGTCAGCATCGTTGCCAGCAGCGTGTTCCAGGCCCTGGGCAAAAGCATGTACAGCATGCTGGTCTCACTGGGGCGTCAGCTCATCGTGCTCATCCCGGTGGCATACCTGTTCTCCCTTACCGGCGTGCTGCAGGATGTCTGGCTCGCCTTCCCTATCGCGGAGGTCGTCTGCCTTATTTCCTCGCTGTTCTTCCTCAAAAAAGTCCTCCACCGGCTGGATGACTTCCCACAATAATATTTATGGTTTCTTAGCGCTCGATAAATTTTCTTCACATAAAGCAGTACAAATCTCCCCCTATTTGTGTATTTTCTCCCTGTTGTCGAAAATTTTATCGGTTTTCCTGTGTGCATTTGTCAGTTTTTTAGCCTTGACAGCAGCAAACTAAAGCGCTAAAATTGCACCATCGAAACAATGATTCACCCCAGCGGTGAAGGAAAGGAGCCCCGGCATGATGAAGTTTGTTACCACCCATCAGAATCATCACTTCGCTTCTGCATGCACAGAGGCTTCTTCTGCCTGCGCCGCTTCTGCCAGCTCTGCCAATATCGTCATTATTATGGGCGCCATGGTTATGGCGTCCATTTTTGTTGCCGTCATTATTAGCCTGCTGGGCATTATTCGACTGCCCCTGCTGATTATGATGCCGTTCATATTGGCCGTTCTTGGAATGAATTTGCATTAACTGTTCCCGATACAGTAAGCGGTTCTGCCAAACGGCGGGGCCGTTTTTTGTATATATGTTCTAAATTAGCAAAAGCAAAGGAGTAAAACAAAATGAAAAAGTTTCTGTGTATGATGATGGCCGTTCTCATGGTTCTGGCCATGGCCGCCTGCGGCGGCGAACCCGCCCACCACGGCGGCAATGATACCCCCGACGCCACCACTGTCAAGATCGGCGGCATCGGCCCCCTCACCGGCGCCTATGCCAACTACGGTCTGTCCGAAAAGAACGGCGCTGAACTGGCCGTCAAGGAGATCAACGAGGCTGGCGGCATTGCCGGCAAGCAGATCGAACTCAGCTATCAGGATTCCCAGGGCGAGTCCGAAAGCGCTGTCAATGCCTATGGCAAGCTGATGGACTGGGGCATGGAGGTTTCCCTCGGCTGCGTTCTCTCCGGTGAGAATGCCTCCGTTGTTGCCGCTGCCCGTGATGATGATGTCCTGCTGATCACCCCCTCCGGCTCCGCCGATAAGTGCATCGATGGCAACGATAAGGCTTTCCGCGTCTGCTTCTACGATTCCTATCAGGGCGCTGCCGCTGCCCAGTACATCAAGGATAACAACATGGTCGATACCGTTGGCATCCTCTATCAAAGCGATAACGATTATTCCGTCGGTCTGTATAATGCTTTCGTAGCGAAGTGCGGCGAGCTGGGCATCACCATCGCCGAGACCCAGACCTTCACCTCCTCCACCAATACCGATTTCTCCACCCAGGTCAATGCGCTGGTCGCCTCCGGTGCCAAGCTGGTCTTCATCCCCATCTATGCGGAAGAAGCTTCCACCTTCCTCACCCAGGCTCGCGGCAAGTTCGCCGGTGATGTCTACTTCTTCGGTGCCGATGGTCTCGATGGCATCCTCGGTAAGGTTGAGCAGGATCCCACCATCGCCAACAATGTTCTGATGCTCACCCCCTTCTCTGCTGATAACCCCGCCGAGAATGTTCAGAGCTTCGTCAAGAAGTATCAGGAAGCCTACGGCGCTACCCCCGATCAGTTCGCCGCCGATGCCTATGATGCCATCTATGTCATCAAGGCTGCCGTCGAAAAGGCCGGCTCCACCAGCGGCGCGGCACTCGCTTCCGCTCTTACCTCCCTCACCGTCGATGGTGTTACCGGCATCATGACCTGGACCGCCGATGGCAACACCAATAAGCCCGCCAGCGCTATCCTCTACTACGATGGTGTCGGCACCCTGTTCGATTCTCAGGATTAATTCATTAAGCTATCTTCATTCTTCATTTTTCTTTCTTATCTCTATCTCCTCAAAGCGGCTCCCTCCGGGCAGGTCTCCTGTCCGGAGGAGCAAGCCTACTTATTAAAGGATTGAACTTACCATGACTCACTTTATCCAAACCTTAATCAGCGGACTCAGTCTGGGCAGCATTTACGCCCTCATCGCGCTGGGCTACACCATGGTGTACGGCATCGCCAAGATGCTGAACTTTGCCCACGGCGATATCATCATGATCGGCGCTTACGCCGGCATCATCGCCGTTGCGCAGATGGGCCTGCCGCCCCTCATCGCCGTGCTGCTCAGCATCCTTATCTGTGCGCTGCTCGGCGTCCTCATCGAATTTTTGGCCTATAAGCCGCTGCGCCAGGCGCCGCCCCTCAGCGTGCTCATCACTGCCATCGGTGTCAGCTACTTTTTGCAGAACCTCGCCCTGATCCTTTTCGGTTCCCAGCAGAAGGCCTATCCCACCATTGTGCAGTTGGGCCAGGTCACCATCGGCAGCGTCACCATCGATGGTGTCACCATCCTTACCCTGCTGGTCACCGCGCTCATCATGGTGGTGCTTTCCTTCTTCATCAACCGCACCCGTATGGGCAAGGCCATGCGGGCCGTCAGCGAGGATAAAGCCGCCGCGGCGCTCATGGGCATCAGCGTCAATCGCACCATTTTCATTACCTTCGCCATCGGCTCGGCGTTGGCCGCTGTCGCCAGCATCTTCTATGGCATGTCCTATGTCTACATCAAGCCCACCACCGGCGCCATGCCCGGCATCAAGGCCTTTACGGCAGCCGTATTCGGCGGTATCGGCTCGGTGCCCGGCGCCATGCTGGGCGGCATCCTGCTCGGCATCATCGAGCAGCTCTCCAAAACCTATATTTCCACCCTCTGGGCAGATGCCATCGTCTTTGGCGTTCTGGTCCTGGTCCTGGTGGTCAAGCCCACCGGCCTCTTGGGTAAAACAATGAATGAGAAGGTGTAAGAAGATGAAACAGAAAAAATTCAAATTTTCCGGCGATCTTCTGACCTTCATCCTGGTCGCAGCGGTTTACGCTGTGGTCGCCTACCTGCTGTATGGCGGCAGTCTCACCCGCCAGTTCTCCAATATGATCATCCCCATTTCGGTCTACATCGTACTGGCGGTCTCGCTCAATCTCGTTGTCGGCCTTTTGGGGGAACTCTCCCTGGGCCACGCCGGGTTCATGGCAGTGGGTGCCTACGCCTGTGCTTTGTTCACCAAATCCTCGGGCCTGCCCAAGGGCGTGGCTTTTGCCATCGGTCTGGTGCTGGCCTGGGTGGTGGCCGGGCTGTTCGGGGTGCTCATCGGTATCCCGGCCCTGCGGCTGACCGGTGACTATCTGGCCATTCTGACCCTGGGCTTTGGCGAGATCATCCGCATCACCTTGAACAACATTGATGATGTGCTGG
>ERZ779840.3184-NODE-3184-length-13267-cov-8.447321_pt1 | contig 13267 bp, 9 predicted proteins | sample MGYA00511561_ERZ779840 | MGnify/ENA primary metagenome ERZ779840 (study PRJEB29588, sample SAMEA2162036) | human gut metagenome | biome: human gut; feature: human-associated habitat; material: faeces | place: Denmark | collected 2008/2010 ...
CTTTTTCTACTTGAACTGTTACTTGAGAAACTTCTGTATTAAATTTTTTCAACATATCTCCAGTCAATATGCTCAATACTTCTTTTTCAATTTGTTCTGTGTTTAATAAAAGTTTATTAACTTCTTTTGAAATAAGTTCCAAGTTATCAGCTGATTTATTTAAATAAATTGTCGCATTGCGATAATTTTCTATTTCTTGTTCAAGTTTTTCAATTGCTTGCTTGGCCTTTTCGAATTTGTTAACTACTTCACTTGCTATATTTTTATCCATTTTGTTCACCTTCTTTATTTACATTTTCTAATACATCTACCAAAGATGTTTCAAGATAAGTTATTGCTTGAATGCTTATAATGTCTTCGTTATTATCATCTACACTATTTATCAAATAATTAGTTAGTTTATATTTATCATTTACGGACTTCATTGCTATATTTAACAAGTCAACATACAAATCAAATTTATTATCATAAATTTGTGTTAAATAATATCTAATAAATTTATATAATTCATTTTCATTTATCTGATATCTATTGATAGCAAATAATATTCCATTTTCAAAATCTTCTTTAAGAATATCATTATTATTATTCATAAATACTTCAGTCAGTGATCTTATAAATAATAGTGATGGATGGTCTGGAGTAGTTTCTAGGTATCTACTTGCCTCACCTCGTAACTGTTTCAACTCTGAAATTGATCTAATGCCATCAACTTGCTCATTTTCAATCACTTTACCTTCAAACAAATTAACTATTTGCATTAAGTTTATTTTTTCTTTCTCAATTATTTCATCCAAATACGTTGAAAAGTTTGAACCAATGTATTGATTAATTCGGGTTTTAATTACTAAATCTTGGTTTTCGGCACTTACAGCTTCCTTAGCAAGTTCATAAATTTCTCGTAATCCTCTTCTACGTCCCTTTTCAATTGTGTCATAAACAAATTCTATTAAGACATGCGTTGCTTTCTTTATAAATTCCATCTTATTTAGTGTAGAGTATTTTCTTAATTTATTTTTTTCTGTTAATGTTCTTCCTTTATTATATCCATTAACGTAATTACCATAATTGTTTATAATTTCATTAGTTGTTATATTAGAAATTATTAAATTATATTCATTTGAAGAATAATCAATTGAATAATTATTAACTACGCCAAGTATTACAAGTCGCTGTAATGCCTTTTCAAAATTATTCTGTTCTTCTTTAGGTGTTATAAATATACTTTCGGTTTTTGCATTTTGTATTTTTTCAATTATTTTATCAACAATTTCTTTTTCGTTTTTTATTCCCTTAAATGAATTAATATGGTAAAAAAGCATTCTTGAAATATCATCATTTGAACTATAACTTATACCCTCAATAATATTTCTAACTTCTTCTAACGGAGTATTAGCATTTAGCAACCATTCGTTTGTTGGGCCGTTATCATTTGAAAATACAATTGAACAAAACGCGAATTTATGATCTCTTCCAGCTCTTCCTGCTTCTTGATAAAATGATTCTATTGAACTAGGTATTCCATAATGAATAACAAATCTTACATTTGGTTTATCTATACCCATTCCATAAGCTTTAGTGGCAACTAGAAGATTTAATTTGTTATTTTTAAACAATTTTGTTGTTTCATTTTTAATATTTTCCCATTCTTTTTCGCCACTAATTCCTTTAGGCATTTTACCAGAGTATATGCCTATTTTCATTCCTGTAGAAAATTTTAATTTTGTGGCTAAATTTGCTACTCCAAATTGACCATCAACATTAGGACAAAAAACTATTCCACAATATGTTTTTTCAAACGATAAACTTTGAAATTCATCCTTAGAAACTTGAAACACCCTAGGAAGGTTATAATTTATTATATTGGCTGTTGTTATTTCTTTATCACTGCTTTTGCTACTGAAAATACCGAAATGTAATTCAGATCTATCAAATGTCTTTGGCGTTATTATTGAATTTAGTTTTTCAATGTTTAATTCTCTTTTTATATCTTTTAAAACAGCTGATGAGGCCGTTCCAGTTAATGCTATAATACTAGGGCAGTTACCATTTTTAGCAAAAAATGTTCGCGAATTCTTGGCAATATTTAGATATGATGTTCTAAAGTCATGCCCCCACTCCGATATACAATGAGCTTCATCTACAGCAACACAATAAACTGTGTTTTTCAATAAAAGATTCCCTACTATGTTTCTAAAACTTCCCGTTTGTAATCTTTCGGGTGACAAATATATTAAAGAATAGTTATTATACTTTAATTGTTCACTTAAGTTGCTTCTAGCAATGTTACTTTTTGAACTAATCCCAATTGCATTACTAATTCCGTTTTTTAATAAATTGTCAATTTGGTCATTAATCAAAGAAATGATAGGTGATATTACCATTGTAACACCAGGGTTAAGAAAAGATGCCAGTTGATAAATCACTGATTTACCACTACCTGTGGGTAATAAAACAATTGCATCTTCTTTATTAATTATTTTATTAATAGCCTCTAATTGACCTTCTAAAAAGTCATTATGTCTAAATATATAATTTAAAAAATATTTAAGCACATGATTTTCACAAGTTACTGGTTTTACATAGTCATATTCTTCTATATCGCAAATAATATTGTCTTTTGTACTTATATCTCTTATGATCAATTGTCTTTCACAATCAATAATATTAGCAAAGCTAATGTTAATTGGTGATTTTAATTTATTGCAAAAATCTATTTTTAAATTTAATCCATAAATTGTGCCAAAATTAGAAATTAATTCTTCTAAATCTTCCAAGCATATTTTTAATATATTATCAAGATCTTTATTTGTAAATATTTTGCTTTCTAAAAATAGATTGATGTTATCTTCTAGATTTACATATCCTTGTTCCAAGCCTTTTACAATGGCAATCTGAATTTGGTGTATCATTTTATTTGCTATCAAATATTTTTCATATGTATTAAAAGAAGTTTGATAATCTGGAACAAATCCACAAGCATTAAGTTTTTCACCACATATTGCATCATTTAATTCTTCATTTTTAATACGCAATACCTTATAACCACTTCTATTTAATAATGTATCTCTTTGATTATCTTTTTCGTTATGCTCACAATGTTCTTTACCATCGAGCTCAATAATGTAGTGGTTATTATATTGCGATAGCAAAAAATCTACTCGTTGACCCTTTAATTTCGTAATATTTGATAATGAATTAAGTGAAACTTGAGTAATAACATGTGATGCCCAACAATCACCAAAAATTGGTTTTAGAAATTTATTTATAAAACTTGTTTCATTATGACTATCTACGTTATTCACAACATTATTATATATAATGTAATTATCTAACTTGAATAAATTATATTCCTCATTATCTGAAGTAATATTAAAGTATTTTTGAAGTTTATTTTCTACTCCCACTGAATTCATCGTTAAAAATCCACGATTTAATAATCGCAATAATAATGAAAATATTGTTTTTACTTCTATATTAACATTTTTATTTGGCGCTATATAATCTACTCTAAATTTCGAACACAACAATGAACTCAAATATTTTTCTTTTTTAAGTAATACTGCACTTAATACTTTTTTAGGAAGTGCAAGTGACTGAAAACAATATGCTTGGTATCCCTCTACACACGACTTTACTTCTAATTTACCGCTATTAAAAAACTTAATTTGTTTATCCGCAACCTGATTAGTTTTTTGATAATTGTCATCACATGCTTCTACTTTTTTTTGACTTTCAATATCTATTAATCCTTTACATGTTGGATAATTTGTACAAAGCAAAAAAGGTTTTCCAATATGAACACCCTTTTTTGCATACTTTATTTTCATTTTTGCTCCACACAATGGACAATTATAACTATTTTCAACCATTTTATGCCCCTCTTCGAAATGTTTATTGCTAATTCTAATTTTTACATGACATTTTTAATAATTATACCAATATTTTGAAAATAAATCTAGTAATTAATAAATAATTATGTCAGAAGTGTTCGTGTACACTAGATTGTGTACACGAACACAATTCATTTATTATGATAATCAATAGACTAGTAATTTTTCAATTTTTTTGGTATAATGTAACAAATATTATGATAGGAAGTGTTATTATGACAGAAGAAAACATTGATATTAAAGAAGAGACTGCTGATGAAGAAATTTTTGAAGAAGAAAAGAAAAAAGTATTAGACTTCTTCATTACCACTTTAAATGGAATGGCCTATGGTTTATTTTCAACCTTAATAATCGGAACTATAATTGCAACTATTGGACAGCTATTTTTAAAAGGCAATAATCCCTTTTGTCAATTAGTCGGTAATGCCTTAGGCGATGGCAAAACAGGAGCATCTTATGTCTTTCAAGTTTTGACTGGCGCTGGTATTGGGGTTGGTATCGCTTTAATGTTAAAGATGAAACCACTTGAAACCATTGTGCTTGCGTGGGCAGGCGAGATAAGTGCCTATTTTTCACTAACAACAAATTTTGTAACTAAACAAATAGTTTCAAGTGGTATTAAAATCGGCGATCCCCTTACAATCTATATTGTTTGTATTTGTACTGCATTAGTAATTAAATTAATTTTCAAGAAAAAAACACCTGTAGATATATTAATTATTCCTCTTCTTGGGGTTATTGTAAGTACTGTCATATCTCTACTATGTAGATACCCTTTGATTTATGTTACATATGCTATTCAATGGTTAGTCAACTATGGTACTAATGCTGCACCATTAATAATGGGAGCAATAGTTGCGGTATTAATGGGAATGGCTTTAACGGCACCAATTTCTAGTGCTGCTATTGCTGCAATGGTATTTCACTTAAATGGTGTACCACTTAGTGAAGCAATGCATATGCAAGAATATTCAGGATTGATTCTAGCATCAGGAGCTGCTGTTGTAGGTTGTTCATGTCAAATGATTGGTTTTGCGGTACAATCAAGAAAAGACAATCAAATTGGAATGGTAATTTCCATTGCAATTGGAACTTCAATGTTACAATTTAAAAATATCTTGAAAAAGCCAATAATTTGGTTACCAACAATCATAGCAAGCGCAATATTAGGGCCAATATCTACAACACTATTGAAATTAGTATGTATGGGTTCTAGTGCTGGCATGGGAACAGCTGGTCTAGTTGGTCAAATTGGTACTTTTGCCTCAATGGGAAATACTTGGCAAACTTGGGTTGGTATTTTTGGATTACAAATATTAGCACCTGGAATATTAGTTTTCTTCATTGATTTATTGTTTAGAAAATTGAACTTAATTGCCGATGGTGATTTGACAGTTTAAGCTATAGTTAAAAGGCTTGAGATTTTACAAAATCTCAAACCTTTTTTTGTTATTTAATTCTTTTAACCATCTCAACTAAGAAACGATAAAAAGCATCGCCTATTTGTTTATAACCATCTATAGATGGGTGTAAACCATTAGTACCAATTCTTTCTAATATTTCACTACGATTATTAACTTTCACTAATTCAACAGGATAACTGTATTCGCTATCGAATTGACTCTTTATATCAAAATATGTCATATATGAAGCATGTTCTTCTAATTTAGTGAAATTTTCTAACCATTTATCGTAATTAAGAGTTGTCACAGTATCGCCATACCAATCATGGTAATATCCTTGAGCACCATAACAAGCGGTAACTCCGCCATTGCAACATGGTAATTCTATTCCCATTACCCCTATTAAGGCATCGGGAAAATCTTTATGAAACTGTTCTAAGAATTTAGTTGCATATTTTTCGTGGGTTATGAATTCATTAGAATATGGGACATATAAACCATTTCCTGTTAAAAATGTAAATAACAAATCTGGTTTTGCTAGATTATTCTTTTCAATATAATATTTAAAATCAATATCATTTTTTTCAGGATTCCAAAATGGATTAGCATCAGAATATTCGTAACTTACCATTTTTATTTGTTCACTATTTTTATTATAATTGGTAAAGATAGAATCAAGTTTAGGATTAACAATGCTACAATTATTATTACCTCTTTTGAATTTAATTTTTTCACCATCAACCGTTTCAACAATCCATTCTAAATTATTATTAAGCCACTTACTATGTTGTGGAATATTACTCATATCATTTTCAAACGTAACCCAAACAGATGAAGTTCTACTTTCTACTTCATATTCGCAAAATGTTTTCCATTGCCAGCCACCATATCCTTCATAACCAACTTTTTCGTTGTGCATTTTGCCAATAAAATTTAGCATATTGGGATACACTTTTTCAAATTTTTCATATCCTACTTTAGGCCATACACCATTTACTGTTTCGCTATCGCCTACACATAATACATTGAGTTTTCTAACCGGTTCACTAACATCATTAACTACTAAAATGGTTGATTTACTTTCAATGATACAACCGTCATCGTCAATTACCTTGATTGTTAAATTATACTCACCTATATCTTCTTTTTCTGGAGTAAAGGTAAAATATCGATTGTAAGTATAGCCTTTTTCACATTCGGCTTTTACATAATATTGATAGGGATTATGTTTTTTAATAACCCCTCTGAAAAATAACTCAAATCGATCATTTACGACTAAATAATATTTCGATGGAAGAAAAATCATATTAACACTCCTTGATAATTTTGTTTTTTATTACTAGTGACAAATATGTACTACTAAGTACCAAGTATTTAAGCATATTGCTATTTAAACTTATTTTTTAAAAGTGGAAAACAAAAAAACTATTTTTCGAAGCACACAAATCACGATATACCTTTACAAATCATTTTTCTGATTATATCTCTTCACTTCTTTATATAATACTACGGACGAATAATCTTCTAACATATACTTTTTTTCCAAAAGTTTTTAATTATCTATTTATTTCTGAAAAATTTTTTCTTAATTGTACAAAATAATATAGCAAAGCCTCCAAATCCTAATATTACGACTATACCTATTACAATGCTAACAATTACGTCATTAGATAACCCGTGCTCGTTGGTGTTAGTACCAATTTCATCTCTCAATGAATCATTTTCATATAAAGCAGTTAAATTTGTTTCGCCATTTACCACAAAGTTATATTCTCTGTATTTACTTACAATTTCGCCATTATCATTTATCCAACCTTTGAATATCATACCTTTTTCTGGTTCATCAGCAATTATTTTAACAATTGCTCCGTTTGCATAAAACTTGCTTTTACCATTTATTGTCACTTTATACGTATCAATTTTAGCAATTGTAAGATTGGTTAGCTCATTTCCGTCGATATCAAAATGCCTTTTACATTCGATACAATCTTTATGTCCTTTTACACCATTTTCAGTAGTTGTTGCGGGAACCTCGTCTTTCCAAATGCCAAATTCGTGATTATTCTCATTAATAGGAATTTCTAAAGATTCAAGCGTTATCTTAGTTTTATTTATATCAAAATAATTTTCACAAATTGAACATTTATAATGTGCCTTCATTCCCTTTTTAGTACAAGTGGAAAAAACTTCTGGTACTAAGTTTCCTAACTGGTGTTCATCATAATTTGTTTCAATAATTTTTTCTTGAATTACAAAAGTACAATTTTTAAACTGGACACTTTCATATTTAATTTTGCCTTTTTCTATACAGGTAGGTTGCTTGATCGTAGTTGCTACTGTTGACACAGTTTCAGTTTGAATGTGTGTATTATCATACTTGCATACTTGGCTCGCTGTAACTTGTGCATTGTCGAAACTCCAAACGTATGTAGGCTCACCCCATACATGTATGTGATATTGAGCATATTTGGTAATATTCACAAGCCCATATTTTCTTGAAGGATTTTCTATTTCAATAATTTTGTTGATAATTCCATTATCTATTATATCCGAAAAAATTACCCATTCATTAAGATTTTGGTCTTTTATATATTTTTTTACTTCTGGAGAAACAGTTATTTTCCAACTCTCAAAATACGATATAATGTCTGCTTTGTATTCATCAGCAAAAAATGTAGCAAATATTTCAGAAATTAATAACTGATAATTTTGTCCTTTTTTTATTAATTCTCGATAATAAGTAAAAAGTTTTCCATAGGTTTTATCTCCCTCAAAAGCATCAAATAAATTTACTAGAGCAAAAAGCTTTTCTTGGGTATTAGTATAATATCCCTGAGTTTGCTGATTCCATCCAGAATCATTTTCTATAAAAATTTCTTCTCCTGCAATCCTTTTTTGGTTCCATCTTTCTTCGGTTTCTTCAAGTGTTCCACCCAAATGGTTTTCTTTAGGATTTCCTTTAAATAATGATGAATCTTTAATTATGTAATATACAAAAACATTGTTACCTGTTTCTTTTAACTTCATATTACCGCCGTTGCCAAGTCTTCCCTGATAACCATGGCCTATTTCATGAAGAATTGCATACCAATAAGAAAAGACTCTTTGCATACTTTTTTGTCCTATACTTATCAGAGATGAGTTAAGATAATATGCACCACTTGCCGTTTTTTCGTCCTCGACAATAGTAAATTTTGTAGGATAATTTTGATTTAAAGTATCCTTGGCGTTCAATTCTAAGCCTATCATCTTATCCATTCTAGATATGACCTCATCGTAGTATTCTAATACTTGATCAAGAGAACCAATAGGATTGTCAAATTTCCAAGCACCATTCAAATAATTACGATAATATATGTGCAGCACTATAATAGAGGAATTACCATCTATTACCGCATATGTATCATTTGAATTATTCCATTTTTGATAAAATTCATCATCAGTAGAATCTTTATAATGGTAATAGGTAAGCGGTTTAGCGTCCGAAGCATTGAAGACCAATTCTATCTCAAACGTGACATCAACTTTTTCATCTTTGAGTCTAGGTGCATTTATTAATGGAACAGCATCGTAACTCATATCATCAATTTCACATTTTACTTCAATCTCTTGTTGCTCTTTTACATTTAAATACGTTGAAGTTCTTATTCTTCCAGTGTCTGTATAACACGTGATAGTTGGATTTACATACAAATCATCTACCTCGCTACTAAGATTGGATATAAATTTGACTTTTGCACATCCTCCTTTAGGAAGATATATTCCTAATATTTGAGAATTGTTGCTATCGCATCTTCCTATCTCCATATCAACAAGATTTTTCATCTGTGGAACGGCATAGATTGTACGAATTATTCGGCAATCACCGCCTACTTTATCGTTAATTGTTACAGGTACATTTAATGTTTTTACATTATTGTGTGAATCCGCAATTTCATAAACAATATTATACTGTCCTGGTATATTAGGTTGTACATTGTTTTCTTTTATTTTAATCTTGTGTGTAATATCTCCATCCTCAAAGTCTTTTGCAAAAACTCTAAATCTGCTGTCTTTTACGAACTCTTCTTTTGACCCCAAAAAAACATTCTTGTCTATAAAAATCTGAGTGGCACCATAGAATAATGGCGCTCTTTTTTCATTCCAACCATATGAAGAAACCGTTGTATCATCTGGTTTTTCCTCGGAATCAACCAGCTTTGTATAAGCTTTCACTCTGGCAACACAACCACCATTAAAAATATAATCGTAACCAGAATACTCATTATTGTAATATGATGGCTTTTTTGAATCGGATTGAACAACTCTTACATAGGCATTGCCTGTAGGATTTGATACTTCTACAACTATCGAAAAATATGAATCTTTATCAATCTTAAGCGGTTTATCAAATTTTATCGTGTTATAACCTCCATATTTAAAAATCTGAGTTTTTTGTGCTGACAAAATTCCTCTTTCGACTTGGAGTTGTCCACTGCCATAAAGATTTGTATAAACCCTTATTGTAACACTAACATCATTACCAACAAAAGCAACATTTACAGCCTTGAGGTATTCTGATTGATCTTTTGTACCCTTTTTGGCTTGATAAACGTTAGCAACTTTTTTTTGCTTAATAATTCCAAAATCAAATTCACTATTGTCGTAATAATAGTTAAAATCGTATTCTTCTTTTGTTGCATAGGTAAATGTCCAAGAAGTTGTTTCGGAAATTTTGCTCTCATATGTCAACCAAAAATAACCATTATCATCGTAACTATTTTTTACAAGCCATCCACCATTGGTAGAAACCTTACCTGGTGAAAACAATCTACTATCTATGTTATCATCCCACCCTACTAAAGTTATTGCATGTGGTATGCCATTAGTAACTGCGTTATCATTGAAATATTTATTTGTACCACCATCATAATAACACGATGCTGTAACCGCTCCATATTTAGCAATAGCACTTTTTAGTTCAACTATTCTGTCTTTATTGCTTTGCCCCGACGATATTAAATTAGCACTCTATAACCGATATGTGGAATTTTCCCACACGTCTGCAGATGGTTTATCTCCACCTATTGGTCCTTGCCACATACTAAATAAAGGGGCTGTTTGTTCAATACTTCCAGCTTTTTGTGTCCACTCCCCCGCATCATAAAGAAACCATAATATTGATACGAAAAATATCGGTATTATGGCTTTTTTATTGCAAAAATAGGGGTGTTTTGCCTTTTTCATAGGTTTTATAGCAAAAAATTAGGCTAGCCGGGATAGTTTCGTCCTCGCAAGCCTTTTTTGCTTTTCACAGTAAAATACAAATCGTTCACTTTATCCCCCTTTCGTTCAATTTATGGGGTATCGTTCAATTTATGATTCGGTTTAATAAATTCTTGATTTTGGTCGGATTATATGATATAATAAACTCACCGATAAATAAGAATTTGTAGTTGAGATAATGATTATTTTAATTACAGGAGCATCGCATACAGGCAAAACTGCACTTGCCCAAAAATTGCTCGAAAAATATAAATATCCATACCTGTCAATAGACCATCTGAAAATGGGTTTAATTCGTAGCGGTAATACAGAACTTACTCCTATGGACGATACGGAATTAGTCGAATATCTGTGGCCGATTGTTCGTGAAATGATAAAAACTGCTATTGAGAATAATCAGAACTTAATTGTCGAAGGTTGCTATATTCCATTCGATTGGCAGAAAGACTTTGACTCCGAATATCTTGAAAAAATCAAATATTACTGTCTGGTAATGAGTGAGGAATATATCAGAAATCACTTTTCTGACATAAAGAAATATGCAAACGTTATTGAAAATCGTTTGGACGATGAATGGTGTACAATGGAGAGTATATTGTCAGAAAATGCACAGATGTTAGAATTTGCAAAAAAGTATAATGTGAACTATATACTCATTGAAGATAAGTACGAAATCAATATTGAGTTATAACGAAAATTCCAATAAGTCGAACAGTTAGGAAAATAAGAATTTAACGGAGGTTATGTATGCTTGAAAAAATGAGTGATTTCTTTGAGGCAAGACTTGACGGATATGATGAGCATATGATGACTAACATCGAATATGCAAGCGAGTTCTATCCTTTTACGGCAAAGCAATTACCGACCGCTGAAAACTGCCATATACTTGATTTGGGTTGCGGTACAGGATTGGAACTGCAAGAATATTATAAGCTTAATTCTTCGGCAAAGGTTACGGGAATAGACCTTTCACAAGGAATGCTAACCGAGCTTCAACGAAAATTCGTTGGCAAGAATATAACCTTGATTCTTGCCTCATATTTTGATGTTCCGCTTGGTGAAAATGTGTTTGATGCCGCTGTGTCTGTTGAAAGTCTGCATCATTTTACAAAAGAGGAGAAAATTCCCCTATATGCTAAACTTCATACTGCACTGAAAGAAAACGGTTACTTTATACTGACGGATTACTTCTCCTTGTCAGATGACGAAGAAGAGATGCATCGTCAAAACTTGATTGCCTTAAAAACAGAACAAGGTATTACCGATGACGAGTTTTACCATTATGATACACCCCTCACTGTGAAACACGAGATTGAAGCATTACTTGAAGCAGGTTTTTCCAATGTCGAGGTTTTGAACCATTGGGGAGCAACATACACCGTTAAGGCAGTTAAATAACTGACAAATTCCAATTTATCGAATTAATAATAGGTGCAACCCATTGTAGAAAAATGCACCCATAACTCTAAAATTTGCACCCATATAGAAGTGGTATCAAAATTTTAGATTACTCACATTACTTACGTAGTTTGCATTATTGCCTAATGGGTCTATACTTCGAACATATTTACGGTAAGCAAGTGCTTGTGGATTGAGTCTTAAAGTATTTTTATCACCTATTTTACTTTTCAATATTGATGATTCAGAAGCGCTAATTGCTGCATACGCCCAACAGAGATTAGTGCTACCTTGATCTTTTGTTGGCGTTAATTCTCCACGAGGATCAAATTTTGTTAGAGTAATAATCTGTTCTGTTGATGAATAAAAAGGTTCTGTTTTTTCACTACCAATCTGTTCAGTTATTGTTGTATTGTCGGATTTTTCAATAAAATCGCTTCCACGTTTTGCTGCTATTGCCCTAGTCTTAGTAGGACTTTTTATGGGAAAAAAACTCATTAATGTTAATAAAAAAATCATTAATAATAAGATTTTGTGAATATAAGTGACTGATGTTATTTTTTTCATTCTATCTTGTATAATATAACCGTATAATAGGTCGTGAGTTTATATTATATTCCTTTCTACATATTTTATATAAGCATAATTAATTATGTTGTAATTTAACTATACTCTCTATTCATTTAAGTCATTCCTATGTTTAACCATTTAAGAAAAATCTTGCAACACCTTTATTCTGTTGCAAATAGTTAGTGACACTTTGCTGTTTTATAAGAACGAATAAATTGTAAAAACTTCAGGGTTCTTACCAAGCACGACAAAATTATTAACAAGGAGGTGCAACAAATTGTTAAGCAATTATAATTTTAGACTAATCAAAAAAAACTAGTTCATCATCTTAAAGTCAAAAGTTTAGTGATTCATCTTGTATAGCTAATCACCAAATCTTTCCTTTTTAAAATCTTCATAGATTCCCTCAAGTAATTTCTTTAAAAAAGTTTTATTTTCAACCTCATCAACAAGTATCATTTTCTTTGCGCCCTCATATGGCAATTCCATTTGTGCGTTTGACATCATTTTGATTGTTGAAGGGGTAGATTTAACAAGAAAACGATCATCATATATTCCACCAACTACTTTCCCATGATTATAAATAATATACTCACCCATCATTGGTCGATAGGTTATATCATCAAATTCAGAAAGTTGTTCCAAAATAAACTCTAAATATTCTTTACTTGACGCCATTATAATTACCTCTTATTAATTATCATATAACATTTTTATTATAGCATATTTTACAAATAT
>ERZ779840.3193-NODE-3193-length-13248-cov-19.552111_pt1 | contig 13248 bp, 17 predicted proteins | sample MGYA00511561_ERZ779840 | MGnify/ENA primary metagenome ERZ779840 (study PRJEB29588, sample SAMEA2162036) | human gut metagenome | biome: human gut; feature: human-associated habitat; material: faeces | place: Denmark | collected 2008/2010 ...
AAAAGCAGTATCAAAAGCGGGCGCGGGAGGCGGCAAAGACGGGAGCGGCAAGCGCGGCCAAAAAGACCGCCGCCGCCACGGAAAAGGCCGGGGCGAAGATCGCGGGCTTTGTGAAGCGGCATCCCGTGGGGGTGCTGCTGGCCCTGGCCTGTGTGCTCCTGCTCTTTATGATGCAGTCCTGTTCTTCTTCCCTGGTGATGCTGGGAAATTCCGGCGCGGGGGCCGTGGGCGCTACCACCTACCCCTCGGAGGACGGGGAGATCCTGGCGGCGGAGGCGGCCTATTCCGGCATGGAGGCCGAGCTGCAAAACTACCTGGACACCTATACCGCCACCCACAGCTATGACGAATACCATTTTGACCTGGACGAGATCGAGCACGATCCCTATGTGCTGATCTCTATCCTCTGTGTGCTCCATGAGGGGGAATGGACGGCGGACGAGGTGCAGGGCACCCTGGAAACCCTCTTTGACCGCCAGTATATCCTGACGGAGCGCGTGGTACGGGAAACCCGGTATGACAGCGACGGCGATCCCTACTCCTGGTACATCTGTTATGTCACGCTGGAAAACAAAAACCTTTCCCATCTGCCCCTGGAAATGATGGGCGAGGAACAAATGGCCCGCTATTCCCTCTATATGTCCACCTTGGGGAACAGGCCCGATCTGTTCCCGGAGTCAGCCTATGTGGGGAAATACATCACAAACCCGCCCGCTGACTATGACGTGCCGGAGGAATATCTGGACGATGAAACCTTTGCGGCCATTTTGGGCGAGGCGGAGAAATACCTGGGCTATCCCTATGTGTGGGGCGGCAGCTCTCCGGCCACGTCCTTTGACTGCTCCGGCTTTGTGTCCTGGGTGATCAATCACTCCGGCTGGAATGTGGGCCGCCTGGGAGCCCAGGGGCTCTATAACATCTGCACCCCCACCAGCGCACCCCGCCCCGGCGATCTGGTGTTCTTTGTCGGCACCTATGACACGGCGGGCGTGTCCCATTGTGGCATCTATGTGGGGGACGGGATGATGATCCATTGTGGCGATCCCATCCAATATGCAAACCTGAATACAAGCTACTGGCAATCTCATTTCTACGCCTACGGGCGTTTACCCTGACAAGGAGGTACTCTATGGCGGCAAGCAAGAGCCAAAAAATCCAGGCCGAGATTGATAAGGTCAAGGCCAAAATCAGCGAACAGCAGGCCCGGCTGAAAGAGCTGGAGCAAAAGCACCGGGAGGCGGAAAACGAGGAGATCGTGGACATCGTGCGGAGCATGAGCGTTTCCCTGGAGGAACTGCCCCTGGTGCTCCAGCGGCTCCGGGACGGCGGCACCTCTGGACAAAGTGTCCAGAAGTCTGAGGACGGCGGAAAGGAGGAAAATTGAAGATGAAACGCTTTCGGGTGATGGCGGCGGCGCTCTGCGCCGTCGTTCTTTTATGCGGTTTTAGCGTCCCGGCGTATGCTTACGCGGACGGCGGCGAGGGCGCGGACTACGGCGATCCCACCATGACGGAGGAAACTCCCACCCCGGAGCCCACCATTGAGCCCGGCGAGGGCTTTTCCGAAGAGGGCAGCCTTGTGACCCGCGATCTGCTCTATGACGAGCACACAAACAAGCAGTTTATTACCGTCCAGACCAGCGGCGGCAACACGTTCTATATCGTCATTGACTATGACAAGCCCGTGGACGAAGAGGGCGAACAGTACGAAACCTACTTTTTCAGCGTTGTGGATGAGGCTGATCTGCTGGCTGCGGCGGAGGCCGCTGGCGTGGAACAGGCGGTGTGCTCCTGCTCTGAAAAATGCGAGGCGGGGGCCGTCAATACGGATTGCGCCGTCTGCTCTGCCAATATGAGTAAGTGCGTGGGTGTTGAGCCGGAGCCGGAGCCCACGGAAACCCAGGAGCCCGCCCCGGAGGAGGCCGAGCCGGAAACGGGTAGCAACACAGGGATGCTCCTGGCGGTGCTGGCCGTGGCCCTGGTGGGCGGCGGAGCGGCGTTCTATTTCAAGGTGCTGCGCCCCAAACAGCAGAAAGCCGCCGCGCCCCAGGAGGACTACGGCGACGAGCTCACGGACTATGACGAGCCGGACGGCTACGGGGACGAGGACGATGACGGCCCGCCCTGGGACGAGGAGGACGATGACGGAGAGGAGGCGGACAAATGAGGTTTACCAACAGCCCCTATGAAAAGATGATGCAGCAGAAGCCCCGCCCCCAGGCTCCGGCCCCGGCAAAGCCGCCCAGGGGCTCCCGGTGCTCCGGGTGTCCCTACTGGCGCGGGATTGGCTGCGTGTCCTGCTACCGGGAGCTTATGCGGGCCCCGGCTGGCGGGAGGTGACGGCTTGGCCCGTGAACTGACACGCGAGGAAAAACGGGCGATCCGCGCCCTGGTGACAAAATGGTGTGCCAACTATGACCGGGAGTGCGGCTGCCTGCCCCTGGACTGCGAGTGCTATATGCTGGGGAAATGCTGGACGGGGGCGCTGTGCCGCTACTTTCGGGAGGCGGTGCTGCCCCTTGATCCGGCGCTGGAGGCCGCCCTCTTGACCGAGGGGCCCAGGCCGGATTTTAAGATTTGCCCTATCTGCGGCGGGCCCGTTGCCCCGGATCGGCGGCAGGCTTACTGCTCGGCGGCCTGTGCAAAGAAAGCCCACCGCCGGCAACAGCGGGAATATATGCGGAAAAAGCGGGGCTGGGGCGTTGACAATTAGGCCCCCGAAACCCCGCTGATTACAAGGCTTTCCGGGGCCGCTTTTGGGGTGGGCCGTGTGTTTCTACGGCCTGCCCCTGTTTGGCCCGGATGCTGTCAACATCTTAAAAGGAATTGAAAAGCTGTTAATCTGGAATATCGTTTGGAAAGGGGATGTCATACGCTTGAGATAAAAGCAAAATATTTTCTTTGAATACTTTTCTAAACTGCTTCATTGCTCGAGAAAACGTGGCATCTTCCCAATCTCCACTACTGTTCTTATATATTATCCCGGAATTTTTAACCGAGCTCAAACTATCCAAGAACAGATTACAGGCGTTTATCATTGCTCTCAACCAACAAATAGTATCAGAATTAAACTTATATTTGGATAAAACCGATGCAATCTCTCGCTTCATTTCAATGGCAGATTGAACACACCATGATTTTATTTCCATCTCTACTGGATTGATCAAAATACGTTTAGTTTCAAGATAGTAGAAAAGTTCTTGAATACCATTTTTTGATGTTTCAGTATATTCCCATGATACACCCCCAAATGGCGTATCAATCCCAGTAATTTTAATACCCATAGGCTCCGCTCCCTCTTATTTTATAAACCAATTATAGCATTTTCTGAGTACTATTCAATCGCAGATTTTGGCCCAATTAGGGCGATAGATAGGAGGATGATTATGGACAAGAAGCGTGAACAGGATTTTGCCGATCTGGAAGTGAAGCGGCTTTGCGGGGTGTTTGGTACGCCGATCCCCGCGCTGCCCCCGGAGCGTGACAAGGCGCTGGACAAGGTAAAGGAGCCGCCCCGTACCAGCCGGAGCCTGGAACGGGAGGAGCGGTGACAAAGAAACGCCGCCGCCCTATTCATCTTCATGTGATGGTGTCCGAGGAGGAGCTGGCGCTGATCCAGGAGCGCATGGCCGAGGCGGGCATCCGCAATATGGGGGCCTATGTGCGGAAAATGGCCCTCAATGGCTATGTGCTCCATGTTGACCTGTCACCTGTCCAGGAGTTGGTGTCGCTCCAGCGGCGGTGCTCCAACAACTTAAACCAGGTGGCGATCCAGGCAAACACCTATGGCGGTATCTACCCGGAGGAAATCAAGGCGTTGCAGCGGGACTATGAAAAGCTGTGGCGTCCCCTGTCCGATCTTCTGGAAAAGCTCTCCGCCATTGTGCGGCTCTGACCTGCCGGGGAGCGGCCCTGCGCCGTTCCTCGGCTATCTCGACTTCTGGACACTTTGTCCAGAGGTGGGGATAGCGGAGGCATCCTTGTTGGGCCCCTCTTACGGAGTTATAATATACATATAGAGGCAAATATCAAACTTTTGTAGGAGGTATGAACCATGCGGACGATCTTAAAAATTATCGCGGCCCCCTTTATTCTGGCCCTAATCCTCGCCGTGGCAGTGCTCTCGTTTCTGTCCTGCGTGGCGGGCGCTGTGTGCGTTGTGGCGTGTGTGGGCCTGTCCCTGCTGGCGATCCTTTGCCTGCTGGCCGGGCAGACCACAGGCTGCATCGCCATGTTCGTGCTGGCGTTCCTGGTTTCTCCCTTTGGGCTCCCGGCCCTGGGCGGCTGGCTGGTGGAGCGCCTTTATGGTGTGAAGTATGCGGCGATGGATTTTATGGCAAGCTGATACTTCTGGACACTTTGTCCAGAAGTTCCGGGCGGCGGGTGGAACAGACCGCCGCCCGTTTTTTCTGCTGGGAAAGGAGGTGCGGCTATCGCTACAACCTACATCCGGCCCTACAAGGTAGCGGCTGGGAAAACGGCCATCCAGACAATGGAGGAGCGGTTTGCCTATGGGCTCAATCCGAAAAAGCTGGGGGCTGTGTCTGCCTATCTCTGTGATCCTGCATCCGCCCCCGCTGAGTTCCTGCTGCTGAAAAGCCAGTACCAGGCGGAAACGGGCCGGGCCGTGGAGCGCGGGGCCCTGTTCTTTCAGATCCGGCAGGCGTTCCCGCCCGGCGAGGTCACGCCGGAGGTGGCAAACAAAATCGGCTATGAAACGGCCATGCGCTGGACAAAGGGCAAGTATCAGTTCTTTGTCTGTACCCACATTGACAAGGGCCACATTCACAATCACATTTATTACAACTCCACCGCCCAGGACTGTTCCCGGAAATTCCATAACTTCATCGGCTCCAGCTTTGCGGTGCGGCGGCTCTCTGACCGGGTGTGCATTGAGCACGAGCTGTCTGTCATTCAAAATCCGAAGCAGCACAGTAAGGGCCGCTTTCTTCACTATGGACAATGGATCGGGGAAAAGCCCCCCTCAGCCCAGCAGCGGGTACGGCTGGGGATCGTGGAGGCCCTGGGGAAAAAGCCCGCCGACTTCCCGGCGTTCCTGCGGCTCATGGAGGAGTCCGGCTTTCAAGTGAAGCATGGACGGGGCGGCACGATCTCGTTCCTGGCCCCTGGGCAGGATAAGTACACCCGCCTGCGGGCATCCACCCTGGGCCCCGGTTTCGATCCCGATGACATCCGGGCGGCGATTGCCGGGGAGCGGCCCATCCCGGAGCTTCCCCAGGACAGCCCGGCCCCGGCCCGGCGCGTCAATCTGATCATCGACATTCAAGAGCGCATGGCCCAGGGCAAGGGCCCGGCCTATGAGCGGTGGGCCAAAGTCTATAACATAAAGCAGATGGCCGCCGCGCTCCTGTATCTCCGGGAACACGATCTTATGGACTATGCGGCGCTGGCATCCAGCACGGAGGCGGCGGTGGATCGGGCTCACAAGCTGGCCGGGGAGCTGCGGGACACGGAGGCCGCCCTTGCCAAAACCTCCGAGCTCATGGGCGCGGTGGTGCAGTACGCAAAGACGCGGCCCGTGTTTGACGGCTACAAGGCTGCCCGGTATAGCAGAAAATATCTGGCCCAGCACGAGGCGGAGCTGGCAGACTACCGGGCGGCAAAGGCAGCTATGAGTGAGCTTTTGGGCGGGGCAAAGCTCCCCAAAATGGACACGCTGAAAAAGCAGCACCGGGAGCTCTCCGAAAAGAAAAAGGCCCTCTATGCGGAATACCGCAAGGCCCAGGCGGATATGCGGCAGGCCGTGGCAGTCAAGGCGAATATCGATCACCTGCTCGGCCACGCGGACGAGCAAAAAAATAAGGCCCAGGAGCGTTAGCTCCGGGCCGCCGACAACAGGCGCTTGCGCCGGGACTTCTGGACAAAGTGTCCAGAAGTTCAGCGGGTTTGGGGAGCTCCCCAACAAGCATTTTCACGGGCCTGTGGCCTGTGAAAATTTCGGAGTGTGGCCACACCCGAATTGCTTGCCAAAACGCGCCCCCCGGAACATGGCATGAAAAAACGGAGGCGCGTGCTTCTCTTACGCATTCTCCGTTTCTTTAGCCGCCATCATCGCTTGGATCGTGGCTTCTAAAATTTTCAATTCCTTTTCGTCTAGGGAATTGAGCATGGCATCAATCCGCTTTCTGCACTCGCTCCCTTTATTCTTGGACGGATAAAAGTATTGATCTACCGATATATCAAACATTGTCACCATCTGATAAAAGGTATTGAGGCTGGGGTGCTGGCCGTCATTCTCGTTATACATGATGGTGCGTGGAGCCCGGTCAACAATATAGGCCAGTTGCTCCTGTGTCATCCCGCTGGCTTCCCGCGCTCTCTTGATGGCAAGCCCAATATCGTGAAAATCAAATCGTCGTTCATCTCTCTCAATCTTCATAACATCACCTAATGTAATTTTACATTTCAGGTATTATTATTTGAACGACTATATATTTCATGCTATCGACTAAATAATTTCATGTTTGCAAGATTGCCATTATTGCAATCTTTGAGATACAATATTGTTGTTGAAAAATTGCAGACTACACTTAAATCACAAATTCATATGATATGTTATATATTGAGGTGATATTATGCAAAGAATTTTAGTTGTCGAAGATGATTTCGACATTCAGGAACTCTTGCAAAATTTTTTACAAGAAACGGGATATGAAGTAGATATTGCAGGCGATGGCGTTGAAGCTCTATCTATTTTTATTGATGGAAAGTATGACCTAATTCTCCTGGATATTATGCTCCCCAAAATTGACGGTTACGGTGTTTGTGAACTGATACGAAAGCAATCTGATGTCCCTATCATTATGCTGACCGCATTGAACGGCGAGGATGATCAAATCAAGGGGTTGGATTTGCAGGTGGATGATTACATTACTAAGCCTTTCTCCATGCCAATCTTGATTAGAAAAATTGCAGCTGTACTTCGACGCAGTAGCCAGGGAACAGTAGAGAGCTATCAGAGCATCACTTACGGTAATTTGCTTTTAAATTGTGACGGATATACTGCTACAATGAATGGCAACACTTTTGAACTAACACAAAAAGAATTTGAAATACTGCGGGAGCTACTGACCCATCAAGGCCGGATATTAACTCGGCAAAACCTGTTGGACAAGCTGTGGCGATATGATTTTTATGGGGACGAGCGGGTTGTTGATACCCATATTAAAAATTTACGCAAAAAGTTAGGAATAGATTTTATTCAAACAATTCGAGGGGTGGGATATAAAATTGATAAAGAGAATTAAGGATAGTTTGGCAGCAAAGGTATTTTTACTTTCCTTGTTATTGTTAATTCTTTGTGGTTTCCTTACCTATCTTTTGATTGCCATATTTATGCCTAAAACCTATTCGCTATACTTGAATGATGCTCTTGCCGAAAAGGCCCAGCAATTTGTTTCCCGATTGGAAACTGTGGATTTCGATAGCAGCGGGGCTTTGTTTGACAGCTTTATAGGAAACCCGGATATTTCAACTGTGGAGTTGATAGATGAAAATGGGACATCCATCCCACTTCCATCTCTACAAAACACCTATACTGGATCTACCGTAATATTATCTGACCACGATCTGGGCGAGCCCACTACCACACAAAGTTTTGACTTTTCATTTCTTAATGACAATACTCAATACACATTGATTGTTTATGGTAATGCACAGCCTGTAAGTCAAATTAGGCAGTCAATTCTACAAACTGCGCCATTGATACTATGCCTTATTATTATATTAGCTGCTGTTATCGCATTCCTATTCTCGCGTGTTGTAACAAAGCCTGTATTGAGAATAAGTAGCGTAGCTAAGAATATGTCGCAGCTTTCTCTTGACTGGGATTGCGTGGAAAATCGTACAGATGAATTAGGAGTTTTACAAAAAAGTCTCAATATACTGTCTCGGAATCTTTCAACTGCTTTATCAGATTTGCAAAAAGCAAATTCAAAACTACAAGGGGACATTGAAAAAGAGAAAGCGTTGGAAAAAGAGAGGATGGAGTTTTTTTCTGCTGTATCACACGAATTAAAGACCCCTATTACGGTTATTAAAGGACAGTTAGAGGGTATGCTGTTAGATGTTGGGGCATATAAGGATCACAAGAAATACCTTACACGGTCGTTAGAAGTGGCAAATACAATGGAAAGCATGGTGCAGGAGATATTAACGATCTCACGCTTAGAAACATCCGGAGCCTCTATTGTGCATAGTCAATTTGATATTGCACAGTATCTCAAGACCTACCTTTCTTCCACAGAAGATTTGATGATCCGCAAGAACCTAACATTGCATACCGATATAGAAGTTCCGGCATTGGTTTTAGGTGATAGCCGTTTACTATCAAAAGTAATAGGAAACCTGATCAGTAATGCAATTTTCTATTCACCTCCAGATAACGACATTTATATTGCGGCCAAAACACAGAGTGGAAAGTTTAGGTTTCGTATAGAGAATACAGGCGTCCACATTCCCAATGAGGACTTATCCAAAATCTTTGAGCCTTTTTATCGTGTAGACCATTCAAGGAGCCGACAAACAGGTGGAAGTGGGTTGGGGCTTTACATTGTTCAAAAGATATTAAAACAGCATGGAAGTGAATGTAATGTCACCAATACAGAACGGGGGGTATGCTTTTCATTTTTATTATAAAATCGCAATTTCTAAGGGGCGGCTTTCAATAGCCGCCCCTTTTTTCAACTACACACAAATCACAAATTGCCCCCAATTCTATCACAAATATCTTTGCTAAGATATAACCATACAAAATAAGAAAGGGTGATTTCTCTATGAAAAAAATTCAAAAAGGAGTTGCCGCACTCCTGCTTCTTATAATGTTATGCGGCTTGGCTGCCTGTGGCGCTGCAGCTGCGGAACAGGCGGTTCCTGATAAACTTTCCAGCACTTCAGAAGTTGCGTCAAGCGACGCTGGGCAGACCTATGTGGAGCAGCACGAGCTACCCCAAAAGCAGGTATCCTATCAGGAGTACGAGACGTTTGGACTCAAATACGATGAAAGCAAAAATGAGCTGTACTTTGATGGTGAGCTGGTCAGGTATTTTTATGATGGTGTCGATGTGGCAGACGGTGTCCAAAGTGTCTACTGCGAATTTCTCAATGAAAACGGCACCGTAGATATTCACACGACGCGAGAAACAATCAAAAATGCGGATGGAAGTGTCAATCCTTTTGGTCGGCTGACAGGTATCGAACGGTACAGCCAGGAGGAATTTGACAACAGGGATCTATCAAGTTTTTATGATGCTCCTGGTGGGTCGGTCTATGTTTCAGGCTTTTATGATCCTACCGCAGAGAGTTTTGCAGATCGATTTGACAAATATAAAGAATTTGGGATCGAATATGTTGAGTCGGAAAACGCCAGCGGTACCGGAAATATCTACTATAACGGGAAACTCGTAAAGTATTTCTTGGATTTATCCCCAAGTGGAGACGTGTTTACGTTCCAGTCAACAGATGGAGGTAGCATCAATGTCCAAACGATTTACGAAAATGACAAAATAGTTGATGTAAAAGAGATGGAGTGACCTGCCGGACGACGGCAAAAGAAAAAAGCCGTCGTACAGCAGCCTTTTTAACACGCCTATTGGGAACGGCGGCTTGATTTCAAAGCCGCCGTTCCTTTGCGTTTACACAAACTAATGACGACTTGTAAGGACACGGAGGCCCTCTGGAGGTATTGCCGTGTCCTTTATCTTTTTTTCTCCTCCTAACCTGTCAAAAAAAGCCCACCCGCCCAACAGGATCAGTTTGGCAGCGGATGTGAAATTTGGCAGTACATAAATGAATTTATAATTTCACGTGCTTGTGTGGCCGTGTGTCACGCAAGCGCATTTTGTTTGTCCGACTTCTGGACACTTTGTCCAGAGGTGCGGGGCGGCTCCCCAGGGTGCCGCTCCCCGCCAGCTCCCCATTTTGTTTCCGCTCAACCCATCAACCGAAACAAAATGGAGGACAAGCTATGACAACGATCAATCTGAAAGATTTTTATTATTGGTACTTAACGGACGAGCTGGTGGAGGTGCCTGACGAGGTAGCCGAGGAACTCATAGCCAGTAAGCGGCGCGAGGCCGCCCATGCGGAACGGGTGCGCTACAACAAGGCTTATTATTCCCTGGATTGTGACGATGGGATCGAATACTCCGCCTGCCTGCACGAGCCCAGCCCCCAGGAACTTATGGATCGCAAGGAGCTGTTCTTCCGGCTGTGGAACGCCCTCAACTCCTTGCCGGAAATTCAGGGTCGCCGCGTGGACGCTCATTTGATCCTTGGAAAGAGCTACCGCCAGATTGCCCGCGAGGAGGGTGTGGACAAGAGCGCCGTTCGCTGCTCCGTGAAATGCGGAATTGAGCGCATGAAAAAATATTTGCAGGAAAATTTCTAAGTTACCATCTCCATTCACCCCTCTTTTTCTGGTGGTATGTGAGAGGATGTTTTCTCTCCGCAAAGGAGGCGCGGGGGCCACAGGCCGCCGCCCCCCTTTGTGGGGGAGCGCCGCCGCCGAGTATGGCTGTCTTATAACAGGGCAAGAAAATGAGCGCGGCGCTTCCCACCGTTTATGAAAGTGAGGGATAACATAATGGACTATGATCTTGAATTGGCTGCTATGCTGTCCCAGCCGTGGGGCAACAACGCCTGCCGTGGCTATGTCATTTACGCGATGGAGAACTGCGGGTTTTCCCCTAATGACATTCGGCGCGTGGTGGCGGAGCTCTATGAGGTTTTCGACATCTGCAGTCTGGAAGAGGCCCAGCAGCATTTTGAGGAAAGCCCTTACTGACTTCTGGACAAAGTGTCCAGAGGCAGCCATTTAGCCGGACGGCCAGCACTTTCGCGGTGCTGGCCGTTTCTGCTCACCATTGGAAATACTGGCGAATAACTGCAAAGGAGGTTTTCTGTGAAGCTAAACGCACAAGTGATTGAAAAGATGCAGAGCGTCAATCTTGACGCGGTGGATAAGGAAACGCTTGTTGACGCAAGCGGTTTTGTTTTTGATAATTCGTTGCCGCTGGAAAAGCGAGCTGCTCGTATGCTGGAACAGTTGAAAAACCCCTATTGTTTCCGCTATGGCGATATGGCCATCAAGCTGGAATTTGCCGAGGACGGCCCCTCTCTCCAGGAACTGCTGACGGGCTTTTTCCTGCGGCAGAAAAGCGGACTGTAACGATCCGCTACTTCCAGACACTTTGTCCAGAGGTGGAGTCATCCTTGTTGTACCCCCGGTGCAGAGGTATAATATAGATGTAATGTGATAGGAAGGAGGACACATGGCAAGAACAGCAAACCGGGGGACAATGAGCGCCAGTTCCCCAACTTCATACAATGTGATGCGCTGGAGATTAGGGAAATACATTCGCCTTTCTAAAGAAGATTTACTCCGTGGCCGCGATGAAAGCAACAGCGTTGTAAACCAGCGGCGGCTCCTGGAACAATACCACCAGGCCCACCTGGATGAGTTCTATGAGGGCGCGGAAGCGGACGTATATGTGGATGACGGAAAAACAGGTACGGACACCAACCGCGAGGACTTTCAGCGGCTCCTGTCCGATATATCCAGCGGCAGAATTAACTGCGTGATTGTAAAAGACCTGTCCCGTCTTTCCCGGAACTATACCGATGCCGGAAACCTGATTGAAAATCTTTTCGTCCGGCTCAACGTCCGTTTTATCAGCTTGGCGGAGGGCGTGGACAGCTACCGCAACCCTGACAGCGTATCAAATATAATCGTCCCCATTACCAACGTAATGAACGATCAATACTGCTACCAGACCTCAAAGAAAATCCGTCAGGTGTTTGATATGAAGCGCCGCAACGGTGAGTTTATCGGCTCGTATGCTCCGTATGGATATGTGAAAGACCCCGGCGATAAACACGCTCTGCTGGTTGACCCGGAGGCCGCCGAAGTAGTCAAAAGCATTTTTTCCATGTTTCTGTCTGGCATGAATAAGCGCGGGATTACCTATTATCTGAACGATCATGGTGTCCTTTGCCCCACGGCCTACAAGAAACAGCAGGGGCTCAAATACAATGCTCCCAACGCCCAAAACAATCCTATGTGGAGCACGATTACCATAGACACGATCTTGAAAAACCGTGTCTATGTGGGGGATATGGTGCAGGGACGTCAACGGGTGAAAAGCTATAAAATCCATATCCAGGAGCGGGTGCCGGAGGAAGAATGGTTTATCGTAGAAAATACCCACGAGGCCATAATTGACCGAGAAACCTTTGATAAGGTGCAGGGCCTGCTCAAGCGCGACACGCGCACAGCTCCAAAAGCAAAGCAGCTTTACCTGTTCAGCGGCTTTCTGAAATGCGCCGACTGCGGCAGGGCGATGTCCCGGATCGCTTCAAAAGGCATTTATGTCTATTACCAGTGCGGAACATATAAAAGCCTTTCAAAAAAGGCTTGCACCATGCACTCCATCAAGAGTGACCGCCTGGAGGCGGGCGTCCTGTTTGCAATTCAACAACAGGTACATTTGGCTGTTGCCTATTCAGAGCTGGTGTCCCGTATCAATTCCGCGCCCCTCAAAAAAAGCAAGTCAAAGCGGCTGGAGGATGCCATCGCCGCAAAAGAAAAAGAGCTTGCTAAAATCATGCGATATAAGCAAGCCCTTTATCAAGACTGGAAAGACGGGGAAATCACCCGCAACGACTACCGCCACATGAGCGAGGACTATGAACGGCAAGCCGAGGCCCTAAATAATGTCCTGCGGACGCTGACAGACGAGCAGGAACAACTGGAAAACGGCGTGGATGCAGAAAGTCCTTTCCTGGCAGCATTTCTCAAATATCAGAACATCGACAAACTGACACGGGAAATTCTGGCCGAGCTCATTGATTATATCAAAGTTTACGAGGGCGGCAATATTAGCGTGAAATTCAAATACGCTGACGAGTTCCGCCGCATGGCTGAATATATCGAGCTCAACGCCCCTATGGTTCAAGAGGCTGCGGGCTGATATATAGCCCTATTACCTAATCCGTTTGCTGGTTTTCCTAATATATATTGCCCATATGTGGATACAGTTGGAAAGAATGCAAAGCGAATAGCAGAGTACATACAAAACCAGCTGAAAGAAGGCCAAATAAGCGACCAAATGACGCTCAGAGAGATGAAGGACCTGTTTACGGGTAGTAAGTAACAATCTTTCGCAGATGTCAGACGAGTCTGAATACCGAACCGTGTAAATGCCAATAATACCCACAGAAAGTGAGGTAT
>ERZ779840.3203-NODE-3203-length-13220-cov-7.340524_pt1 | contig 13220 bp, 9 predicted proteins | sample MGYA00511561_ERZ779840 | MGnify/ENA primary metagenome ERZ779840 (study PRJEB29588, sample SAMEA2162036) | human gut metagenome | biome: human gut; feature: human-associated habitat; material: faeces | place: Denmark | collected 2008/2010 ...
CCGTGGACAACCACGACCAGCGGCTGGACGCCTTTGTAACAGAGAGGGGTATCTACACATGGAAATGAACGATTTAAGCTGCGCACAGTTTCTGGCACAGCTTGCCAGCAAAGCGCCCACGCCGGGCGGCGGCGGCACGGCCGCGCTGGTGGGCGCTGCCGGTGTGGCGCTGGGTAACATGGTAGGCTGCCTGACCACCGGCAAAAAGAAATATGCCGCCGTGGAAGCAGACATTCAGGCCCTGAACACAAAGGCCGATGCCCTGCGCAAAGAGCTGGAGGTGCTGGTGCAGGCCGATGCCGATGCCTTTGCGCCGCTGGCTGCGGCCTACGGCCTGCCCAAGGACACACCAGAGCAGGCTGCACACAAAGCCGCCGTGCTGGAAAAGGCGCTGGATGCCGCCTGTGCCGTGCCACTTGAGATCATGGAAAAGTGCGCCGAGGGCATTGCTCTGGTGGAAGAATACGCCGCCAAGGGCAGCGTGATGGCCGTCTCGGACGCAGGCTGTGCAGCCGCTCTGTGCAAGGCAGCCTTGCAGGCCGCAAGCCTGAATGTGTTCATCAACACAAAGCTGATGGCAGACCGTGAGCGCGCTGCTGCGTTGGACGCAAAAACAGACAAACTGCTGGATGAATTTGTGTCGCGGGCAGACGCTGTTTTTGCATCCGTGACGAACAAATTGCGGAATAAGTGAGGAAAAGTATTATGGCAACGATTTTGAAGGGCGCACCCGTTGTAGCCGCTATGAACGAACGCAATGCGGCGCTGTGTGAGCAGCTCAAGGCAAAAGGCATCACTCCCACGCTGGCCGTGGTGCGTGTGGGTGAGCGGGAGGACGACCTCTCCTACGAGCGCGGCGTGATCGCCCGCTGCGGCAAGGTGGGCGTGGAGGTAAAGCAGTTTCTTCTGCCCGCCGATGCTTCGCAGGACGATCTGCTGAAGGTGATCGCCGAGGTGAACGCAGAGGATACCATCCACGGATGCCTGCTGTTCCGTCCGCTGCCCAAGCAGTTCAATGACCGCACTGTGCGTGCGGCGCTGGCTCCGGAAAAGGACATTGACGGCATCACGGACGATTCTCTGGCCGGTGTGTTCACTAATACCGATCTCGGCTATGCTCCCTGCACCGCGCAGGCCTGCCTTGAGATCCTGAAGTATTACAACATTCCGCTTTCCGGCAGGCGCGCTGTCGTAGTGGGCCGCAGCCTTGTGGTAGGCAAGCCCGCAGCCATGATGCTGGACCGCGAGAACGCCACCGTGACCATCTGCAATTCCCGCACGCAGAACCTGCCCGCCATCTGCAAGGAAGCAGATGTGGTAGTAGTGGCCATGGGCAAGATGGGTGCCGTGGGTGCCGACTGCCTGCGTGAGAGCCAGACCGTGGTAGACGTGGGCATCCATGTGAACGAAAAGGGCAAGCTGTGCGGTGACGTAAAGTTCAGCGAAGCAGAGCCGGTAGTGGATGCCATCACGCCGGTACCCGGCGGTGTGGGCACTGTGACCACCTCGGTGCTGGTGGGCCATGTCGTGCAGGCTGCAGCAAAAAAGGCCGGGCTGTAACGAATGATAGAACTATAAAAGACGCTTGATACGCTGCTGTATGCTTCCCTGCCGGGAAAACATATTCAGACAAGACCAAGCGTCTTTTTTGATTGCTATATTTTAGCCGCGGACAATGAGCAGCAGCAAAGCCGAAGCCACACACTGCATGATCAGCCAGCGGGCCACCACCTGCTCGTCGCTCCAGCCCTTATTCTTGCGGGCGTGGTCGTGCAAAGGGGTGCGGGTGTTCTTGAGGATGGAAATGTGCAAAAAGCGCTTCAGGCTGATCTTCAGGATGCCCAGACTGCCATCCACGATGAACACGATGGCTGCCAGCAGGAAGGCAAACGGATGGCCGCATTTGAGGGACAGCATTGCGATAAAGAAGCCCATTGCGCGGCTGCCGGCATCGCCCATCAGCAGGCTGGACGGCTTTGCGTTGGACCACAGATAGGCCAGCAGCGCACCCATGAACACAACGCCTGCGGTGCCGTACTCGGCCAGCTCTGTTTTATAGGCCAGCAGGTAGGTTCCGATGGTCACCACTGCAACACTTGCCGAAAGGCCGTCCACGCCGTCGGTGCAGTTGACCACATTGATGCTGGTCCAGATCAGAATAACGATCAGCAGCAGGTACACAGCATACGGCAGAGTGAAGCTCCACTGCAGGAAATTCACACCGCAGCCGTTGAAGTTGAGGTAGGTCACACCTGCAACAATGGCAATGGCAAAATCAATGATACCCTTTTTATACTCGTTCCATGCAGTTTCAGCAGCATCGTCAAAGTAGCCGGACAGCATGGATGCAATGAGCAGGATGGTGTAGATGACGTATTCCACCTTGAACGGCAGGAATGCCAGCGATACCAGTGCGATGCACAGCACGAAGATCAGGCCGGACCCACGGGCCTTACCCTTGGAAAGCGCACCGTTCACCGCAAACTCGCGGCCATGGTCGTGCGGAAGCTTATCGTGAAAAACGGAGTCCATCAAAGCCGTAAGGGCAAACGCCAGCAGGAATGCCAGAGCATCGACACCGCGCTGTCCTACGACCGAAAGCAGTGATTCGATCATATTCAAAGTTCCTCTTTCTTTTATGTTTGTGAGAGAAGTGTATCACGCTATCCATAAAAAATCAATCATTCCCGGAGAAAAATCCACGTTTGATTGACTTTCTGCAGCACCGCACTTATAATAGTATATCAGTCTGTCGAAAAAGTTATTGTTTCTATAAAAGGAGAACTCATGTCCATCTCTCTTGAGCAGCTTTCGGCGCAGATGCGCCGGGGCGAACAGGTGCCGCTGCGGCACACCATGCAGGTGGTGCTCACACTGAGCATCCCATCCATCCTGCAGCAGATCGTGGTAACTGCGGTGGAGTACATCGACGCAGCCATGGTGGGGCATATCGGTGCATCTGCTACGGCATCCATTGGCATCGTCAGTTCCAGCACGTGGCTCATGCATGGAATGCTGGCCGGTCTATATATGTCCTTTGCCATTCAGGTGGCACAGTATCTGGGTGCAGACCGGCAGGACGATGCACGCGGTGTATTGCGCCAATCTATGATCTTCAACCTTGTGGTGGGCCTTGCAGCTGCGGCCTTCGGCATTGGCATCAGCCGTTTTCTGCCCGGATGGCTGGGTGCCGACCCTTCCCTGCAGGCGGATGCTTCGGCCTACTTTGCCATCTGGTCGGCTTCCCTGCCCTTTTTGATGATCATGGGAACCTACTCCTCCATGCTGCGTTCCTCCGGCGATGCCCTGACACCGGGCCTTATCAGCGTGCTGACCTGCGTGCTGGATGTGATCTTTAACTTCTGCCTCATCAATCCCACCCGTGAGATGGTGGTGTTTGGCCGCACAATGACCGTCTGGGGCCTTGGCTGGGGGGTACCGGGCGCAGCACTGGGCACCGCCCTTGCTACCGCTATCAGCGGTGTGCTGACCCTTGCCATCCTGCTGCTGCGGGACGGCCCGCTGTGCATCCGCAAGCCCGGCTCCTGGCACATTACCAAAGCCTGCCTGCAGAACCTGTGGAAGGTAGGCGCACCGCTGGCCGCAGAGCGTGCAGTTCTTTCCTCGGCGCAGGTGCTGCTCATCCGCATCGTATCCGGCCTTGGCACCACCGCCATTGCTGCCAACAGTCTGGGTGTGAGCGCCGAAAGCCTGTGCTACATGGCAGGCTATGGCATTCAGGATGCATCCCTTGCACTGGTGGGGCAGGCCGTGGGCGCAAACCGTCGGGATATGGCAAAAAACTTTGCCTGGCTGTGCACCGGCATGGGCATAGGCATCATGGCGCTGACCGGTGTTGGCATGTACATTTTTGCGCCAAACCTGATGGGTATTTTCACCGCAGATGCGGCAGTTATTGCGCTGGGCGCACAGGTGCTGCGCATTGAAGCACTGGCCGAACCGATGTTCGGTGCCAGTATCGTTGCCAGCGGTGCCATGCAGGGTGCCGGAGACAGCACGGGATGCTTTGTGCTGAACCTTGTCAGCATGTGGGGCATCCGGCTCACGCTGGCTTCCCTGCTGGCTCCGCATTTTGGGCTGATGGGCGTATGGATGGCCATGAGCTTTGAGCTGACCATGCGCGGTGTGCTGTTCCTTGTGCGGCTGGTACGCGGCAGATGGCTGGACAAAGGGGCATTAGCCTGATCGACCGCTGGCGGATATATTTTCCTCTAAATAACAGCTCCCCGGCCGGGAACCGCACTGCGGGACCTGACCGGGGAGTTTTGCTGTGGTTATATGATTTGAGAAGAAGAAAAGATGGAGAACAAGTTACTTTCTGCCGTGCAGGATGGGAGACAGCGGCTTGTAGATCAGCATGCACAGCACTGCATCCAGCAGGCCTTTGACCAGCGTGAAGGGCATATTGAAGATGACAAGGCACTTGATGAGGCTGTCTGCAGAAGGCAGGATGGCCTGATACATGCCGAGGATGGCTTCCAGCGGCATGTGGTAGAACTGCACATAGGCCGGATAGGTGATGAAGTAGTTGGACGGTACGCTGAACACAGCCATGGCTGCAGCGCCTGCAATAGCACCAATGATGGCGGTCTTGCGGCTCTTGTGGTGCTTATAGATAACGCCTGCCACAGCGGAGAAAACCGCACCCAGCATGAAGTTGCACAGCTCGCCCACGCATGCAGTGGAAGTGCCCTTGATAACGATGTGCAGCAGGTTCTTCATAAAGCTGATGACCACACCGTACACCGGGCCGAGAGCAAAGGCACCCAGCAGAGCCGGCAGGTCAGAAAAGTCCATCTTGACGAAGGACGGGATGAGCATCGGAATGGGAAACTCAATGAACATCAGGATAAAGGCCACCGCGCTGAGCATGGCGGCAACAGTAAGATTGTGAGTCGTGCTTTTTTTCATGGTAATGATCCTTCCCGGGGTAAGATGCCCCTTACAAAAATTGTTCCGAAAGCTCTTTTCGTATCTTGTTTTTTGGAACGGGAAGGACAAATAGAAAAGCGCCCTGCTGCAACAAAAACACTGCAACAGGGCGCGTAGACAACGATTTGCCTGCCGTTTCTTGCATCCGGACTATACCGTTGGTCCCGGAGTTGCACCGGGTCAGCACCCTTGCGGGTGGTCGCGGACTTTACCGCCAGTGGGGAATCTCACCCCGCCCTGAAACGAACTTTCTGGCACAAAGTATAGCGTGGCAGGCCCAGCTTGTCAAGAGGGCATCTTAAAATTTGTGCAAAAAATGTCAAAGTAATTCTTTCAAGCTCCCTTCTCTGTAAGCTCTTGCCCGGGTGGGTGCGGTATGGTATCATAGATGGGTCGTATAAAATTCAGGAGGTTATCATGATCTTTTCTATTCGTGATCTTTCGTTTGAGTTTGGCTCTGTGCTGCTGGAGGGCTGGTTTGCACTGGCTGCGCGCGCAGGGTGCGCGCTGCTCATTCTGCTTGCCGCATGGCTGGTACGCCGCTGGCTGAGCAAAAAGGGCATTCCGGCACTGCTGGCCCGCAAGTGGCACTTTAACGGCACTCCCATCCTGCTGCGCAGCTTTGCGGTACCCATCCAGCGCATGTGCACTGCGGTTGGCGTATATCTGGCGGCAGCTTCCCTGCCCTGGGCCATTCCCGGCATTGCCAAGCTGCTGTTGGTCTGCTTCCGCCTTGTCATGACCCTGCTGGTCTGCGAAGGCCTGTATGCGGCATCGGATCTGGCCGACCTGCTGCTGGCTTCCTGCAGCCCGGAGATCCGCTCCAACAAAACACTCTGCTCTTTGCTGGACACCGCCTACAAGGTGCTGGTGATCGTGCTGTGCGTGGCAGCGTTGGCACAAGAAGTGGGCTTTCCCATCGGCAGCATTGTCGCCGGTGCCGGTCTGGTTGGTCTGACCATCTCGCTGGCCGCACAGGAAAGCGCCAGCAACCTGTTTTCCGGCATCGTGATTCTGCTGGACAAGCCCTTCTCGGTGGGCGACTGGATCACTGTGGGCGATGTGGAAGGCGAAGTGATCGACATCAACTTCCGTTCCACCCGCATCCGCTCGCTGGATAAAACCATCAATGTGGTGACGAACAGTAAGATCTGCTCTTCCACCGTGCAGAACGCCGCCCTGCGCACCATGCGGCCCTACAAGTTCAATCTGGGTGTCACCTATGGCACCACCCGCCCGAAGCTGGAACAGCTGATGAAAGACTTGCAGACCATGCTGGACGCAAGCCCTTACACCAACAAGGGTACCAACATCGTACAGCTTGCAAACTTTGGCGATTCCAGCATCAACATTCTGGTCTCCGCCTACCTGCTGACTAACGCCTACGCGGAATTTTTGCAGATGCAGAACGACCTGAACCTGAACATTATGGACATCATGCAGGCCGACGGTGTGGATTTTGCGTTCCCCTCCACCAGCGTGTATATCGAAAAGAACTGAGCAAACCTGTAAAGGGGCTGTTGCAAAATAGCGCCAACGAAAAGCGGAAAGCAAAAATCTCATCTTTTTCCCTCAAAAAGAGTAGAATTTTTCGGAACTGAAAATGCAAAAAGCTGAGCACCTGCTTTTTCACAGATGCTCAGCTTTTCTATACTCATTTTTTGAAATCTGCCTTTGAGGCCTCAACATTCTGCCCGTTTTGTACGGTGAATGCGGCGGCTATTTTCAATCAGTCAGCTCAAGACTGGCAGGCAGTGATCAGGCTCATCTTGTAGACCTCGTCGGCGTTGCAGCCACGGGACAGGTCGTTGATGGGAGCGTTCAGGCCCTGCAGGATGGGGCCGTAGGCAGCGTAGCCGCCCAGACGCTGTGCGATCTTATAGCCGATGTTGCCGGCCTCGATGCAGGGGAAGATGAAGGTGTTGGCCTGACCAGCCACCTTGCTGCCCTTGCACTTGACCTGTGCAACTTCGGGAGCAACGGCAGCGTCAAACTGCAGCTCACCGTCCACAGCCAACTCGGGATCCATTTCCTGAGCCTTGATCACAGCGTCATGGCTCAAAGCAACGGTGCCGCCCTTGCCGGAGCCCTTGGTGGAGAAGCTCAGCACAGCAACCTTCGGATCGATGCCGAACAACTTTGCGGTCTTAGCGGTCTCAATAGCAACCTCAGCAAGCTTTGCAGAAGCGGCGATCTTGACCTCGCCGGTAGCCTTATCAATGGTATCGGTATAGTCGATGTTAACAGCGCAGTCGCCCATGGCAATGCGCTTCAGGCCCTCTTCACCGCAGTCACGGTCCAGAATGAAGCAGGAGCTGACCAGATGTGCGCCCTTCTTGGTCTTGACCAGCTGCAGAGCGGGACGAATGGTGTCGGCAGTGGAGTAAGTAGCGCCGCCCAGCAGGCAATCAGCCTTGCCCATCTTCACCAGCATGGTGCCGAAGTAGTTGGACTTCTTCAGCAGAGCGGTGCACTCCTCAGCGGTCTGCTTGCCCTTGCGCAGCTCCACCATGGTGTTGACCATCTCGTCAAAACCGGCGTAGTTCTCGGGGTCAATGATCTCAGCAGCGGAAATATCAAAGTTACCGGCGGCGGCAGCAGCCTTGCACTCTGCCTCGTTGCCCACCATAACGACCTTCAGCACGCCCTCGGCCAGCAGCTTGCTTGCGGCCTCCAGAATGCGGGGGTCATTGCCCTCGGTGAACACGATCGTCTTGGGATTTGCCTTCAGCTGTGCTACCAGCGGTGCAAACATATCAGCCATTGTGATTACCTCCGAATTTACTTTCCAATATTCACATCCAGATATCTGTTGGACACAAGGATGCCTTTCTCTTTTATTCTAGCACATACGGCAAAAAGTTCAAGACAAAATTGGCTTTTTGTGCTACAATTTTTGCCTCACGCATCATCGTTATTTTCCTGCCAAAGTAGTAAAACACGCCCTGCGTATTCCTTCACAATTTCCCGTAAACCACCTTCCACAAATTTCAATTTTAAGCTATGCACTTTTCATTCACGATTTTTCTTTTTTAAAAATGCAGAAAGCTCCAGTCAGTTCATATATTTTTTGCGTTAAAACGCAAAAAAAAAGAGCCATCCTCCCGATTCTTCGAGAGAACAGCTCCATAGTATTGGCTTTATAAATATCAGATAGAAATGGTGTTACACACGTCGATCAGCACCGGGTCAAGCGTCTTGGTCATTTCAAGAGCTTCATCCACAGGGTAATCCACCAGCTTTTCGCCCTTCATGCCGACGATGCGGTTATACTTGCCCTGCTCCAGCAGGCACACGGCATGGTAGCCCATTGCAGAAGCGTTCACACGGTCACGCAGAGTGGGAGAACCACCGCGCTGGACATGGCCCAGAATGGTGGCGCGGGAGTCGATGCCGGTGCGTGCCTGAATCTCGTTTGCGATTTCCTGTGCATGGCCGACACCCTCGGCAACAATAATAATGAAGTGACGCTTGCCGGTCTTCTGAGTCTCAGCGATCTTATCCAGAATATCACGCTGCATGTCAAATTCCTTCTCCGGCAGTAGAACAGCCATAGCGCCGGAAGCAATTGCAACATTCAGAGCAATATAACCGGCGTTGCGGCCCATGACCTCGACCACACTGCAGCGGTCGTGGCTCTGGGTGGTATCGCGCAGCTTGTCGATCATCTCCAGCGCGGTATTCATGGCGGTATCGTAGCCAATGGTGTAATCGGTGCAGGAAATATCGTTGTCAATAGTGCCGGGCAGACCGATCATCGGAATGCCGCGGTGGGCCAGCTCACGAGCGCCGCGGTAAGAACCGTCGCCGCCAATGACCACCAGCGCATCAATGCCCAGTTCGCGGCACTTCTCTGCACCCTTGTCCTGACCTTCCTTGGTCTTGAATTCCAGACAGCGGGCGGTATACAGAATGGTACCGCCTGCAGAGATGATGTTCGACACACTGCGCAGGTTCATCTCAAAGCATTCGCCGTTCAGCAGGCCATTGTAGCCACGCTGAATGCCGATCATGCGGTAACCCTTATGCAGGCCGGTACGGACTACGGCGCGCACGGCAGCGTTCATGCCAGGAGCATCACCACCGCTCGTCAATACGCCAATCGTTTTGATCTGCTTTTCCATACGAGAGTTTCCCTCCAATTTGTTTCTTCATTTACCCAATGGTATCACAGCGTTCTCCGTTTTAACGCTGTCCAAAGCACTTCATTTGCCTTGAATCATTATAACACAAACGCCTTATTTTGGAAACAGCCATCCCGCCGGATTTGCGTTAAGATTCGTGCACGGAAATGTCATTTTGTTGCAATGTTGTCCGTTCCGACCAGCCTTTCCAGCTCTTTGAACAGCAGCGGATGGCCGGATGCGTACAGATGGCGCGGCACACGCAGATACTGCTTGGTATCGGTCAGATACAGGAGCACCGGCATGTCCCCATCAAAAATGCCAAGCAGATTGACCACCTTTGCATATTCCCTGCTGCTGCGGGAAGGCACACGGATATACAGCTTCTTTGCTGCCGTTTTCATCGGGTCCGGCCTGCCGTTATCCAGTCGGGCCGGATCGTAATTTTCGATCGGGACGATGCTCTCTGCCAGCAGCTTGGAAGCTTCATCCTCCCGTACCGACAGTCTGCCATCGATCACGACGACTGCATTTTCGTGCAGTGAATCCCGGAAAGCATCCAGCACCTTTGGGAATACGATCACTTCCATGGTGCCGGTCAGGTCTTCTACGCTGGTAAAAGCCATCATGCTGTTGGACTTTGTGGTCATCATGCGGCTTTTTACCACCGCGCACACAATGCGCACTTTTTCTCCATCCTTCACATGGGCATCTTCCCCTGTAAGATCCTTGATGGTGTGGGATGCAATGCGTGCCGATTGTTCCCGGTAAGCATCCAGCGGATGACCGGACAGATACAGGCCGCTGACTTCCTTTTCCTGCTGGAGCAGTTCCTTATGGCTGTATTCCGGCAGCTGCTTTATTTCATAGTTATCCTCGGAAGCACCGCTCTGTGCTTCCCCGCTCATCACCGAGAACAGATCCAGCTGTCCATCCAGATTGCGCCGAGAGTCGGTCTCAATGCTCTTCAGAATGCCCTCTACGGCCTCCACATGGCTGTGGCGGTTGTTGCCCAGATGATCGAATGCGCCGGCCTTGATGAGGCACTCCACTGCCCGGCGGTTCAGTTCATTGCCATGCATCCGCTTGCAGAAATCGTACAGGCTGGTGTAAGGCTTATTCTGCCGCCCCTTCACCACATTCTCGATCAGGTTGCGGCCCACATTTTTGACCGCATTCAGGCCAAAGCGGATCTGACCGCTTCCATCCGCCGTAAAGCCGCCGTTGGAAACATTCACATCCGGCGGCAGCACCTTGATGCCAAGGCGGGCACACTCGCCGGAATATTCAATGACCTTATCCGTGTTATCCAGCACACTGGTCAGCAAAGCCGCCATGAACTCACTGGGATAATGGCACTTGAGGTAGGCCGTCTGGAATGCCACATAGGCATAGCAGGCCGCATGGCTCTTATTGAACGCATATGAAGCGAAACTGGACATTTCATCGTAGATCTCATTGGCCACTTTCTCAGAGATGCCGTTTGCCACACAGCCGGGACATTCGTTGCCGGGATCGGTGCAGCCGTACACAAAGTGCTCCCGCTCGGCCTCCATGACGGCATGTTTCTTTTTGCTCATGGCACGGCGGACATTGTCTGCCTGACCAAAAGAAAAACCTGCCAGCTCCCGGAAGATCTGCATGACCTGCTCCTGATAGACGATGCAGCCATTGGTCACATCCAGAATGTGGGCCAGCTGTGGGGTCTTATAGCTGATTTTGTCCGGCTCGTGGCGGTTGCGCAGGTAGGTGGGGATCGAATCCATGGGGCCGGGACGGTACAGGCTGATCAGAGCGATAATGTCTTCTAGGTTCTGCGGCTGCAGGCCCACAAGCACCTGCTTCATGCCGGAAGATTCCAGCTGGAACACACCCTCGGTGTCTCCCTGTCCCAGCATCCTGTAGGTATCCGGGTCGTCGTAATCCAGCTTCTGGATGGAGAACTCCGGGTGGTGCTTCTGCACAGCAGTTTCCGCGTCATGAATGACGGTCAGCGTGCGCAGGCCCAGAAAGTCCATCTTCAAAAGGCCAAGTTCTTCGATCTCGGTCATGTTGAACTGGGTCACAGGCAGGCCGTCGTTGGTGGCCAGCGGCAGATAGTAGTCCGTAGGCTCCGGGGTAATGACGACACCCGCCGCATGGGTGGAAGCATGGCGGGGCATGCCCTCCACCTTCAAGGCCGTGTCGATCAGCTCTGTGACCTGCGGGTCGGTATCGTACATCCGCTTAAGTTCCGGCGATACCTCCAACGCACGCTTCAGCGTCATTTTCAGCTCCATGGGCACCTGCTTTGCCACAACATCTACCTGCTGATACGGAATGCCCATCACGCGGCCCACATCGCGGATGGCGTTGCGGGCGGCCATGGTGCCAAAGGTGACGATCTGAGCCACATGGTCGGCACCATATTTCCGGTTGACGTAATCGATCACTTCCTGACGGCGCTCGTAGCAGAAGTCCACATCAAAATCTGGCATACTGACGCGCTCCGGGTTCAGGAAGCGCTCAAAGATCAGGTTATAACGGATGGGGTCGATATCCGTGATGCCCACGCTGTAAGCCGCAATGCTGCCTGCGCCGGAGCCACGGCCCGGGCCTACCGGGATACCCTGACTCTTGGCGTAGTTCACGTAGTCCCACACGATAAGATAGTAGTTCGTGTAGCCCATCTTTTTGACCACGCCGATCTCGTATTCCAGACGGTCTTTGTTGGCCTGCGGAACATTGGGGCCGTAGCGGCGCTCCAGACCTTCCCAGCAGAGCTTTTCAAAAAACGCCTGATTATCCATACCGTTCGGCGCTTTGTAATATGGAATTTTAGTGTGTCCAAAATCAAAATCAAAGTTACACTGTTCGGCAATTTTGGCGGTATTCTCGCAGGCTTCCGGCACCATGGAGAACAGCTCGTACATTTCGTCTGTCGTTTTGACATAGAACTCGTCGGTCTGGAACTCCATTTTATCCGCATCCTGAATGGTCTTGCCGGTCTGGATGCAGAGCAGGATGCCCTGCATTTTGGCATCCTCCTTGCGCAGATAGTGGGAGTCGTTGGTGGCTGCCATGGGAATGCCGGTCTCCCGTGCAAGCTTGATGAGCTGCGGCAGCACAGTATTATCCTCTTCCAGACCATGGTCCTGAAGCTCGATATAATAGTTTCCCTCGCCGAAGAGGTCTCGATACCACAGCGCTGCTGCTTTGGCGCGCTCATAATCGCCCGCCAGAATGGCCTGTGGAACTTCGCCTGCCAAACAGGCCGACAGGCAGATCAGACCTTCGTGATATTTTTCCAGCAGTTCCTTATCAATGCGGGGCTTGGAATAAAAGCCCTCCACAAAGGCGGCCGACACCATTTTGATCAGGTTTTTGTAGCCGGTCTCATTTTTGCACAGCAGAATCAGGTGGTTGTTACCGTCGATCTTATTTACCTTGTCAAAGCGGGTGCGGGTGGCCACATACACCTCACAGCCGATGATGGGCTTGATGCCAGCCTTTTTTGCAGCCTTATAAAACTGCACGCAGCCGTACATCACGCCGTGGTCGGTGCAGGCAATGGCGGTCTGTCCGCACTCTTTTACGCGATCCATCAGCTGGTCAATGCGGCAGGCACCATCCAGCAGGCTGTACTCTGTGTGGATGTGCAGATGGACAAAAGGCCGGGTATTGGCTAATGCTTCGCTCATGCTTTTGCCTCCTGTTCCAGATTCTGCCGCAGATTTTCGGCCAATGCCTCCAGCTTCTTCATCCGGTGCGACAGGCCGGATTTGCTCACGGGCGGCTCAAAGCAGCCGCACAGCGCTGTGAGCGAAAGATCCGGGTACTGCATCCGCTTGGCAGCGGCCTCCTGCAGTACCTCCGGCAGAGTGCTAAGGGCATCCTGCTCTTCCAGAAAGCGGATGGCCTTCAGCGTCTGCGCATTGGCGCGGGCCGTTTTGCCAAGGTTTGCCGTATCACAGTTGGTCTGTCGGTTGGTCTGGTTGCGCACCTGTTTGAAGGCTTTTTGCGCATGCATTTCCTCTGCAGCGTTTCCAGCGCCCATAAAGCTGAGCAGCCGTTCCACATTGGCCCCGGTCTTGACGTAGATCAGGTTCACGCCGTTGCGGCGGGTGCGGTGTGGTGCAAACTCATGCTCTGCCAGCAGCGCTT
>ERZ779840.3206-NODE-3206-length-13216-cov-4.314338_pt1 | contig 13216 bp, 14 predicted proteins | sample MGYA00511561_ERZ779840 | MGnify/ENA primary metagenome ERZ779840 (study PRJEB29588, sample SAMEA2162036) | human gut metagenome | biome: human gut; feature: human-associated habitat; material: faeces | place: Denmark | collected 2008/2010 ...
GCCGTCGTCGCCGTAGCGCACCACGCTGTCCTCGTGCAGGACATAGCACCAGCAGTTGTGGCGCGCGTCGTAGTATTTTTTCCGCATTTCGTCGAGAAAGGCGCGGGCCTCGGCCTCGGTCTCCACGCGGCGGACATGGCCGAGAAAGTGCGAGCGCTTTTCGGTGAACTCCGCTTCCCCCGCGTCCACGGGAACATAGTAGCTCTGCGGTGCGCTCACTCCCAGTCCTCCTTCGGCTCGGTGTAGCCCTCGACGTAGTCCTTGACCCGGCCGAGCACGCGCGGCGTACAGACCGCCACAATGTCGATGGTCTCGCCGTACTCCACGCTCTCGACCTTGGCCTCGCGGTAGAGGCTGTCGAGCCAGCCGCCCTTGTCGTAGGGCAAATGGATGGTCACGCGGCGCGTGCCCTTGTCAAGCTCGGCGTCGATGGCGCGCAGCAGCTCGTCGAGCCCCTCGCCGGTCCTGGCGCTGAGGTTCACCGCGCGCTCGCCGTGCGGGCGGATGTCGCCGTAGAACAGGTCGGACTTGTTGTACACGCGGATGCAGGGGATGCCCTCCGCGCCGAGGTCGTGGATGAGCTGATCCACCACCTCTGCCTGCGCGATCCACTCAGGGTTGGAAATGTCGATGACGTGCAGCAGAAGGTCAGCATACTCCAGCTCCTCAAGCGTCGCCTTGAAGGCGTCGATGAGCTGATGCGGCAGCTTGCGGATGAAGCCGACCGTGTCGGAGATCACAACGTCGAGCGTGTCGGAGACGGTCAGCAGCCGGGTGGTGGTGTCGAGCGTATCGAACAGGCGGTTATTCGCCGGAATGTCCGCGCCGGTGAGGGCGTTGAGCAGCGTCGATTTGCCCGCGTTCGTATAGCCGACGATGGCAACGACCGGAATCTCATTCTTCATCCGACGCTCGCGCTGCGTGCCGCGCACGCGGCGCACCTCATCCAGATCCTCCTTGAGCTTGTCGATCTTGCGGTGGATGTGGCGGCGGTCGGTCTCAAGCTGCGTTTCGCCGGGGCCCTTGGAGCCGATGGGCCCCTTGCCGCTCGTGCCCGCCTGACGCTCCAGATGCGTCCACATGCCGATCAGGCGCGGCAGCAGATATTGGTACTGCGCCAGCTCGACCTGCAAGCGGCCCTCCTTTGTTTTGGCACGCTGGGCAAAAATATCAAGGATCAGTCCGCTGCGGTCGAGCACCTGCACGCCCAGATCCTCCGTCAGCACACGCATCTGCGAGGGCGACAGGTCGTTGTCGAAGATTGCCATCGTCGCCTCGGTCGAGCCGATGAGCTCCTTGATCTCCGCCACCTTGCCCTCGCCGATGAAGCTGCGCGGATTCGGGGACGGAAGGTTTTGCAGCACGGTCGCAACGCTCACCGCGCCGGCGGTCTCGACGAGCGCGGCAAGCTCGTCCATGCTCTCCTCGTCCGCGCTGTCCGCCTTGAGCACCGGCGAGGAAAGACCGACAAGCACCACGCGGTCGCGCGGCTGCTCCACGGTTTTGAGTTTGTTTTCTTCCATAGGAATCACCTTTTCTGCGTTTCTTTCCTTCAGTATACGCAAGGGAACGAAAAATGTAAAGAAAAAGAGGTCTGCTTCCGCAGACCTCTTTCGCAGTTCTTACTTGTCCAGACCGAACTTCTTGTTGAACTTGGCAACGCGGCCGCCGGTATCGACCAGCTTCTGCTTGCCCGTGAAGTAGGGGTGACACTTTGAGCACACTTCCACCTTGATGTTCGCCTTGGTGGAACCTGTCTCAATCACATTACCGCAGGCGCAAGTAATAGTAGTCTGCTGATAATTGGGATGGATTCCTTCCTTCATTGCTCGTGTTCACCTCTTTCCGATCCGAGAGTGCTTTCGTCAAAAAGCCAAAAAGGATAATATCACGCTTTTCGCCAAATTGCAAGCACAAATTTTGTACTTTTCGATAAAATCATCAAGAGTTGCCGAGGCGCGTACAATTTTCAGCGAAAAACGTTCCCCTCTGTATCGTAAATTTCCGTGCGGCGCACACGGACGAAGTCCGGCTTGAGCGCCGGAAGCTCGCGCTCGATCGCCTGTGCGAGATAGGCGGGGTTCAGCCCCGGGTTCTGCGCGGCGACCACGGCGTCGGCAAGGATGCTGCCGTCCTGCTCGGTGAGGGTCATTTCGCGGATCAGCGGCGCAATGTCGATCTGCGCGAGCTCTTTGTGCTTGGTGCGCTTTTCGATCATCAGCGTTTCGCGCGCGAACAGCGCGCGCAGCGCGTCCGCCGTGCCGGCGGGCACGCCGTTATCATAGAGCAGCTCCAGCCGTGCGCGCAGGAACGTGAACTCGCGCACGGGACGCGTGACCGGATAGCACTCCCGCACACGCAAGCCCGCGGGCAGACCCGTGTTGAGCTTTTCGGCGATGCCCGCGCCGTCGGTCTCCTCCACCGTTTCAAAGTCGAGCAGCTCGCAGTCGCTCGACTGCCCCACCGGCAGCGGCAGGACGATGGAGATGATGGGGTGCGGGTGAAAGCCGTTGGAGTGCTTGAGGTGCAGCTCCGCACGGGGAAACACGCGCTGGAATGTCCGCATCGTGTCGAGGTGCGAGATGTAGGAGGCCTGCGCCTCCTTGGTGAAAAGAAGTCTCAGCTTAGCCATCGCAGGGCCTCCCCAATAAGAGATTCGCGCCGCAGCCGTTGCAGTGTGTGCGGCAGTCCGGCGTGGTGACGGACTGGTAGCACCGCTCATGCTCGCGCCAGAGGTACTGCTCCGTCACGCCGCTCGAGATCATCGCCCAGGGCATCAGCTCGTCCTTTTCGCGCTTGCGGTTGGCGTAAAAGTGCGGGTCAAGACCGCACTCCTCGAAAGCCTCGAGCCAGCGGTCGAGGGAGAAATACTCCTCCCACGCGGAGAGGTGCTCGCCCTTGCGCCACGCCGTTTCGATCACCCTGCAAAGGCGCCGGTCGCCGCGGGAAATGACGGCCTCCATATAGCTCGTGTCGGAATCGTGCCAGTTGTAGGTGACGGATTTCGTCAGCATATTCTCGCGCAGCAGCTTCACGCGGCGCTCGTACTCCTCCTTGGGGATCTGCGGCTCCCACTGAAACGCCGTGTGCGCCTTGGGCACGAACCACGAGGTCGAGACCGTGATGCGCACGCCGCGGTTCTTGTTGCTCGCGCTCTCGCGCCAGGCGTGCATGACGTGGGACGCGACCTCGGCAATGCCGAGCACGTCCTCGTCCGTCTCAGTCGGGAGGCCCAGCATGAAGTAGAGCTTGACCGCGCTGTAGCCGCCGGCAAAGGCGCGGCGGCAGGAGGCCAGCAGGTCCTCCTCGGTGAGATTCTTGTTGATGGCGTCGCGCAGGCGCTGCGTGCCGGCCTCGGGCGCAAAGGTCAGGCCGGTCTTTCTTCCCTTTTGCAGCCGCTCCATGAGCGCCATGGAAAAGTTGTCGGCGCGCAGGCTCGGGAGCGAAAGGTTCACATGGCGCTGCGCGCAGAACTCCTCCAGATCGTCGCAGAGCTCAACGAGCGGGCGGAAGTCCGAGGTCGAGAGCGAGGAGAGCGTCATCTCCTCGTAGCCGGAGTCCTCGATGGCCTCCTTCGCGTATTCGACCAGCAGCTTTTCCGAGCGGTTGCGCACGGGGCGGTAGACATAGCCCGCCTGGCAGAAGCGGCAGCCGCGGATGCAGCCCCGGAACAGCTCCAGGGTGACGCGGTCCTGGACGATCTCGGTGGAGGGGACGATGGTATTTACCGGGAAATAGGACTTGTCCATGTCGTGGACGATGCGCTTTGTCACCACGGCAGGTGCGCCGTCACGGGGCGTGATGGACGCCACGGTGCCGTCGTCGTGATAGGTCACATCGTAAAGGGACGGGACATAGATACCGTCCAGTCGGGCAGCGGCGCGGAGAAAATCGGCCTTGCTCCAGCCCTCGCGGCGGGCGCGGCGGTGGAGCTCCACCAGCTCCACGGTGACGTCCTCGCCCTCGCCCAGGCTGACCAGATCGATGAAGTCGGCCAGGGGCTCGGCGTTGTACATGGCGGTACCGCCGGCGATGACCAGCGGGGTCAGACCGGTGCGGTCCGCGGCGTGGAGGGGGATGTGGGCCAGGTCCAGCATATTGAGGATGGCGGGAAAGGCCATCTCATAGCCAACGGAGAAGGCCACAATGTCATAGTCGGTGATGGGGTCGCCGGATTCCAGGGCAAAAAGGGGCATTTCCGCCTGACGCAGCTCGGCCTCCATGTCGCCCCAGGGAGCGAACACGCGCTCGCACCAGACGCCGGGGATATTGTTCATTACGCCGTAGAGGATACGCATACCCAGGTTGGACATACCGATCTCGTAGGTATCCGGGAAGCAGAAGGCAATGCGGGTGTCTACCGCCGCCTTGTCCTTGAGGATGGCGTTGTATTCGCCGCCCACGTAGCGGGCGGGCTTTTGCACCCGGGGCAGGATGCGTTCCAGTCGTTTATCCATGGTGTAGTCCTCTCCCCTCCCCTGCCCGACGGAGCGTGGGCGGGGAGCTATTTCTTGTAACAGTTCATTTTATCCGGTTTTGCGCCGTTTGGCAAGACCCCTTTTACGGCCAGCCAAAGGACGCCGGGCAGCAGGAACAGCCCCGCCACATTGTCCGCCGCCATGATGGCGCCGGACCAGGTCTCGTTCATATGGAAGGTATTGGTGAGGATCAGCGGCACCACGTTGTTGTACATCTGCCAGAAAGCGCAGATGGAAAGGAAGGAAAAGCCCACCAGCACCGTGCGTCGTTTATCCAGTCTCATGCCCGTGCCTCCTTGATTCGTTCCAAAAGCTCCGCCATGTCCCGGCAGATGAGGGTGGGCGGCGTTGCACTGACGGCGGCGTCCTGCGCCGTTGCCTCCCCGGTGAGCACCAGGACCGTGTCCACCCCCGCATTCACCCCGCAGGCGATGTCCGTGTAGAGCCGGTCCCCCACCATCAGCGTCTCCTCCGGGAGGCATCCCGTTTGCTCCAGTGCCAAGCGGATCATGGTGGGGTCGGGCTTGCCGATGAATTTGGGCCGCCGCCCGGCCCCCCGGCCGATGAATTCACAGATGGCCCCGCAGTCCGGGACGAAGCCGAAGAGGGTGGGACAGGCCCAGTCGGGGTTGGTGGCCAGGAAGTCCACCCCCCGGGCCAGCAGCCGGCAGGCGTTTTCCACCTTCCCATAGGTCAGCTCCGTGTCGTAGCCCACCAGCACCGCCGTCACGTCCGCGTCCGGCGTCTCCCGGATATCGAAACCCGCCTCACGCAGCTGGCGGCGGAAGGATTCCGTGCCCACCACGTAATAGACGTCTGAGGGGATCCGCTGAGTTTGCAGGTAATACACCGTGGCCTCCACGGCGGTGAGGAACTCCTCCCGCTGTGCCGGGACCCCCAGCCGGTGCATCTTCTCCAGCCCGGCGTCCACCCCCCGGGAGGAGTTGTTGGTGAGGTAGCGGACCGCGCCGCCATGGCTGCGGACGTAGGCTAAAAACTCCGCCGCCCCGGGCAGCAGCGTCTCCTCCAGATACAGCGTCCCGTCCAGGTCCAGCAAGAACAGCCGCTTGTTGGCAAGGTCCACGTACTCACATCCTTTCATGTACTGTTAACCATACCATAAAAGGGCCCCGCTTGGCAAGCGGGGCCCTGTGACTGCCAAAAAGGCCTTTGGGCCTTTTCGGCAAAAGGCTGCATGACGGGCGGGATTCGATTTCTTCCGAAATTGTCATCCCGCCCGTCATGAGAGGGGTCATTTCCGAGGCGCATGTCCCCGGAAATGACGAATTTTCATCTGATTCCGTCGTCTGCGGACGACGGAACTCTGCGAGGCTTTCCTGCGGGGAAGTTCTTCCGCAAGCTGAGGCGCCAGGGGCCGGGGCTCACAAGGAGCCGCAGCCGGTCTGGCTGCTCCGGCTCAGGCGGATGCACTCCAGGGTGTAGACGATCTGCAGCACGCCGAAGATCACCAGCACCATGACGATGGGCAGCAGGCCTGTATCGAACGCATAGTGCAGCACGATCAGCGCCGCCCACATCCACAAACAGGTGTTCACTGCCGCCCGGTAGGCCTTGAAGGCCGCCTGGCCCATCTGGCGCTGTTCCGACTCGTCACAGCTGTCCATCCACTTTTTCAAAAACTTCGTGTCATAGACGCTGCCCTGCTTCTCGGGATTGATGCGGCGGGTGAGATCCACCACCTTCTGCTGGTGCACCACGATCACCGCGATGGAAACAAAGAACATTCCCAATCCGCCCAGCCGTCCCATGGGCCAATTCCCTTCGCAGACCACCAGCACCGAAACGAAGAAGAAGTCCCACAGCATGGCGACGGCGGACATCAGCAGCGCCCAGCTGAGATCCTCCTCGGCCTTTTCGATGCGTTCCTCGTCCTCCCCGTCCCAGGTCTGATAGATGTGCCGGGCCTTGGCGTAGAACCACCAACCCAGGCCCAGAAACACCACGCTGGTAACGGGGATGCCCCAGGGGGCCGCTGCGGCGAGGACATCCTCCACCGCCGTCTTGAAGCTCCCGGAGAGATTCACGGCGCCCATGATACCGGCGCCGAAGCCCGCCAGGCCTCCGAACAAGGCGGCGATCAGCAGCATCAGGATATATTTGGGCAGCGCCTTGCGGTTGTCACTTTTCTGCTTGGTTTTCATGTTCCCCATCCTCCTCATAGGAAAAAATGTCCTCTACGGTGACTCCGCAGAGCTTCGCCAGCTTCAGCGCCAGCGTCACCGAGGGGGAGTAGTCCCCCCGTTCGATCTGGCTGATGGTCTGCCGGGACACCCCCGCCAGCCGCCCCATCTCCTGCTGGTTGACCCCCAGCCGGGCCCGGTGCTCCTTGAGCCGATTGTACAGTGGCATCTCACCGCCTCCTCTCTGACAACTTTCTCTGTCAAGTTGACAACTTTTCTTGTCATACATAGGATAGCATTGACAAGGAAAGTTATCAATAGGAAATATGAAATTTTCCCCGGCGTAAAAAAGCACCCGCCGTCCCGGAGGGAACGGCAGGTGCCGAAGCATCACTTTTTTGTCTTTTTCGGAGCCGGGGGCGGCGGGTCCAGCCATTTGGAGGCGGGAACCTTCCGGCGCACCAGGCGCTCTTTCACAAAGGTACGGAACAGGGCGTAGAGCACGGAGCACAGCGGGATGAACACCAGCATGCCCACGATGCCCATGAGGCTGCCGCCCAAAGTCACGGCGCACAGCACCCAGATGGAGGGCAAGCCCACGGAGGAGCCCACCACATGGGGGTAGATGAGGTTCCCCTCCACCTGCTGGAGTACCAGGAAGAGGATCACGAACACCAGCGCCTTCACCGGGTCCACCATAAGGATTAGCAGCGCTCCCACGGCGCAGCCGATGAAAGCGCCCACAATGGGGATCAGGGCCGTCAGGGCGATGAGAACGCCCACCAGCAGGGCGTAAGGCATACGCAAAATAGACATGGACACCACAAAGAGGGTCCCCAGGATCACCGCCTCCAGGCACTGGCCGGAGAGGAAGCTGGAGAAGGTCCGCCCTGTCAGGCGCAGGATCTCCAGCGTGCGGTCCGCCCCCCGCTCCGGCAGCAAGGCGTAGAGCACCTGGCGGGCCTGGCGGGCCAAGCGCTCCTTTTGCAGCAGGATATAGAAGGAGAAGATCAGGGCGATGAGGAAGGTGCTCACGCCGCTGACCACACCGCCGATGAACCCTCCCCCGGAGGAGAGCAGCGCCGCACCCCAGTCCTGGGCCAACTGCAGGGCCTTATGGGAGACGCTGCCCCAGTCAATGGCCAGCTCTGCCAAGAAGTCCTGCAGTTGGGGCAGGTACACGGCAAGGCCATTCACCCACTCCTGGGCCCGGTCAAAGGCAGCAGGCATCTGATCCAGCGCCGAGGACACCGCCTCGGCGATACCGGGGCCGATGACAGTGGAGGCCAGGGTCAGCACGGCGATCACCGCCAGCAGCGTCAGCACCAAAGCCAGGGGGCGGCGCAGCTTCCCTCCCCGCCGGGCGGTGGGATAGAGGTGGCGCTCGATGGCCCGCATGGGGACATTCAGTACAAAGGCGATGGCGCCCCCCAGGATGAAGGGACTCAGGATCCCCAGCACCCACATGACGGCAGAGACCACCACCCCCAGGTTCTGCAGGGCACAGTAGAAGGCTACGCCGCCGCAGACCACTGCCAGCAGTCCGCGGATGTTGTGTTTGTTCCATTCCATGGTGTTTCCATTCCTTTCAGCGCTGGTCTACCAGACGCTTTTCCCGCCAGCGGCCCTTCCGGAACCGCAAAGTGAAGAGGAGTCCCCGCAGGCACTCGTCGCAGGCCATGGCCATCCAGATGCCAACCAATCCCAGGCCCACCGCCTGGCCCAGCAGCCAGCCGCCGGCCACTGCCACCGTCCACATGCTGAAGATGCCCACCGTCACCGGGTACCACACGTCCCCGGCGGTGGTAAGGGCCCGGGTCATGACGATGTTGATGGCCCGGCCGATCTCCAGGACAAATTCCACCAGCAGGATCTGGCGGCCCAGGGCGTGGATGGTGGGATCGGCGGTAAAAATGCTGTAAATGGGGTCGCAGAAGAGAAAGATCACCAGCGTCAGGCACTCCGACACCCCCAGGGCGATGCGGACGGTAGACCACACCCGGCATTTCACCTCGTCCAGCTTCCGGGCCCCCAGCATGTATCCCACGATGATCTGGGTAGCCTGGGCCACGGCGATGGCGTAGACATAGGCCACGTTGGCCAGCATGCTGCCGTAGACCTTGGTGGCAATGACGGCGGTGCCCATAACGTTGATGAAGCGCAGAATGAAGATTTGGGAGACGTTATAGGAGAGAGACTCCATCCCCGAGGGCATGGCGATGCCCAGCAGGCGCTTACAGGTGGATACGGGGAATGGGCGCAGATAGCGCAGGGAAAAGCGCACGGAGCACTTGCGGTGCAGCATCCAGATCACCAGGATCAGTCCCACGGCCTTGGAAATGCAGGTGGACACGGCGGCACCCGCCACCCCCATCCGGGGGAGACCGAAAAAGCCGTTGATGAGGACGGCGTTGCCCGCCACGTTCAAAAGGTTCATCACCACCGACACCGCCACCACCTCCTTGAGGAGGGTGTAGCTGCGCAGCACGGCGCAAAGCTCGATGTACAGCCCCTGGATCACCACGGCGCCGCCTACGATGCGGGTATAGAGACAGGCCCCGGCGAAGGACTCCGCCGGGGTACGCAGCAGGGTGAAAAGAGTCTGGGGAAAGCACAGCAGCACCAGCCCCATCGCCAGGCTGAAGGCAGCGCTCACCGCCACGCCCACCGTGGCGATCTCGTTGCACGCCTCTCCCTGCTGCCCGGCTCCAATGTGCTGGGTCAGCAGGATGGTGGTGGCGGCACTCACGGTCTCCAGCACGATGACCACCACGTTCATCACCTGGTTGCCGTTGCCGATGGAGGCCACGGCGGCAGCGCCGAAGTGGGAGATCATGAACTGATCCATGTTGCCCACCAGCAGCTGCAGCAGCAGCTCGGCAAAGATGGGCAGGGACAAAAAGAAGACCCGGCGGGTCTGGGGAGAGATCTGCGGCATCACGAATGGCTCCTTTGCGGTGAAAAGAATCAAAAAACACAGCAACAGAGTATACCGTTCCCCAGCCCGCCGCGCAATCGGCAAAGCGCCAAAAGCGGCCCGTCACCAAGCCCTTGTTTTGTGGGTTTTCCCGCTCAGCCCTTGCGGAAGTTCTCCGCGCACTCCAGATAGCCCCGGGCGGAGCCCCGGTTCCCCTCGATCTCCGCCTCCGTCAGGGGGCGCACCACCTTGGCGGGGCTGCCCAGGATCATGGACCCGTCGGGAGCGTCCATCTTACCGGTGACCAGGGCCCCGGCGCCCACAATGCAGTTGCTGCCCACCCGGGCGCCGTTGAGGATCGTGGCCCCCATACCGATGAGGGTGTTGTCCCCCACGGTGCAGCCGTGGACGATGGCGCCGTGACCGATGGTGCAGCCGGCGCCCACATGGGTCTCCTCGTGGAGGATGGCGCCGTCCTGAATGTTGGTGCCCTCTCCCACGGTGATGGCGCCGTCGTCGCCCCGCAGCACAGCGTTGTACCAGACGTTGACGTGCTTTCCCAGCGTCACGTCCCCCACCACCACGGCGCCGGGGGCCACCATGACGGTCTCATCAAAAGTTTTCTGCCGGTAATCCATAATCGGTTCCTCTTTTCTTTCTCTAAAATATCAATACAATTTCAAAGCGTATCAAAACTCCGGTGCGAAGTTGCCGTTGACAAAGACGGGGATCTCACGGCCGTCCCGGGTGGTGCCCACGATGGAGAGGTCCGCCGTGCCCACCATGAAGTCCACATGGGTGATGGAGTGGTTGAGGCCGTGGGCGTCCAGCTCCTCCCGGGTCATCTGCTGGCCTCCCTTGAGGCAGGGATAGGCCTCGCCGAAGGCGATGTGGCAAGCGGCGTTCTCGTCGAAGAGGGTGTTGTAGAAGAGGGTCTTCTGGTTGGAGATGGGGCTGTCATAGGGCACCAGGGCGATCTCGCCGAAATAGGCGGCGCCCTCGTCTACACTGACGGCGCCCTTGAGGAATTCCTCGCCCTTGCCGGCGTGGACCTCGGTGATTTTGCCGTCCCGGAGCACCATGTGGAAATCGTCGATGATGTTGCCGTCGTTCACCAAGGGCATGGAGGAATAGACCACGCCGTTGGCCCCGGTCTTCAACGGAGAGGTAAAGATCTCCTCCGTGGGGATGTTGGCGATATAGGGAAGGCCTCCCAGAGTCACGTCATTGCCGGCCTCCCAGATGTGGCCCTCCGGCAGCTCCACGGTGAGGTCCGTGCCCAGGGCGTTGGTGTAGTGGAGGAACTTGAAATCCAGGGCGTTGAGCTTTTCCACCCGCTTGGCCAGGGTATCAAGGTGAGCCTGCCAGCGCTCCACAGCCTTGCCGTCCCCGCTGATGCGCACACAGCGGAAGATGGCGTCCCAGAGTTTGTCCACAGCCGCCTGGCCGCGGGCCTCCGGGAAGACCCGCTCCGCCCAGCTGGGGATGGGGATGGAGGCGATGCACCAGGGGAAGCCGCTGCACATCTGCAGCCGGTCAAACTCCTTCAGGGCCTTGCCGCTGGCCTGCTGGGAGCGCACCAGCCGGCCGGAGTCCACCCCCTTGAGGTTCTCCGGGTCCGTGGCGGAGATGGCCAGGTACGCCGCCCCTTCCTGGGCGTAGTCATTGAAGAAGTGGCGCCGCCACAAGGGCACCGTGTCGAAGACGTCCTCGGCAGCGTGGAGGTACTTCATCCGGACCATGGCGTCGTCGTGCCAATTCATGACCACCTCCCGGCAACCAATGTCATAGGCCTCCTGAGCGCACATGCGGGCAAAGAAGGCGCACTCCACCGGGCAGGAGATCACCAGGGTCTGGCCCCTTTGTACATTAAGGCCCACCCGCACCAGAAGGCGGGCATATTCGCGCAGTTTTTCTTCCATCAGTCTTGGATGCTTCCTTTCTTTCCAGGGTTTGTATACGGGGAATATTGTAGCGTTTTTTCCGGTTGTTGTAAAGAAACGGCGGTGGGAATTCAAAAACCGTTCACGACTTTTTTGCGTCGTCCCACTGCTCCCGGCGCAGCGACATAATGGTGCCGTTGAGCTCCGCCCCCAGAATCAAAATGGCGGCGCTCATATAGAGCCAGATCAAAAGCACGATCACCGTTCCGATGGAGCCGTAGAGCACGGAGTAGTGGGCGAAATTGTCCACATACACCGCGTAAAGCCAGGAAAGGCACAGCCAGGCGGCCAGGGCCGCCAGGGTCCCGGGCCAGATGTTCCGCCAGGGCTGGCGGCCGTCCTGGGAGAGGGCATAGAGAAAGAACAGAGCAAAGTACCCCGCCACCGCTGCTACGGGAAACCGCAGCTGGCCCCAGAGGCGGGCCACAAAGGGCGGCAGCTGGAAATTGGCCACGGCGTAGGCCAGAAGCCGGTCGCTGACGCTCATGAGGGTCAGCGTCACGGCGATGACCAAAATCAGCATCACCGTGTAGAGCAGGGTCTTGAGCACATGGCGCACCGGCCCTCGGGGCGGCCCCAGATGATAGGCGATGCGCACGGAACGCATCAGGGAGTTGGTGGCCCGCATGGGGAAATAGAAAGAGAAGAACAGCCCGAAGAGCAGGATCCGCAGGTTGGAACTCTCTCCCACGTGATTGAGGTACATGGCGATGAGCTCCACCACTTCCCCGGGCAGGATCTCCTCCAGCCCCGCCAGGATGCCCGCCACATCCAGCTGCAGCAAGCCCAGCAGGGCGCTGATGAAAATCAAAAAGGGGAAGATCATAAACAGCAGGTAAAAGGCCAACGCGGCCGCCTGGGAGCCCACATTGTGCCGCAGATACCGCTGGATCATCAGATATGCCCCCCGGATCAGCCGGTTCCTGGGCAGGGACCGCAGATAGATCTCCGGCATACGCCGCCTCCTTTCCTTCCGGATGCCCCATTAGTATATGCGCTTTCGACCTGTTTTCACGCCCAGGTCTGCCAAATCTCCGGGCAGTAGCCCACGGTGGCCTCCTTCCCGTTGCGCACGATGGGGGTACGGAAAAGCTCCGGGTGCTCCAGGAGCTTCTCCTCCCGGGCCTCCGGGGTGATGTAGGGCATGTAGAGGGCCTCATAGGCCCGGCACTTGGCGTCAAGCAAAGCCTCAAAGCCAACTTTCTGCTTGACGGACTGGTACTCACGGGGGGATAATCCCTTTGAGGGCAGATCGATGTATTGATACTTGATGCGCCGCTCCTTGAACCAGCGCTCCGCCTTTTTGGAGTCAAAGGACTTGGACGAGCCGAAAATCTGGATGTTCATCAATTTGCTCCTTAATCGTTCACTTCTATTTTATCAGATTGCAGGGGAGGGATCCGGTCATATGACGGACCAGGTGAAAAAACTCAAAGAGCTGGTGGAGGGCTCCGACAACATTGTCTTCTTCGGCGGCGCCGGCGTCAGCACGGAGTCCGGCATCCCGGATTTCCGCAGCACCGACGGTCTCTACCACCAGCAGTGGAAGTATCCGCCTGAAGTGATTTTAAGCCATACCTTTTATGAAAGCAACCCCGAAGAGTTTTTCCGGTTCTACCGGGCAAAGCTCCTGGCTCCGGGTGCCAAGCCCAACGCCGCCCACTACAAGCTGGCCCAGTGGGAGCGGGAGGGCAAGCTGAAAGCTATCATCACCCAGAACATCGACGGCCTCCACCA
>ERZ779840.3213-NODE-3213-length-13188-cov-5.219219_pt1 | contig 13188 bp, 10 predicted proteins | sample MGYA00511561_ERZ779840 | MGnify/ENA primary metagenome ERZ779840 (study PRJEB29588, sample SAMEA2162036) | human gut metagenome | biome: human gut; feature: human-associated habitat; material: faeces | place: Denmark | collected 2008/2010 ...
CCATGCTGATCGAGGCTATCAAGGCTGCCAAGGCCGCGAAGTAAGAGCTTCCTAAGTCAAGACCACCCGTAAAACGGGTGGCTTGCACAAACCCTATAAGGGCTTAAGACAGGCCACGCCTAAAGGCGCGGTGAAACGGTCTGCCGACCGCATATGATCCCGAGCAGCCCCACTTGGTGGGGCTGCTCTTATTTGCTCTTGGTTACTTGCTCACCCGTAAACGGGTCAAAGTATTCCTTGATCGATATCTGATCCGATATTTTGTCCTCTGCAAGTTGATTTCGGATATACTCCGCAATTACTTTCTTGTTCCTCCCTACTGTATCCACATAGTAGCCTTTGCACCAAAACTGCCGATTCCCGTACTTGTACTTCAGATTCGCATGTCGGTCAAATATCATCAGCGAACTTTTCCCTTTGAGATATCCCATAAACTGTGATACACTGTATTTGGGCGGGATACTCACCAGCATATGGATATGGTCTGGGCAAGTCTCTGCCTCTATAATTTCTACCCCTTTATACTCGCACAGTTTTCTTAGGATGCTCCCGACATCTGTCCGAATCTGTCCATATATTGCTTGTCTCCGATATTTTGGTGCAAAGACTATGTGTTATTTACAGTTCCAGCGTGCAAGACTATCTATTTCCTCTTTCTTTTGTGTTCCAAACATGGATATTCCTCCTCCGCTACTTTTCTTGCGGTCGGCAAACCTCCTTCGATTGTAGCATGGGAGGTTTATCTTTTCCCTCTCATAGGCTTAGCCTTTTTTATTCCACGGGCATAGCCCGTGGTTGCCTGTTTTCAACAATGCAAAAGCCTCCGCCGTTTGGCGGAGGCTTTTTATGTGCTGCCCCCTTGATTTATAATGTAAGCGGTTACATAAAACGCAGCTGAAAAGGACTTTTACATGGCGGATGCCTTTAATATTTTTCGCCAGTAATCGCAGTCATTTGTGTATGTGCCAAAAGCAAAAGCCGTGCGGTCGCAAGCCGTATTGTCCATTTTGCACAAAGCATACAGGGTTCTTTTTGCATCAGATGTAGAAAAAGCACATTCTTCATTGACGCATTTGGAAATATGTGGTATTGTTGTCAATGTAAACGGTTGCACATATGTGTTCATTGTTTACACTGCCATAAGTTGGAGTGTTTGCGCAGCGTCTGACCGGATGCCGCCTGTCCATGCTAAACTGCAAACCGCCTACATAGAAATGGATTGCGGGCCCGGATAGAAGTCAGGACAACTGGTGCTATGAGTTGGTCCGCAGCTTGTTTCCCGCAAAGAGGAACTGTCCAAGGTTCCCGCAAAGCCGTGTTTTCTCTTCCGCAGTGCGGAATGGAAATAAATAATGGATGAGAAGGAGAAACGATTTATGAAGAAATCCACTAAGCGCCTGTTCGCCGCTCTGCTGGCTGCCACCAGCCTGCTGGCCCTCACCGCCTGCGGCGGCGGCAAGACCGAGGCTCCCAAGACTGACGATTCCAAGACCGAGCAGCCTGCCGAGACCTCCGGCAGCAAGGAACTCTCCGTTTACACCGCATTCCCCGAAAGCGAAGTCATCTACTATTTCAACAAGTTTGAGCAGGAAACCGGCATCAAGATCAACTATGTCCGCCTCTCCGCCGGCGAAATGCTGACCCGTGTGGAGGCCGAGAAGGACAATCCCCAAGCAACGCTGATGTTCGGCGGCTCCACCGATAATTATATCGCCGCTGTGGACAAGGGCCTGCTGGAAGCCTACCAGTCCCCCAACCTGTCCAAGACCCCCGATACTTATCTGGATCCCACCGGCACCTGGAACCCCATCTATGTGGGTTGCATCGCCTTCGCCTGCAACGCCGACTGGTTTGCCGAAAAGGGTCTGGAATATCCCACCAGCTGGGAAGGCCTGCTGAAGCCTGAGTTCAAGGGTGAGATCATCATGGCCCACCCCGCCACCTCCGGTACCGCCTACACCGTTCTGGCCACGCTGGTTCAGCTCAAGGGCGACGATCAGGTCTGGGACTATCTGGAAAAGCTGAACACCAACATGAGTCAGTACACCAAGTCCGGCTCCGCCGCTCCCAATGCCGTGGCCATCGGTGAGGCCGCCATCGCCCTCACCTTCTCTCACGACGCCCTGCAGCTGACTCCCGAGGGCTATCACATTGAGCTGAGCTTCCCCACCGACGGCACCGGTTATGAGGTGGGCGCCATGGCCCTCATCAAGGGCGGCAAGGCCGACGAGCAGGAGAACGCCAAGAAGTTCATCGACTGGATGACCTCCGAGGCCGGTCAGGGCTGCTACGCCGAAAACGACTCCTTCCGCGTTCCCACCAACACCGCCGCTCCTGTGGCTGACGGTCTGGTGACGCTGGATGAGGTTCCCGTGATTGATTATGACGCCGTTTGGGCTGCCAGCGTCAAGAGCGAGTACTGCGAGCAGTTCGAGAATAAGATTGCCACCAAGCCCGAGGGCTGATCCCAATAGATTTCTGATTGATTTCCCGTAAACGGGCCTCCTCCCCCAAGGGGAGGGGGCCCGCATACCAAGACAGAGAAGGCGGAACTCCCTTGCGCAGCTTTCCCGCCGCTTTTGACACTCTCACTCAGGAGGAACGCTCATGGCAAATGCCACTACCCGCGCAAAGCGCCTCAATGAAACGAAGATGATCCTGCGCCAGCCCCTGCTGCTGATTGCCATCATCCTCTCGTTCGCGCTGTTGCTGCTGTTCGTCATCTATCCTCTGGCCAAAACGCTGATCTACAGCCTTACGGATGAGACCGGTGCCTTCTCTCTGGCCAATCTCATCACCATCCTGCAAACGCCCCGGTACGGCAAGGTCTTCGGCCGCACCATGGCGCTGGGCTTGATTGTGGCCGTCATCGCCACCTTCATCGGCTATGTCTTTGCCTATACCGTCACCCGGGTCAACGTACCGGCCAAGGGCTTTTTCAAGACCATGGCCACGCTGCCCATCCTCTCCCCGCCCTTCGTGCTGTCCCTGTCCATTATCTTCCTCTTCGGCAAGCAGGGTCTGATTTCCAAGAACCTGCTTGGCATCACCGGCAGCAGCGTATACGGCCTCAAGAGCCTGATTGTGGTTCAGGTGATGAGCTTCTTCCCCATCGCCTACCTGACCCTCTCCGGCATTCTGGCCTCCATCGACGCCTCTGTAGAGGATGCCGCCTGCAACATGGGCGCCGGACGCTGGAAAACCTTCTGGACGGTTACCTTCCCCCTGTCCCTCCCCGGCATCATCTCCGGCGCGCTGCTGGTGTTCATCCAATCTCTGGAGGACTTCTCCAACCCGGCTACCATCGGCGGCGACTACACCACCCTCTCCATTGAGGTCTACAACATTATCACCGGCAGCTATGATATGCGAAAGGGCTCCGTGCTGGCGCTGCTGCTGCTTCTGCCCGCAGTCATCGCGTATCTTCTCAATAAATACTGGGTCAACAAAAAGAGCTTTGTCACAGTCACCGGCAAGCCCACCCAGGCCCGGAAGCTCATTGAGGAACCCCACATCAAGTGGCCCCTGTTTGCTTTCTGCCTAATCGTTTCCGCCATCATCATTCTGTTCTACGGCACGGTGATTTTTGCCTCCTTTGTCCGCACCTGGGGCGTGGACTTCTCCCTGACGCTGGATCAGTACCGCAAGGCGCTCCAGTACGGCTGGGACAGCCTGAAAAACTCCATGACGCTGGGCCTGATCTCCGCCGTGATCGGCGGCCTGCTGGGCATGGTCATCGCCTACATCACCGCCAAGCGGAACTATTTCGGCAAGCGCTTCATTGAGGTTTCCTCCGTCCTGATGTTTGCCGTTCCCGGCACCGTTCTGGGCATCAGCTACATCCTGGGCTTCAACTCCAAGCCGCTGGCCCTCACCGGCACCGGATTGATCCTGGTGATCGTATTCACCTTCCGAAATATGCCGGTAGCCATCGAGTCCGGCACCACCACCCTGCTGCAGATCGACAATTCCATTGAAGAGGCCTCTACCATTCTGGGCGCCGACACCGGCTATTCCTTCCGCCGCATTACGCTGCCCATGCTGAAAAGCGCCTTCTTCTCCGGCATCGTCTACTCCTTCACCAAGGCCATTACCGCCGTCAGCGCGGTGATCTTCCTGGTCTCTCCCCGGTGGAAGCTGGTCACCAGCAACATCTACTCCCTGTTCGACATGGCTAAATACGGTCAGGCGGCCGCCTTCGTCACCATGATGGTGGGCATCCTGCTGGTGTTCATCGGCCTGTTCAACACTGTCATTAACTTCCTGCTGGCGCCCCGTTCCAAGGTGCCCCAAGCTAAAACGAAAACGGAGGAATCAAAATGAGCCAAGAGAAGAATGAGAAGCTGGGCTTCAGCAAGAAGAGCTCCGGCGTGGTTCTGAAAGATGTGACCAAAATTTTCCAGCAGCCCGATACCGGCAAGGACTTCGTGGCTGTTGACCATATCAATCTTGAGATCAAGGACGGCGAAATGGTGACATTGCTGGGCCCCTCCGGCTGCGGCAAGACCACCACCCTGCGGATGATCTCCGGTTTTGAGTATCCCACCAGCGGCAACGTGTTCATCGGAGACCGAGACGTAGCCAAGATCCCCCCCAACAAGCGGGGCATCTCCATGGTGTTCCAGTCCTACGCCCTGTTCCCCCACCTGAACATCTGGGAGAACATCGCCTACGGTCTGCGTGTGGCTAAGCTCCCTCAGGATGAGATCATCCGCCGCACCAATGACGTAGTGGAGCTGATGCAGCTCAAGGGCATGGAGAAGCGGTTCCCCAACCAGCTCTCCGGCGGCCAGCAGCAGCGTGTGGCGTTGGCCCGCGCCGTGGTCATCGAGCCTTCCGTGCTGCTGTTTGACGAACCCCTGTCCAACCTGGACGCCAAGCTCCGCGAGAGCATGCGGGATGAGCTCCGCGCCCTCCAGCAGCGGCTGGGGATCACCTCTCTGTACGTCACCCATGACCAGTCCGAGGCCATGGCCATCTCCGACAAGGTGGTCATCATGAAGGACGGCGTTATCTGCCAGCAGGGCACTCCTCAGGAGATCTACGAGCAGCCCGCCAGCCGCTTTGTGGCAAACTTCATCGGCAAGGCCAACTTCATCGACGGCATCTTCAAGGGCCGTGACGGCGAGGCCGCGCTGGTGGAGATTGGTGGAAAGACCTTCTCCATCCCCGCCCCCGGCAAGATGGAGGGTGTGGAAGTGGGCGGTGCCTGCTGCCTGACGGTCCGCCCCGAATCTTTCCTGCTTACCAAGGATGCCGGTGCTCTCCCCGGTACCGTTTCCCGTGCCACCTATTACGGCGCCAAGATCGAGTACGAGGTCATGCTGAATGAGCAGCCCATCATCGTGGAGGTCTACAACCCCCAGCTGACGGAGCGTTTCAGCGTGGGCGATACCGTCACCATGAGCCTGATCGAGGGCTGCGTCCGGGTCCTGAAGTGATCCGATCGACAACAACGCAAGCATCATAATGATAAAAAGGACACTGGCTTGCATAACAAGCCAGTGTCCTTTTTGCTGTCATTTTGCTGTTATTTGCGATTTTCGTCGCGTTTTACAGCTTTTCCATGTGTTTTCCGGTGCCGCTTTGCTCCACCGGCAGTCCAGTCAGGCAGCGGCGCAGCATATCGTAGGCGTGGTTGGCAGCCAGATCCTGAATGCGATCCCGGCGGCGCTTGCCCAACTCCAGCTTCCGGCACCACGTCCCATCGGGGGACGCCAGACCCACATACACCAGTCCCACCGGGTTGTTGCGCTCGTCCGGGTCCGGACCGGCCACGCCGGTGACGGACAGGCCAATGTCAGCTCCGGTGATCCGCCGGGCATTTTCCGCCATGGATCGGGCACATTCCTCCGACACGGCGCCGTATTGGTCCAGAAGCGTCTGGGACACCCCCAGCACCTCTGCCTTTACGCTGGTCCAGTAGCTCACCACGCCGCCCCGATACACACGGGAGGCCCCGGACAGGGCCGTGATCCGGGCGGCTATCTGGCCGCCGGTGCAGCTTTCCGCCGTGGCGAAGGTCCAGCCCTTTTCCTTCAGGTGTGTCATGCAGACGGTTTCCAGATTAGGGACATCCACGCCGTACACCACGTCTCCCAAATAATTCGTCACCTCTTTTACCACCGGGACCAGCATGGCGTCCGCCGCCGCTGCGCTGTCCGCCTTGGCGGTAGCGCGGAGCCGGACCTCGCTGGGCTTGGCGTAGGTGGCGAGGGATGGATTTTCCATCCGGGATATCCGCTCCCGCATCAGATCCTCCATAGGGCTTTCCCCAAGGCCGAAGGTCATAATGTCATGGGACACAATGACCTCCTTGGAAAGTCCCCGCAGATAGGGGACCGCCCAGTTTTGCAACATGGTCCGCATTTCAAAGGGCGGACCGGGCAGCATCAGCACGTGCACCCCCTCCGCTTCAAAGGCGCAGCCGGGAGCGGTGCCCACCGGATTGTCGAAGATCACGCAATCGGCGGGAAACTCCGCCTGCTGGCGGTTATTTTCCGGCATGACCAGGTGGACGTTCCGGGCAAAATAAGTCCGAATATGCTCCAGCACATCCTCCCGCAGGACCAGCGGCTTGCCGAAGGTCTCGCAGACGGTCTGCTTGGTAAGATCGTCATAGGTGGGGCCAAGGCCGCCGGTGGTAAGGATGACGTCCGCCCGCTTCCGGGCGATCTTCAGCGCCTCCCGCAGCCGTTCCGGGTTGTCCCCTACCACGGTATGCCAGAACACATTGACGCCAACAGCAGACAGCGCCCGTGAGATCTCGCTGGCGTTGGTGTTGGTGATATTTCCAAGAAGCAGTTCCGTACCGACGGCAATGATCTCAGCGGTATGTGACATAACAGATGCCTTCTTTCCGATCCGGTCAGGGCTTTACCCGAACCCAGGTCTCGCCTTCCAGAGCCTTGGCCACCAGGCCGTCAATATCCAGAACGGACTCAGCCTTCACCACGTCCTCCAGCACCGGCCGGGTGGCGGGGTGGCGGGGGGTAAAGACCGTGCAGCAGTCCTCATAGGGTAGAATGGAGGTCTCGTAGGTGCCAATCTCCCTGGCCATGCGGATGATCTCCACCTTGTCGGTGCCGATGAGGGGCCGCAGAACGGGCATTTTCGTCACGTCCTCCGTGACACCCAGGGCCTTGATGGTCTGGCTGGCCACCTGACCCAGAGATTCGCCGGTGACCAGCGCAGAGGCGTGGGACTTCCGGGCCACAGCCTCTGCCAGCCGCATCATAAACCGGCGCATGATGAGGGTAAAGTATTCCTCGGGGCACTGGCGGCGGATCTCCTCCTGAATTTCCGTGAAGGGGATGATGTGGACGATCATCCGGCCGCAGTACACCGTCAGCAGCCGGGCCAGCTCCAGCACCTTGTCCAGCGCCTGCTGGGAGGTATACGGGGGAGAAACAAAGTGCACCATTTCCAGCTCCACGCCCCGGCGGGCGATCATATAGGAGGAAACGGGGCTGTCCAGACCGCCGGAGAGCAGGCTCACCGCCCGGCCGCCCATACCGATGGGCAGACCGCCGGCACCGGGGACAGAGGGCGTGTGGATATAGGCGTACTTCTCCCGAATCTCCACATAAACCGTCAGATCAGGATGGTGCATATCCGATTTCACGTTGAAGAACTGCCCCAGCTCGCCGCCTACATACTGGGAGATCTGGATGGAGTTCATGGGGAACTGCTTGTCTGCCCGGCGGCTCTCCACCTTGAAGGTTCTGGCCTTGGCAAATTCATCCGCCAGATAGGTCTTGGCGGTCTCCACAATGGCGTCCATCTCCTTGGCGCAAGGGACGGCGCGGGCCACCGTCACGATGCCGAACACCTGACGGGCGGCCTTGAAGGCGGCCTCCATGTCGCAGTCTTCGGTCTGAGGCTCCACATAGATAGTGCTCTGGCGAATGTAGATCTGGAAGCTGCCGCAGGGCTTCATCCGGCGGCGGACATTGCTCACCAGCTTATCCTCAAAACTGCGGCGGTTCAGGCCCTTCAGCACCACCTCGCCCAGCTTCAAAAGCAGGATCTCGTTGTTGTTCATAATCAATCCTCCGTAAGAGTTCATAAAGCGCATATAGGATACCACATTTTTTTGTCCAGCGAAAGAGGTGGTTACGGTTTTTCCCTGTTTTTTAGGCGGAATTTCTGCCGGTTTTCTCCTCAGATTTGACGAAAGGGCCGTTGTCTGCTACAATAAGTGGGAGTTTTTCCCAAAACCGTTTGATAAAGTCCAAAAACGGATACCCTTTTCATAAGGAGGCAGATAGATGAAACGAACGATTTTGAAAAAGCTGACCGCCTGCCTGTGCCTGTGCGCGGTGCTGAGCGGGGCGCTTACCGTTCCCGCCGGAGCGGCGTTTCGGGATGTGCCGTCCAACCACTGGGCGGCAACCGCCATCGACCGCTGCGCGGCTCAGGGATGGTTTCAGGGCAAGACCGCCGATACCTTCGGCGTGGGCCAGCCCATGACCCGGGCGGGCTTCGCCGTGGCACTCAGCCGTTTTTTCGGCTGGCAGAGCGGTGAGACCTACTACCGGATCTTTTCGGATGTGCCTCAGGGCGCCTGGTATGAGCCGGCCCTCCGGGCCTGCTATGAGCACGGGGCAGTCACCCGTCAGACCGGCGATTTCCGTCCCGGCGATCCCATCACCCGGGAGGAATTGACAGTCATGCTGATCCGGGCCTTGGGCTACGGGCCCATCGCCGGCCTCGCGGAGGATGATCCGCTTCCCTTCCGGGATGTGACCACCAACAAGGGGCATATCGCTATGGCCTACGAGCTGGGTCTGGTCAGCGGTATGGGGAATGATCTGTTCGTGCCGGATCGGTACGCCACCCGGGAACAGGCTGCTGTCATGCTCAGCCGCCTGTATGACAAACTGCACCCTGCTCAGACCGCAAACGAGGCCATGGTCCTTCTCCGCTCCGGCGAGGAAGCGGAGGACCTTTCCGGATATCAGACCGTCATACTCACGGCAGGAACGCTGACCGGCGGTCAGAACCCCCGGCTGGCTTTGAGTGTCAGCAATACGCAGAAACAGGTCATGGAAACAGCAACCGCCTCCGGCCAGACGGTCCTGCTGGGTATTTCCGGTCAGTCCGGCGTTTTGAAGAGCACCGCCGCCGCAGCCACGGCAGTTGCCGAAGCATTGACCGACAGCAGCTATGACGGCATTTATCTGAACATCACCCCGTCCGCTGAAAATGGCGACGCCCTGGCTGCCTTCGTACAGGCGCTCCGGGCCGCTGTGCCGGAGAAAAAGCTGTATGTGGCGGCAAGCGCCCCGGCCCGCAGGGAAGCAATTCCGGACTATCAGGCCCTCGGAAAGGCCGCGGACCGAATCGTGCTGCAGGTGTCCGGACATGAGGACACGGACGGCGCTGTTCCCGTATATGCCATGGAGCCTTTGGAGACCGTCTACTACGCGCTCAGCGCTCTGAATGACCAGATCCCCGGTGAGAAGCTCGCCCTGCTTTTGACGGCGGAGGGCCACGGCCGGAAGGGTACCGGAAAACCCACCGCCTTCAACGGAGACGCTGTGGCCGCACTGGAAGCCAAAGGCCGCACCTACTATTCTGACCGCTACGCCTGCGCCTATCTGGAGACAAAGGATACGGTGGTCTGGTATCTCAATGAAAAGGCGCTGGAAGCCCGCCAGCAGCTGCTGCGCTGCTTCGGCGTATCCTCCTGCTGTCTCTCCACCCCCAACGGTACTTTACACGCCCAAGAAAGCTGAGCTTTCAAATCCGGACAGCAAAAACCGCCTTGCTTTTCAGCAAGGCGGTTTTCTTTTATTCAATTACAGGTACTTCCGCATACCATCGGTAGCAGTTTCCACGTCGCCGCTGATGGTGACGGTGAACTTGATGTTGTTCCGCTCGCCGAATACATCCAGCCAGTTGAGGAACTTCTCAGTCTCCGCATCCACATCGGCACCCACGGTCTTGCACAGGTTGTCGATGAACACCTGAGAAATATCATAATTGCCGGCATACAGACCGCTGATAAAGCCACGGAATACCTCATAGCTGTGCAGATCGTATTCCTGCGCGTCAATCAGGCGGATGTTGTAGTGAATATTGTAGGACATATCACGCTTCGGCTCAATGCAGACCACATTGCCGGCCTCATCCTTCGCGGCAGCGTTGATGAGTTCGATGAGCTGCTTGGTTTTGCCGGAACCCTTGACGCCCATAATCAGTCTAACCATAATAGATCACTCCTGTCATAGTTCGTCTCCGTAATTAACGGGACCTTTCGTAGTCATAGCATACCATAAAGAATGGAAAAAGACAATCCCAAAAAGTAACTTCAAAATTTGTTTATAAACACGGCAGAGCAATGTATGCTCTGCCGTGTTTTTTTGCATATTCCGCTTTTCGTATTCCGCTTTCCTCAATGCTTTTCGGTCAGCTTGGCTTCCAGTTCTGCCTTACGATCCTCGTAGCCGGGCTTGCCGAGGAGGGCAAACATATTTTTCTTATACGCCTCCACACCGGGCTGGTTGAAGGGATTCACGTCCAGCAGATAGCCGGACAAGCCGCAGGCATACTCAAAGAAGTAGATGAGCCGGCCCAGCTCACGGGGGCCCTTACCGCCCACATTCACAATGACGTTGGGTACGCCGCCCTGACTGTGGGCCAAGAGCGTTCCCTCCGTGGCCCGGTCCCGGATGTGGTCCATAGACGCACCCGCAAGGAAGTTCAGCCCGTCGCCGTCCGTCTCGTCCCGAGGAACGGCCAGCTGCCGGTCGGAGGCACCCAGCCGCACGATCGTCTCAAAGAGGATGCGGCGGCCCTCCTGAATATACTGCCCCATGGAGTGCAGGTCTGCGGTAAACTCCACACTGGCGGGGAACAGGCCCTTGCCGTCCTTTCCCTCGCTCTCGCCGTAGAGCTGCTTCCACCACTCCGTCATAAACCGGAAGGCTGGATCGTAGCAGCCCAGAATTTCAATGGCGTACCCGGCCCGGTACAGCTCATACCGCAGAGCGGCATACTGCCATGCGGGACTATCGTAGGAGCCGTCGGCACAGACGTTCATCATCTCAGCCGCGCCCTCCATCAGGGCCTCCACATCCACGCCGGTAACGGCGATGGGCAGCAGGCCCACGGCGGTAAGGACGGAATAGCGGCCGCCGATGTCATCCGGCACCACAAAGGTCTCCCAGCCCTCGGCGTCCGCCAGAGATTTCAGCGCACCCCGGGCCTTATCGGTGGTGGCGTAGATGCGCTTGCCGGCTTCCTCCTTGCCGTATTTCTCCTCCAGCAACTCCCGGAAGAAACGGAATGCCACGGCAGGCTCCGTGGTGGTACCGGATTTGGAGATGATATTCACGGAGAAATCCACATCCCGCACCAGATCCAGTACCTCGCTCAGTGCGTCGCCGGAGAGACCGTTGCCCACAAAGTACACGTTGGGAGTCTCTTTCTTTTTCAGATTATAATTAGGGGAGCACAGGCAGTCGATCACGCCGCGGGCTCCCAGATAGCTGCCGCCGATGCCGATGACCACCAATGCCTGAGAATCGCTTTGGATCTTCTTGGCGGCAGCCTGGATTCGGGCAAATTCTTCCCGGTCATATGCCTGAGGCAGATACACCCAGCCGGTGAATTCTCCGCCCAGGCCGGTGCCGGTCTGGAGCTTTTCATGGGCCTTTTTCAAACGGGGCAGCAGTGCCTCCTCGTAAGGCTTCGGTAAAAATGTATACAAATCAAACAACTGAACATCCAGCATGTGATTCACCCTCATGTATCAAATTTCAGTCAGAGGGCACATTTCCCCTCTGTTTGTCCAGTATAGCATTTTTCCCCGGGTACGGCAAGAGAAAAAGGGCGGTGCAAGATCTGTTCACTCAACCAGACAGGCGATCCGCAGCACCCGTGGCAGCATTTGCCGGAAGGTAATGCGCGGCACCGCCTCCCCTGCCAGCAGGGGCAGTTCCGCCACCGTTTCCTCCCCGACGGTGATGGTCAGCGTTCCCAAACAGTCCCCCGCCGCCACCGGTGCCTGCACCGCCGGCTCCAGCGTAACGGATTGGCTCAGTGTCCCGGCCTTTGCCTTTTCCAGCAGCAGCTGGTTTTCCTCGCCCAAAACCGGCTGGACTGTGGCCTGTGTGCCCAAGCGCACCGGCACTGGCGGCAGCGGCCCCTCCGGCACAACGGTTTTCAGGGCATAAGTCGCGAAACCGTAATTCAGCAGTGTCTGCGCGTCCGCGAACCGCTCCGGAGAGGTCTTTCCCTTGAGAATGACGGCGATCAGTTCCATGCCCTCCCGCTCCGCCGTGGCGGAGATACAGTACCCGGCAGCGCTGGTGGAGCCGGTCTTCAGTCCAGTGGTACCATCATAAAATCGCACCAGCTTGTTGGTATTGACCAACGAGGACGCCCCATCCCGGAGAGTGTCCATCCAGACTGTTGTATATGTTCGGATATCCGGATGATGCAACATCAGTTCCCGGCTCATCAAAGCAATGTCGTAGGCAGAGGTGACGTGGCCCTCCACCGGCAGACCGCAGGCGTTTTTGAAAGTAGTGTCGTTCATCCCCAGCTCCGCTGCCCGCCGGTTCATCCGCTCCACGAAGGCTTCCTCGCTGCCGGCCAGATGCTCTGCCAGTGCCACGGCGCAGTCATTGGCGGATACCACGCACACGGCCTTCAGCATCTCGTCCACGGTCAGCCGTTCCCCCTCCTTCAGCCAAATCTGACTGCCGCCCATGGAGCAGGCGTGCGGTGAGGCGGTAACGGTGTCCTCATAGCGCAGTGTCCCGCCGTCAATAGCCTCCATAGTCAGCAGCAGCGTCATAATTTTAGTGACGCTGGCCGGTTCCAGCTTTTCGTGCTCGTTTTTGGCAAACAGCACGGTCCCTGTCTCCTTTTCCATCAGCACTGCCGAGGGCGCGGACACCTCCACAGCCCGGGCGCTGACGCTCAGCAGCAATACGGCGCCCATCAGCGCCAGGATTTTTTTCATGATGACCTCCCCTTTCTGATCGGTGCATTATATGAGTGTGCAAAGGCGTTCATGCCGCCGTCATTTGACCCTCGGAGATCCTCCTAACTTTTTCAGAAGACCCGCCATTTTTCGTGTTGCAAAATAAAGAAAGGTCTGCTATAATACAATACGTTCCTGCGGCTGTAGTTCATCGGTAGAACGGCAGCTTCCCAAGCTGCATAGGTGGGTTC
>ERZ779840.3215-NODE-3215-length-13182-cov-2.631370_pt1 | contig 13182 bp, 9 predicted proteins | sample MGYA00511561_ERZ779840 | MGnify/ENA primary metagenome ERZ779840 (study PRJEB29588, sample SAMEA2162036) | human gut metagenome | biome: human gut; feature: human-associated habitat; material: faeces | place: Denmark | collected 2008/2010 ...
GGCAGCTCGGGAAGATTGGCGAAGATTTCAGACATCATGGAGTCTTTGATCGCAATCGGCGGAACATCAGTCTCCGGATACATTCTGGCTGCACCAGGCAGAGGCCTGGAATAGACGCTCGTTCCATCGGGTTTGGGATCCCTTGTCTCCTCCGGCACACCTTCCAATGCCATGTTGGCACGCCTGACGGCAGCAACAATGGCTGCAGAAGCTTTTTTCTCATCATCGGCGCAGAGTGCAAATGCATCTTCATCAGAAAGACTGAGTTTCTTTCTCACGAGGTCGATGTATTCCTGTGTGATCCCATAGTTTGGAAGCTCATCGGAATGGAAGATCCCGGCTACACCCTTGGTTTTTGCATAGCCGGCCATCTCTGCACCAAGCCTCAAAGTTGAATCAGCAGATTTCATGACACCTGCAAAGCCAGGCAGAGCAACAGCGAAGACTTTGCCTTTTTTCTTGATTGCAGAAGCGATTATTTTAGACTCACAGGACTTGAAGTCTTCCGTGAGATCGATGTATTCCTCTGATGCTGGTTTTGTTCCCCTTTCCAAAAGTATTTCTTTAATTCTCAATAAAGACTTTTGTCTGTTTGCTTCGTTTTGCACATAAATAGGAAGCATGCGGAGTTCCTGAACACCTTTTATTTCTACCCTGGCTCCTCCTGGAATAGAGATGTTGAGATCCTCGCGTATGGTTCCAATGCCGCGCTTTACCCTGCGGGTGGCGCGCATGATCGAGCCTAACGCAAATGCAACTTCCTTGACTTCCTCTGCAGAGCGCATATCAGGACCGGTAGCTATCTCAATCAGAGGAATTCCGAGACGGTCGAGTCTGTATGTGATTACCCCGGCTTTTGTCTCTACCTTCCTGGCAGCATCTTCTTCAAGACAGAATGTGGGTATTGAGATTTTTTTACCATTTATCTCAATATATCCATTCATTGCAATCATGGCAGTACGCTGGAACCCGGAAGTGTTGCTTCCGTCCACCACAATCTTACGCATAAAGTGAACTTCGTCAACAGGCTGGGCATTGAGAAGTGCAGCGACTGTGAGAACAATGCCGAGAGCATCTTTGTTAGCACTGTGGGGAGGTTCCTCGTCCGCATCTACCAGACATGACACTCCTTCAGGAGCCTGATATACAAACCTGAGCTTCTTTTCTGCCTGCATAAGTGCAGCACGGTCGATCTCACCCAGTTCAGACTGGGTAGGCCTGAGCCTGCGGAAGAATTTCTGTCCCTCCTCATCTACAAGCGCTGTGGAGCAGTCACAGAACAGCTTTTTGGTGTCAAGCTGCTGATGGATTTCAATTCCGCATACTATCTCATCACTCACTGATATCCCTCCTGTCTGAGATTTCACCGCGAAGGTTTGTTCTCATCATCTCGGAAATCTTATCTGCATCTGAAGTCTGAGCCAAAACCCACATCAGCTTGACATATGCAGTTTCTGGAAGCATATCTTCTCCGGGAATTACTCCCGCAGAGATCAGATCTCTTCCGGTATTGTATACATTAAGATTGGTGCGCCCGTAAAGACACTGGGAGGTCATAACTACCGATGTACCGCCTTGTACTGCCGATTTTATTTCCTCTGCCATATCTGAAGATACATGCCCCAGACCAGTTCCGGAGATTACGACTCCGGAACTTTCATGAAGAATCCTGCTGAAAACTGAAGGGCTCATGCCTGGGAAATACTGCAGCAAGGCAACGTTTGTCTCCATCTCAGTCTGCGCACAGACTTTGCTGCTGCTTTTCTTTCTATAATCTGCATGAAAATCAATGCCGCCCTCAAAGTCTACAGTAGCAACGACTGGAGAATTTACGCTTTTGAATGCGTCTCTCCTGGAAGTATGCATCTTCCTGACTTTTGTTCCCCTGTGAACTGCAGCAGAGGAGTCAGAAGATGAAGCGTGCATAAGAACGAAGACTTCAGAAGCATCTGTATTCACAATAAACCTCGCTGCCGACACCAGATTCGTATATGCATCGGAAGACGGCCTGTCTGAAGATCTCTGGGCTCCTACGAGAACAACTGGTTTCGGCAGATCGCCGAGCATAAATGCCAGAGCTGCGGATGTGTATCCCATCGTATCTGTTCCATGGGGAATTATGCAGCCCTCTGCACCGGCATTGATGCGGTCTGCAGCTTCCTCTGCGATGGTCTGCCAGTTCTCTACGTTCATATTTTCAGAAAAGATAGAGAACAGCACCTCTGCCTTTACATCACAGATATCCTTGATTTCCGGAACAGCAGCCACCAAATCGCCTGCGGACAGAGCGGGATGCACCGCGCCTGTGCGGTAATCCACATAGCTGGCGATAGTTCCGCCAGTTCCCAGAACGGATACGGTCTTCCCGCTGGAGTGCTGTTCCGGCCTGGGCTTTTTCTCTTTGGCCGCTCCCTTGGAGACCAATGTTACAGAGGATGATTCAGAAATCCTGATTCCTATGTTATAGCCATTTGATAATTTAAGAATAATAATGTCCTCCAGACTAAATTCATGATGAGGCATTAACGTACCGACATACTCGCGTTCGCCGTTTCTGACGGACAGAGTGTCTCCTTCTTTGGCATCTAACTTTTTGATAAGTTCGGAAATGAAAGGTGAGTAACTCATTAGACCATTACGGCGCATGTCTCTCATCCTTTTTGAACTTCCCCCTTGAGCATCTTTTTTTACTTAGTTACTATTGTGGCTGATAGGATTCACCATGAAAGCTTTAGTAGTAGGTGGCGGCGGGCGTGAAAATGCTATCGCTGCGGCTCTGAACAGAAGCGGAACAGAAGTCTATTCTGTTATGAAAAACAACAATCCAGGAATAGCAAAAATGTCTGTAGAGTATGAGATAATTCCTGAAACAGACATAGACAAAGTTGCGCAGTTTGCATTAAAGCACTCCATCGACCTCGCAGTAATCGGGCCGGAATCCCCACTGGAAGCTGGATTAGTGGACGTTTTGGAAGATGAGGGCATAGGCTGCGTCGGTCCTACCAAGGCCGCCGCTCGTCTTGAGACCTCCAAATCATTTGCAAGAACAATAATGCGCCGGCACAAGATTCCAGGCAATCTCGATTTCGCTGCATTTGATGAATTCAGCAGAGCTAAAGCATACATTAAAGAAACAAACAAGGAGCTTGTCATCAAGCCAATAGGACTCACCGGCGGCAAAGGCGTCAAAGTGATGGGGGAGCATCTTAAAACAAAAAAGGAAGCTCTCGGCTACATTGAGGAAATTTTCAAAAACAACATAGGCGGAGCCGGAGTAATTCTGGAAGAAAAGGCCGTAGGCGAGGAGTTTACCCTCCAGGCATTTTGTGACGGCAGAAATGTAGTCCCCACTCCGCTGGTTCAGGATCACAAGCGTGCTTACGATGGCGACATCGGCCCCAACACCGGTGGCATGGGATCCTATACTCTGGAAGACCACGGCATGCCGTTCGTGAGGCCTCAGGACTACGAAGCAGCTTTAGACATCATGAAAAAGACTGTTGCGGCAATGAAAGATGAAGGCTGCCCGTATAAAGGAATACTTTACGGCCAGTTCATGCTGACCAGAGACGGTCCGCGTGTCATTGAGTTCAATGCAAGATTCGGAGACCCGGAGGCAATGAATGTATTGTCAATCTTGTCTTCATCCTTCACAGACATATGCTCAGGAATAGCATCTGGAAGGCTGAATGCCGACCGCGTTTCATTCTACAATAAAGCTACAGTATGCAAATACGTAGTCCCGGAGGGATACGGAACTGAACCAAAGGCAGGAAAAGAGATCACCATTGATGAAAAATCAATAGAAAACGAAGGAGCAATGGTATACTATGCGATGGTGGACAAGAAAGGAGACAAAGTGTATACCACCACATCCCGTTCTGCCGGACGCAGATCCGCGCCAGACTCATCGAGAGAGAGTCGACGGCACGCTGTCCGGCGGCGCCGGAGATCAAACCGCTGGCTTAAAACTGCCAACAGATTTATCAACACTACTCTGCGTTTCGGACCGCCTCGTATACGGGGCGGTTTTCTTTTGCCGGAAGGCAGATCAGCAGAAACATGGCGGTAAGTTCTATCGTCGCGAGCAGCAGAATTGCAAACCGGTAAGACATGATCTGTCCCAGTGCTCCCGCTGCCATCTGGAATGCCACACTTCCGATCGCAAATACCATATTAAAAAATGCGTTGATACGCGCCCGCATATTTTCGGGCAGATAGCTCTGCACTGCTGTCTCACGGATGGTCGCACTTGAGATGCCAAGTGCCCCACAAAGGAAACGGTTACACAGCATCAGCGGATATGGCAGATATAAAAGTAAAATATCCATCAGTCCATAGACCGTATAGACAAATTTGGTAAACGCATAACGTTTTTTTACCGGTATTTCTTTTTTATACTGAAAAATGCCGCCAAGTCCCCGCCCGATCATTTCCGCACTTTTTAAAAATCCAAGCATTGTGACCGTAAGCCACGGCACTGTCTGGTAAAACGCCTGTATCAGTACGGTATTTCCATCTGACACACCGCTTGTGATACTCATATAAGTATAGATGTTACGAATGCCCTTTTCTTTTTTCAGATAATGAAATCCTTCCCTGATATCCTGACAATACTGCTTCCAGGTATAATCGTCCTGTGCTTCTTCCTTTTCCTCATGAATCCGGCTCTCCACGATGACAGATACCATCGTGATACCGGCAACCAGATAAAAAATGTGTGCCATGGATATTTTTTCATACAAAAAGGTTGCCGCCGGGGACATTGCAATAATGACAAGCGGATAGATCGTATTGCTGACCGCATAACCCTTCTGCTCCATCCCATTCGGTATCAGATTTGGATACCATGCATCATATGCAAGACGGTAAAACACTGAGATTGTTCCCACTGCAAGGACAAATATCAGATACAACAGGTAATTGAATGCATGACCACTGATATAGAGTCCCATTACCGCATACAATACCGCCGTTACAATATCCAGTCCGACGATCCATTTTTTCTTTCCGCCTTTATCAATCAATGGAGCAACTAAAACAGAAAGAACAACGTCCGGCAAAACGCCGCAGATCAGTACCAATGCTGATAAGAATGTAGATCCGGTCTCATCAAATACCAAAAGGCTGATCGGCAGGTTCATGGCTTCGCCGCCCACAGCAGTTAAAATGGTTGCGATAGTGATACTGGTAAAATCTTTTGTCCAGAGTGTTTTTTGCTTGTGTGACATGTTTTCCCTCATTTCATGTTTTGTAGTATAGCGTAAAGATTATGATGTCCGGAGCAAATAGTGGATTCCAGACATCATATATCGATTGCTACAGTTATTATATATTCCACTTTAAACTAGATAAAGCGAATTGATTTGGGAAAATCGGCACAAAAAAAGCACGCTAAAACGTACTTTTTCTGGTCTTTGCGGAAATTTGTTCACTAAACTCCAGTGCCTTTTTATATTTTCGCTGCCTCGTATAGGCTTCTAAAATCACATTTTTATACTGATAGAGGAAACCAAACGACTTTTCTTTTATGAGTGCCCTGATCAGTCGTTCGATCAGATCTAAATATGCCGGATCCGCCGTAAAGTCTTGCTTTTGTTCCATGCAAAGTTCCTCATACATCAGACGCTCTGCCATCTTACCCTTCATATCTTTCCGGGAAAGTAACTGTTTCATTATTGCAAGATAATGATCCGCCTCCCCGGTATTTCCAAGGAGAAGATGTAACCATGCCTTTTTATGACAGAGCAGGAAATCTTCTGACCGGACACGGTTTAAACAGTCGAGTGCTTCCTCATATCTTCCAACTGCAAGATAGGTCGCCCCCATATTATAATATAATCCCTGCTCGTATTCTTTCCACCATCCGGTATTCTGCAATAGCCTTCTGGTGCGCTCATAATAGACGGTCATCATCTCATCCATATCGACACATGCATATGCGCTTCCATTCATAAAATAATAATCCGCCAGTGCATATACATTTCCCTCTTCCAACGCCGCCGTCACAAAACGGTTCTCTATCCGGTGAATCGCGTCGTATTCTGCCTGTTCATAATAACCGGAAATCAGACAGCGCATGCCAAGCGTATTTTGCAGTCCGTGCTGTACTTTCTGATACCATTCCATTTTCTCTGCCGGATCTTTTGTAAGTCTTGAACAGACCAGACTGTAATAGGCATACTGTTTTTCATCCATGCAGTCTTCTAACCGCACTAAAGTGCTGACATTTTCATTCAAAAAATTCTGTATGTCATTTCCATCCGCTTCCTTTTTCATCAAACTTTCGATAAAACTTTTATCTACTTCTTTCCACGCGCTCTCACTGTAATAAATTGCGGATACCAGTCTGATATCGATTGTAAGCGGTGACATCAAAAGCCTGTCCCATTTTCCGGCAAGTTTTTTCCATACCGTTTCATTTTCCAGCCCATATTGCAGATTGTAAAAAAATTCATCTATCTGTTTCCTGCTCTCAGTAAGAAACGCAGAATCTGTCTCATAATTGATTTCAAGTCTTGCAAAAAGCTGCTTTAAAATTGCCATATCCGGCTCCGCCGATCCACGCTCGATTTTACTTAAATACGAAACCACACAGATGCCATAGCAGACTTCTTTCTGCCCCTTTCCCTGTCTGATCCGCTCCGCGCGCAAAATCATCCCTGCCGGATTTTTTTCTTTTCTATTCATGCTTATTTTCCAAATTTTTGTCTCTGTGAACTATCTATCGTCTTTATAAAGCCCATTGGATTTTTCTGTTATAAAATTGCCTCTTAAATCGGCGCAAGCAGGTACTCACACAAAATCTGATATAATTTTTGCGGTTCAACCGGTTTTGCAATATGTGCATTCATGCCCGCTTCCTTGCATTTTCTCACATCTTCCAGCGTATCGTCTGCACTCAATGCTATGATCGGAATGATCTGCGCATCCGGCTTTGCAACCTTCCTTATCGCTCTCGCCGCAACAAAACCGTTCATGTTTGGCATCTGGATATCCATCAGTATCGCATCAAAATGATAGGGTTCTTCCGCTTTAAACTGCTCTAATGCCGCTTTTCCATCCTGCGCACTGATCACATTTACCGCCACATGCTCTAAGATACGCCTGCTGATCTCAACATCAAGTGGATGATCCTCCACAAGCAGAACCCTCTTTCCCCGCAGGATGTTCTGTATCTCCTCCGCGGAACGGTGTGCCACTTCGATCTCCGGCTGTATCTCCGCAATCTCAATCTCAAGATGGACTTTTATCTCCGTACCTTTCTGCGGCTCGCTTTTTACCGTGATCGTTCCGCCCATCAGATCAACGATGCTTCTCACGATCGCAAGTCCCAATCCGGCTCCGTTTCCCGGTTCACCCTGATTCACGCTCTCCTGCGTAAATGGCTGGAAGAGAATCTGCTGAAACTCTTCGCTCATTCCCATTCCGTTGTCGGACACCACATAGTCGGCACAAAATTGATTGTTGTGCGTGGCATAATTACAGATGCGGAATGTGACCTCCCCGCCCTCCGGTGTAAACTTCACCGCGTTGGAGAGCAGATTAAAAAATATCTGGAAAAACCGCACTGGATCAACCATCATATTAATGTTGATCTCCTCATGCGGCATATGAAATCGGATCCATTTGCGCTCACACATCGGCTCCATCATATTTTCCACTTCATTTAAAAATTCCGTAAACGAATACGGCTTGGGATGAAGATGGAACTTTCCGTTTTCGATCTTAGACATATCCACCAGATCATTCAAAAGTCCCATCAGAAATTCACTCGCGCCGCGTATCCGGTTTAAACACTCTTCCATCCGCTCCGGATGTTCCGTCTCTTCAAGTCCTAACGCCGTTGCCCCCACGATCACGTTCATCGGTGTCTTGATCTCGTGACTGATGCGCGACAAAAACTCTGTTTTTACTTCTGCAACTTCCTCTTTCGCTGCATCCCTCTGCACCTGCATGCGCCGCAGACGCACCGTGTCAAACAAAAACAATCCCACAAGTGCCGCGATCAGTACTGCGATCAACATTGTCTGTTCCATAACAAAAACCCCCAGTGGTTTCTACTCTTCATAAATGACTGCCTGTTTTCCGGCAATCTTATAAGGATAATTTTACCATAGGGGTTTGGTGGGGTGCAACTGGATTAGGGGGAGAAATCACTTTAACTTTCTGTTGCAGATACACTTGTCAAATGTTTGAAATATGATTTATTTTCATTCTTTTCCAAGCACTCCCAGCACTTTGTGCAGCAGCCGGTACAACTCATCAGCATCTTCTTTCTCCAGACACACGCAGCAGCCCATTTTTTTTGGCACCAGAACGGCATCCTCTTTCAGCTTTTCGCCGAGTTCTGTGATCGTCACATTTAACACACGCTCATCCTCACTGTCCCTTGCGCGTACAAGATAGCCTTTCTGCTCAAGCTTTTTCAGGACAGGCGTGAGTGTGCCAGAATCCAGATATAAAAGTGCTCCCATATCTTTCACGCTGATCTGTCTGTGTTCCCAGAGCACCATCATCGCGATATACTGCGTGTATGTCAGGTCAAGCTCATCTAAAAAAGGCTTGTACTTGCGCACGATCTCTTTGGAACAGGCGTAAAGTGGAAAACACAACTGGTTTTCCAGTTTTAATGCATCATATTTATCTGGCATGATAATCCTCATTTCTACCGGTACACCATTCTGCAATCCAGATTATTCCCAGACGATGTACCAGTTCACAGTCAGCTCTTTCTAATTCAGATGTTCCTCGATAAAGCTGCGCATTGCGTCTTTCGGCTGGAATCCAACCGTTCTTGCCACTTCCACGCCATCTTTTAACACGATGACTGCCGGGATGCTGACAATGCGGTACTCCTGTGCAAGTCCCATGTTTTCATCGGAATCTGCGTTGTAAAACTCTGCCTTGCCGGAGAGTTCCTCGGATAATTCTTCCATCACCGGTGCTAACATCTGGCACGGTCCGCACCATACTGCGGAAAAATCAACAACTGCTGCACCTTTTTTTGCCTCATTTAAATCGTTATTTGTAATTTTCTTTACCATAATATTTTCCTTTCCTGCGCAGTTCTTTGCGCATGACACACTGTTTTTTGTGATATATTTGCTGTAAAATACATTCCGGTTTTAGCCCCACACATTTCTGTTCATGCGGGCTGCCTCTTTACTGCTTCCCGGCTTCGCGTTTTTTCGCATCCAGATAAGCCACTGCGGATAATGCCGCAACATTGCCCTGTCCGGCTGCTTTGATATACTGATACGGTGTTCCCGTAATATCTCCACAGGCGAAAAGTCCCGGAATATTTGTCTCCATCGACAGATTGACCTTTACATGATTTCCGTCTAATTCCAGACCCGGCACAAGCTGTTTCGGGGATACGGCATCCCGCAGTACAAAAACGCCATCCACAAGGTACTCCCCCTGCTCTGTGCGAAGTCCCCCGGCTTTCTTTTCACCAAAGATCTCCTTCGGACGTTCTTTTATGACCGTTACCTGCTCTGATACGCCAGGTACATCCTGATACATTGGAAAATAAAGTACCTCTGCTGCCACTTCCGCAAGAAAGTCCGCTTCGTGTTCTGCGTCTTTTCCGTAACCGATGACGGCAACCTTCTTTCCTTTATAAAAGCATGCATCACAGGTCGCACAGTAGCTGACACCCCGTCCTAACATCTCTTCCTCGCCCGGAAGTGTTTTGCCTGAGACAACGCCGCACGCTAAGATCACACTCTTTGCCTCAAGCACTTCCCCGCCTGCCTGGATTGCAAAATAGTCGCCCATCGCATAGACTGTGCCGATCCGGCTGTCCGTAATATCGATCTCCATCATGGCAAGCTGCTTTTCAAACGCCTTCGCCATATCCGCTCCGGTCACCGCCGGGAGTCCCGGATAGTTCATGATCTGATGCGCCTTGCTGACCTTGTCGCTCATCTGCTTTTTCCCGATCAGCAAAATATTTTTATTTCTTACCTTTGCCGTCAATGCAGCAGAAACGCCGCCAGGTCCGGTTCCGATAATCGCTATGTCTGCTCTCTCCATTTTTCTCTCCATCTCAAAATCATTGTCTTAAATTTAATTGTGTACAACCTTTATGTTTTTTATCATACAGGAAGATACCATCACTTGTCAAGTAAAAAAGAACCGTGAGATTATTTTCCCACAGTTCTCTTTTCCTATGCGTTATTTTATTTTGACGTAAACTTGTATACCTTTGACCTTGTTACCCACGTATCTTTCTCTGTCAGATAATTTTTTGAATCCATCAGACAGTATTTCGTGCCCTTTTTCAGTTTCAGATTTTTTTATACGCTCACACTTCTCCCTCTTTCAATATCTTTTTGATGTTTAAGAAAAACAATGTGGCTGCAACTATCACCGAGATAAAATCCGAAACCGGCTCTGCTAAAAAAACGGCAAATACTTTATCTGCAAAGAAATGCGGCAGGATATAAATCAGCGGGATCAGCAGGATAATCTTTCGCAGACACGCAATAAACAATGAGATTTTTGCCTGTCCGAGTGCCATGAATACCTGCTGCACCGCAAGCTGGATTCCGAATACTCCGGTCGCTGCCATATAGATGCGCAGTGCCCATTTTGTCATTTCAAATAATTCCTGTGAACTGCTGTTGAACAGATGCACAAAAAATCCAGGTGCGATTTCCACCGCCAGACAGAAGATCATCGTGTATGTAAAACTGCAGATCATAAGCAGACGATATGCCTTTTTCACACGATCCATCTTTTTTGCTCCATAATTAAAACTCATGATCGGCTGCGCTCCCTGTGCAATTCCCTGCACCGGCATAAACTGAAGCTGCATAATACTGCTTAAGATCGTCATGGCTCCGACCGCCACATCACCGCCGTAGCGTGATAAAGATGCGTTAAATGCAATATTGATCGCGCTCTCCGTCGCATTCATGATAAAAGGCGATACACCAAGTGCACATACCGGCAAAAGTACGGAGGCTTTCGGCTTAAAATACTTTGTCTTTATTTTCAGCTTTGTCTGTTTGCCCGTCAGAAAAAGGATGACCCATACCGCTGAAACTGCCTGTGAGATCACCGTTGCAAGCGCGGCTCCCTGCACACCCATGTCAAATGCGAAAATAAAGACCGGATCTAAAATAATATTGCAGACTGCCCCGATCAGAACCGTTTTCATACCGACTTTGGAAAATCCCTGTGTATTGATAAAGGAATTTAATCCCATCGTAAGCATGACAAACAAAGTCCCTTTTCCGTAAATGTTCAGATAAGAAAGTGCATACGGCAGCGTATTGTCACTTGCACCAAACAGCATCAGAAGCGGCTCCGCTGCAAACTGCAGTACCACAACTAAAATCAATGCGATCACGATCAATGCCATGGTACAGTTGCCGAGTATCTCCTCCGCCTCATCATTTTTGCCTTTTCCCATGAAAATAGCAACACGCGGCGCCCCGCCATACCCGATCAGACCGGAAAATGCCGTGACAATCATCAGAATCGGGAAGCAGAGTCCAAGACCGGTCAGTGCCACGCCCCCGTTTTCCGGGATATGACCGATATAAATACGATCCACCAGATTGTAAAGAAGATTGACGAGCTGTGCGATCACAGATGGTACCGCCAAGGTCAGCAAAAGTCTGCCGACGCTTCCCTCGCCGAGATTAATTTCATTTTTTGACTGTTTCATTTATATCCTCTTTTCCTGAACTTATTTTTAACCATGTAGCTATAAAAAACTGCTTCCAGTTTCTCTGTTTATAAATCATGTGTTGCAGCAAATTTTTCCAGAATCTTTTTCTGCTTATAATGATAATAAATGATCATCCCCACCGCGCTGACCAGCCATGTAATTGGGTAACATGCCACGATCTGTGAGAGTGTGCCATCCGGTACGATCCAGGTGACCCATACGACACGCAGCACACAGATACCGATCATCGTCATTGCCGTCGTCACGATCACATGCCCCTGCGCGCGCAGTGCGCCGGAATATACTTCGATAAACACAAACAGAAAATAGGTCGGCGATATGATCTGCATCATGCTAAGACCAATTTCCACTACATTCGCATCTGTGGTAAATATGCCAAATAAAAATCTTCCCGCCGACATTAAGATCACACTCAGAAGAATCGCAGTTACAAGTGCCATGCCAAGACATTCCCTTGTTCCTTTGCGGACGCGGTCCATTTTTCCGGCACCAAAATTCTGACCAACGAACGTGGTCGCAGCGATTCCAAACGCACTGTTGATCATCCAGAAAAGGCTGTCTATTTTGCCAAATGCAGCCCATGCCGCCATTGTGTCAACGCCAAATCCGTTTAACGCAGCCTGCACGATCACGTTTGAAATACTGTACATGCTCGACTCGATACCGGTCGGCAGTCCGATGGCGAGCATATTTTTCAGCACACTTTTATGGATCCTGATTTCGCGTGGAATTAACTTTAAGCCGGCAGTATGATACATTAATGCCACACTGACGAGCACAGCGCTGATCCCCTGCGCGATCAGTGTTGCCACTGCCACGCCAAGGACTCCCATTTTAAATCCAAGCACCAGCACCAGATCCAGAATAATATTGACGATGCAGCAGATGATCAGAAAATAAAGCGGACGTTTCGAATCGCCGATTGCCCGTAAGATTGCCGCTCCCATATTGTAAACAAAAATAAATAAGAGTCCCGCAAAATAAATCCGCACATAAAGTGTCGAGTCAGGCAGCAGATTTTCCGGCGTATTCATCCATTTTAAAACCATACGTGTCATAACAACACCGATCACTCCGGCAATGATACCGCCTGTGATTGCAAATGCATATGCCGTGTGCAGTGCCTTATGCAGCTGTTCCTCATTTTTTGCCCCAAAATGCTGGGAGATCATAACTGTTGCGCCGGCAGATAATCCGGTAAAAAATCCGACCACCAGATTGATGATCTGACCGGACGAACCGCTGACGCAGGATAGTGCCTCTTTTCCGACAAACCGCCCGACGATCACCGCGTCCACCGTATTGTAAAGCTGCTGGAAAAATGTTCCCACCAGTATCGGGAAAAAGAATAATAAAAGCTGTTTCCAGATGACTCCCTCTGTGATTTTATTTTCCATTGTATCTTTTGCTGACATAAAAATCTCCATTCTTGCGCAGCTTTCTGCGCATCTCAAGTTTGTGCGTAAGCACAAATC
>ERZ779840.3216-NODE-3216-length-13181-cov-8.584717_pt1 | contig 13181 bp, 16 predicted proteins | sample MGYA00511561_ERZ779840 | MGnify/ENA primary metagenome ERZ779840 (study PRJEB29588, sample SAMEA2162036) | human gut metagenome | biome: human gut; feature: human-associated habitat; material: faeces | place: Denmark | collected 2008/2010 ...
CCGTATGCACGCGCAGAAAGCGAGGAAGAACGGCAGCGCATCGCGGCTGAACTGGGGGAAAAACTCAATAGGCTGTGACGCATCGCTTTTGCTTATCTCCTACTTGAGTATTTCTTCCAACACCGCATAAAATACAAGTAAATTCTGTGCAGAATAAGTCCCGGCAAGCCATCAGACGATGGTTTACCGGGATCTCGTGTTTCGGCTGATTACGATTTTGTTTCTTCCTGCTCCTGCAGTTTTTTCTCCAGCGCGGACTGCTTTGCAAGAATGGCATTGACCTTATATCATAGCTCCAGCAACAGGTAGAAAAGGTTAGAACGATATTATAGATCTGTTTCCTGTAGAGAGAAGAGAACAGCGCAGCATCAAGGTGAAAAGCCAATCCGCTGCGCTGTCTGATGTTCGCTTATAGGGGCAGGACAGCGGCTTTTGCTGCTTGGCCGTATGTAAGTCACTTCTTGCATCGCCAGAGGAAGGTCACGATCTGCGCTCTGGTGCAATCTGCGTCGGGGCTGAATGTCGTGTTGGTGGTTCCCTTGGAGATGTCCTCCTTGACTGCCCACAGAACTGCGTCGGCATAGTAGAACAAACGTTTGTCAATAGCGCATTTGAATAACTTTTTGATATTGGAACGAAACGGCTAACGATTATTCTTCAAATGGGGCACGGCCCAAGGAAGGTATTCCAATAGAAAGAAGGGGCGGCCAAGCCGCCCCTTCCGGGTTTTGCGATGTGATGTTCCAGCAAGCTGCGTATGCCGCAAGCGCAACGGGGAATCATCACGATTTACTTTTTCATCAGCTCGCAGAAGCGCATGAGGATCGTGGCGACCTCGGCGCGGGAGGCGTTTGCCTGCGGGCGCAGCTGGCCGTTCGAGCCCTGAATCAGGCCTTGACCGACGGCCCACTGCATCGCGGAGACGGCCCACGCACTGATGTCGGAAGCGTCCGTAAACTGGGTCGGATTCTCAGAGAGCGTAACCGCTTCGAGGCCGTTCTTGACCGCATAAGAAAACTTCTGAATGGGTAAGCAGTGCTGAAAAAAAGGTTCTGACATTGCGATATACGATTGGGAATAGATGCCCTATTGGATCAAACAAACTACAGTTCTCTGGCATCAATTTTTGAAGGTCGTATTCGACACAGAAACCTTTATGTTGCTGTGCATAATGGCTCCACATCAACAAGTCTGCATTCGTTTCCGAAAAGCAGACCATATAAGATAGGTTTTTCAAGTCCTGAAGCTTTGCGTATGATATATTATCTAAGGATTTTGGCATTCCTTCAAAGACATCGTTCATCACTCCATTACAGGACAGATGAATCGTCTGTGTTTCGATGTTCCTTATGTTGAAATAATCAGGCGGCATATAGCGATATAATTTGAAATTCGGACATTCAGCCAACCACGCTTTTAAACGAAATTTTGGCAGATCACATACGTCATCATCCGTTGTTTCTTCGTCCCAACTATCCAGTATTTCTTCTAACTCGGCGCGCCAATTCACTTCCATATTAACTCCTTAACAACGCGCATAGCGTATTCGTCGGTTTGGACTGCGTAACAATCGGCTTACTGTGCTGCATAGCAAGTCAGCAACGTTCCCCAAAAGGCGTTTGTATGATTTCAGCCAATGACCGTCTATAGCCGCTACCGCTCCTTCCACCGCTGCTTTTCTTACTTCTTCATCAGTATAGCAAGAGTTTGCTTCTATGTCGAGTGTTTTCTCCACGTGTGCTGCGGACGCCAGCTTTTCCAGCAGAATGGCCTTCGCCCATTGCTGAACTCGTGCCTGCTCCAGATACCATTTACGAGCCTCTCTTGTCAGTTTCGCTTCCATGATGATCACATTCAGCGTCCAGCCGATTTTCATTGCCAGCCGGAGGAGTGTTTGGTCATTTTCATAAGTCTTGTAAAAATCGCGCATCCGGCGCGCGTTGCGCGGTGAAAAACCTGCGTGGTCAGGGAAATTCGCCTGTAAAAATTCTGCGGCAGCGACGGCTGCGCCTTTCTCCGGGCGCTGGCTGATTGCCTTGCCAATGGCGTAGATTTCGTCCATCTGCGGAAGATTTTGCGCGAGAATTGTGCTTAATTCCCGGTACATCGTGCCGTAATCAACAAGTTTTCTGACGTTCACAGCTTCTCCTTTCTGCGCTGCCGAAATGCGGCGCTTTTTACGTCAATGTATTATCCTGCACTAAATTCATTGTATGTGCACATTTTTCTTTAACCATTCAAAAACCGCAGTGTCTTTCCCCTTGGTTAGCCGCAAAAGTGCATCAGAGGAAAAAGAACGATTCGATAATTTGGCGTTTTTATTTGCATTAAGATCTATTTGTAATAGTTTCTTTAATTCCGAGTTGTGCTTCACGGAAATGGAATTACTAGACAGGATACAATACTGGCTGATTGGCAGAATGTGGTAGTCCATGGTTTGTAACAGAGCCATTCCACCTGCATATTTTTTTCGGTCTCGTTGTCGATGGTAGAAAAAAGTTAATCCCCAAAAGAGGTCTTTCCCTGGTTCATGAAATGTGGCATATGCGTAGCTTTCGTCCATCCATAATGTCCCTGCAATAAAGTTATCGTTTGAAACAGCTAGTTTAGCCGGAGCCTCATGTGTCGAAGTCGCAGCAAAAACTTCCATACGAAAGCAGAAAACCTGACTAACAAAATCGGTCGAACCCTTGTTTTGTTCTTTAAGGTAGTAAGCATAATAGGTTCGACCAGTACATTTTTGTATAGGAGCTTCGGGTGGAATTTTAGTGCTACTTTCCTCGGCTTGTTTCTCATGAGCATCAACATAAAGGTCAGAAAGAAGAATTTTCTCAAGCGGCACATTAAAATAGGCGCAAAACTCCATAATTTTCTCCAAAGTCAGAGCTTTTCTCGCATTTTCGTATTGTGATATAAGTGCTTGGCTGGAAATGTTAAGCTCAGCGGCCAGACTTTCTTGCGTCAAATTTCTCTGCTTGCGTAAATAGGATATATTCGCACCAACTCGCTTATATACTTTTTGCAATTCATTCGAATTTCTGTCAAAGCCCAAGATTGCCACCTCTGATCCCAATATATACTTTCAGGGAATATTATATCATACAGGGATTTATATTGCCAACCCGAGAATGGAAATGTCGAACGATAGTGGTATACTTTGAACTGCAAGGAAGATACTTTAATTCAAAAATTCAAATGAGAGGAGCAGTAAACAATGAACGAAATTATGAATAACCACCCGAACCACCTCTCCGTAAGAAATATGGGCGGAGATGGAATTTTTCTTTCCGTGCTTAGTGCTCTGCCAACGGCAATTGCGAGGCCATTCTTGGAATACCGCAGGATTGGTGCACAAGCTCCTGTTATCATCAAGGCGCTGGAAACGAACGAACAGAGTCTTGCAGATATTATGAAGACGATTCGGGAACTTGGCATCGCTGGGCAGTTAACTCCAGAGTTGACTCAATATCTCTTTGCCGCGTATAACCAAGCGCTGATGCAGTCCTCGTACCTGCTTTTAGGGCGCTAAGATAAGATGTCGCTTCGTGAGAACAGCCTATTGGCCTGGGGGTGTAACGCCCTCAGGCCAATAACTTGTTTCCTATTATCGGCCGCAGAACGAGACCGTCCTGAAATAATTTAAAGAATCACTTCAAGACAGCTTCTTTTTATAATGCCAAGATACTATTTTCAGGTTTCTGCTTTTATAATAATTAATATGCTCAATGTCCAGCCAATTTTCCGTGCCTGCTGGATGAACGTTTGGTCATTTTCATAGACCCTATAAAAATCCCGCATCCGGCGCACATCGCGCGGGGAAAAGCCTGTGCGGTCAGGGAAATTTGTCTGTAAGAATTCTGCGGCTGCGACGGCTGCGCCTTTCTCCGGACGCTGGCTGATGGTCTTGCCGATGGCATAAATTTCTTCCATCTGCGGAAGATTCTGCGCAAGAATTGCGGTCAATTCCCGGTACATCGTGCCGTAATCCACAGGTTTTCTGACGTTCATAACTTCTCCTTTCCGCGCTGGCGCGCATCATATATTTCGTCGTTTTGCGAATAGCCTGCTACAATATTTTGTGGTATGATTGCCCCGTTCGTTTGATTCTTGCGAGGGAGGAGCAATCATGCAGTACACTGATAACGAAGCCGCCCTGATTGGCGGCCTGATCTCAACTTATTTCTTTCAGCCCGCCGTGTCTGCGTCTTTGAAGGATTCTTACAGGCACGTTTTGGAGCATCTGCATCAGAATGCTCTCACTTCCTCTGACCTTCAGCAAATTCGGAAGGCTGTGAATTTTCTGATGCCCATGTGCCAAGCGAACCAGCAAACACAACGGGAGCTTATGGGTGTCAATGCGAGAACAACGGCGCTGCTGAATGGCTCACGGTAATCGTAGATAACGCAAAAGGCACGACGCTTGGTCGTGCCTTTTGCAGTATCTTTTATTGCACAAGGTTCACGATATACGATCTGCCGATTTTTAGCCAATTTGGCTTGTGAGCTTGTATCTTACATGTTATACTTATAATGTAGTTTTTTGTCTGTGAATAATCTCTCAGCAGATTTGATTCTCAGATGACGTAATCGCACCCAATATAAATTAACTAAAAATACGAGAGGAAACTTAGGAGGCACAAAAATGATTATTTTTAACCTTTCTGAGGAAGACATGGCATACGCCGAACAACTCCAATCCTATGCGGAGATGTCAGCTATCATTAAAGCTCCCAAGTCTTTCAGCAGTGAAGAACTAAACCTATTGCAAATCGGTGCTACCATTGCTGCACCTGCAATTGCAGCAGTTGCCAGTATTTTGGTCGAAATGTGGAAGTCCCGCAAGGGATACTCTATAACCATTGGCCCCGAAACATTTTCCTGCAGCGGTTTCAGCAAAGAAGAAACCATGGAACTCATTGAAAAGTATGGACCTCGGCCCTTAAAATCGGAACAGAGCGAAGAGGAACAATTAGAAAGCGCACTTATTGCTTTCATGCGAAAAGATGCTGTGGCATCAATGAAAAACGATGAAGAATAGTCAAGATGAATTTATACGCGGATTTCTGGCTGCTACTCGTTTAGATGCGTTGGGGACATATATATCCGAGCAGTCCGTACAACTTAAAAAAATGCTCTTTGATGAGATTCTGAATAGTGTGCTCACGAATATCAATATAGCCCTCCCTCTACGGCTCTATTTGTGCGACACCTACGATTTATTTAGCCGAGTATTTCCTGTCCAGATGAAGGGGCAAGGAGCGGTGTTCTATTTGCTTTTTGATCAGCACATGGAAATCATCAACCGCATATTTAATGCAATTTATCTGTCTGAGGACGATTCTGGACACGACGTATGGCGCCTTGCTTATGAGTTGTTTATGGAATCTTCTATGGTAGGAAGAAATGGTTTGCATTCTTCTTACTTTGGAATGAACAAACTTGCGCTGGGTGACTATACGAGCAAGAAAGAATGGTTTAGCGAAGAAAATAATTTCTTTTCCTTTGTGCAGTCGGCTTTTATCATGGGGCACGAAATCGGTCATTGGATATGTGACGTGGACAAGGATGAGCGCAAAGCCGTTAATCTGAATCTGAAAGACAAGTTAAGCTATACAATCCAAAATATTAGCGATATGGTTTATGACATCTTCAGGCAATATCAGACTCAGTTTGCAGGCAAAGATTACTTTGAATTGATTCAAGAAGCATCAGCATCCATTAACGACAAAATCATAGAGGAATGTGCCGCAGATGCGATTGCCATTTCGGCGGTGCTGCAATATATTGAAAGCTTTGACGATGAGGATCTCGCCCAAATGGGATTTGGCAACAGAGATCTCCAATCCGCGGCATTGGAAGCAATGTTAATTTTATTTATGAATCTACAGATCTTGGCCATGCAGAAAATGACTGTGTCGCCGGAGTCTTTTGAGATTCAATCATCGATCCGTCTGGCCTTTTTTAGAAATTATATTTATATCTATTATGAAGATATGGGGTCAGAGTTCAATCGTCTGTTAGAAAACACTGCACTAAGATATGAGGGACGAATCACAAATTTGATTCTGGAATCCTTTTCGGAACTCGAGGAACGGGCAACAAATTTAGACAATAAGCTAACTGGTTGGAACACGGCAATTGATACGAGAATGCTTATGGAGTTGTAAGGTCAGCCCAAAACATCGAAACATGAGAAGTATTCAACTCTAATCACCTGACAGAGCAAAGAAAAACGCAGTCGCTATGACCACGGTTTCCTTTGCCCAGTCTTATAATACCCGCACCATCTGCTCATAGAGCAGAACGTACTTTTCGTCGATGATCTGGTTGTCGTGGTGGTGTCCAAACAGCCAGTAATGAAATCGGCTGCGGCATCGGACTTCTGCCAGAAAGTCCGTCAGCTTATTCGGCTTGAAATCGGCGTTGATTTTCTGCTGAATCGCAGTCGGTGCGCAGTGTGTGATGATGTAGTCGACTTTCCAGTCCAGCCGTTCCAGCGTCTGCCGGGCTTCGACGTATTCCTCGTCGGACGGCAGTTCGTCCTGCCACCACGAAATATGGTTGATGCGGAACTGTCCACGATTGCGGCGCATGGAATCGTATCGCTCATAAAAATCCGGGCTGTCCATATCCAGAACGCCATCTGCAATATCGTGACTCTGCGCACCGCCCATTGTGAAGAAGGTACAGTCTTGCAGCTCGAACGCCTGCCCGCGCATCAGATGGAAGACGTGCGGGCGGATCTTACGCACTTTTCCGCCGTGCCATTGCTCCACTGAATATTCCTTCAAAGCATCGAAGTTTTCATGGTTGCCGTCTACGAACAAAACCGTAAACGGCAGAGCTTCCAGCCGGTCGAGCTGAGGATCGTCGCTCTTGTCGCCGTTCCACACAAGCCCTGCGTCGCCGCAGACGATCATGTAGTCATCCTTCGTCATCTCGGCCTGTTCCGGAAAGTATTGCGGCTGAAATCGGAGAGTGTTTCCGTGAAGGTCGCCGGCTGCATAGATCATTTTCATCGCTCCAATCGTTGCTTGATTTCCGCGCCGCCTTTGATCCGCACGAGAATCTCATCAGCAGAGAGGACAGTCACGCGCTCTACGATCTGACGGACAGCGTTTTCGTTCCATTCTGTGATCGTGGATGCGGTGCTCTCTATGGCTTGTTCTGCCTGCTTCATGCGGGTGCAGACGCAGTCAGTGTCCATGCTGCTTTGCAGAATAGTTTCTTTCTGCTTTTTGAGGGAGGTCTGCTCAGCAAGGATTTCCGCGAACTGCGCGTTGCAGGCTTCCTTATCTTCGGCGTCGATAGCTTCTGTCAGAAGCTGTTGGAACTGCTCGTCTAACTGCGCCAGTCGGCGTTCAATGTCGGCAAGGCTCATCGTCTGCCCCTGCACCGGCAGAAGCTCTAAGGAAACTGCATTCTTAATACGATCAAGTAGGGCCGGTTTATTGCTCATGGCGGAGTTGATCGCTGCCAGAATTGCTGCCTGCAGCGGTTCTTCCTTGATCGTTGGCGAATCGCGGCAGTATTTTGTGCCATAGTTCAGGCGGCTGGTGCAGCGCCAGACGGGATATTTTCGTCCGAGAGATGTCCATGTGCAGCGGCGGTAGAGCGTCCCGCACTCGCCGCACACGAGCCTGTCCGATAAGGCGTATTTGCTTGTATAACAGGAGCGTCCTGTCACAGCCGTTTTGGACGGGCTGCGCAGGGCGCTTCGACGTGCCATTTCCGCTTTCACTGCATTGTACTGCTCCCGGCTGACGATGGCCTCATGATGGTCTGGCATATAGTATTGAGCCATCTGGCCGATGTTCTTGATGACCTTCTTGCTGATCACATCTGTCCGGAATGTTTTCTGAAGCAGCACATCGCCGCAATATTTCTCATTTGTAAGGATGCCCTTGATGGCTGTCGTTGTCCATTTTGATTCCCCGAGAACCGTTTTGATCTGTTTTTCCTCCAGCCAGTCTTGCAGATTTCGCAAGCTGGCGCCGCTCTCATATCGCTTGTAGAGTTCGCGCACGATCTCTGCTTGTTCTGGGATGATGCGGAATTTGCCATCTGCGTCTTTTTCATATCCATAAAGCCGGTAACAGGGAACCTTGAGCGTTCCGACCTTTGCGTGCATCTGCCGGCCGCGCCGGATGTTGCCGGAAATGGACTCGCTCTCGGACTGCGCCATCGCACCGTACATGGTGATCATAAATTCACTGTCCGCTGGAAGCGAGTTGATATTCTCCTTCTCGAAGAGAACCCCAATCCCAAGCTGCCGGAGGATGCGCGTATAATTGATGCAGTCGAGCGTGTTGCGGGCAAATCGTTGGATGGACTTTGTAAGAATAAGGTCAATCTTTTTCTGTTTGCACTGACGAATCATGCGAAGGAATTCTGTGCGTTTTTTTGTGGATGTACCGGTGATGCCCTCATCCGCAAAAATCCCAGCCATTGTCCATTCCTTGTTGGACATGATTTTGTCGGTATAATACTCGCATTGGGCTTCGTAACTGCTGGCCTGTTCTTCTTCCTTGGTCGAGACGCGGCAGTACGCCGCAACGCGAAGCTGCTTTGTGACCGCAGCCGTTTGCTGCAATTCTGGCTTGGGTGGAATAATAATGACACGCGGCTTTTCGTCTGTCATACCAAATCGTCCTTTCCGATGATTTGCCCGTTTTTAAGCTGCAAGCGCACCGCCTGTTGTGTCACCAGCACAGCGGAGACGGTGCTTTGCAGCAGCTCCGCGTTGAGTTCTGCCGTGCATTCGAACGCCGCGAACAGCCGCCGCAGACGCTCTGTTTCATATTCCTCGTTGTCAATGGCATCATATTGTTCCTGTGCCAGCTTGCAGATCAGGCTTCTGGCAGTGTCCTCGTCGAGCGGCTGCGTGTTCAGAATGCCATCCAGTTCAGTTTGCGTATTCGTATGTGCCGGTACGGGCGTTTTCTCTGGCTGAATGATGCGTTCCGGCTGCTCTGCCAACTTGCCGAGCAGATGTGTGACCTGCTGTTCGATCTCCGGCGTAGGCGGTTTGGAGCAGACACGTTTGAGTGCTTTCTGCGCGGGTGTTCGCTCTGGCAATCGCTGCTTGGCCTGCCTCTTTTCAGCGGCTGCCTCGAATAGTTTTATGTCAACTATTTTTGGATAGCTGTCCGCGCCGATGTACTTGGCATTCTCCAAAATCCGAGCGACCATATTTTTGTTCCAGCTCTTGCCCTCGTCGTAGCTGGGGCCGGTCTTGCTCATCTGCGCTGCGATCTCTTTGAGCGACGCACCGAGCGTGTAGCGCAGGAAAATATCCTGCACGGTCTTGACTTCCGGCTCGTTCCGGACGATCTCGCCCATGCGCATCTGGTAGCCAAACGGCAGCTTCCGATTTCCCATTACCGCTTTGTCCTTTCAATCTGTTCTGTCAGATCCAGCCCATTTTTCAGGCGGAACCGCAGGCGCTCGTTGCTGCCCACAATGATCTTTTCTACAAGCGCATCGAACAGCTCTGCATCAAAGCTGTCGAGGCAATCCGGCCCGTCCTCCAGCGCGTCCATGAGATCGCGGGTGCGATCTGCCAGATCGTCGCTGTCGGTGTCGAGAAGCCTAGCCTTTTCCTGTTTCAGCCTGCGAAGCTGTTCGCTGAGTTTGTTATTAGATGAGATAAAAGTATCAGGATCAACGCCGCCCGCTTGCTGAAGCTGGGTGAGGAATTGAACCTGATTGAGAATATCGGATATTTTCTTATTGAGAGAGATAATGTCTTCGCTCCAGAGCATCCGACTGTAGCGGATCTTTTGAAGGTTCGAGAGCATTTGTGTGAAGATGGGGTTGCCGTGGTGCTTGAGTTTGTAGTACAGACGGCAGAAAGCCTGTTCTATATCCGGCGTATGATATGGTGGAGTGGGGCACAATGCCGCATTCTGGAAATGTGTATTGCAGACCCAGTACATCTTATCGTTTGTATATTTCCGCTTGAGTGAACGTCCGCAATTTGCACAATACAATTTTCTGCTGAACGGCTGGTTCGTTGAGCCATTGTGTGGTGTTTTTCTTGATTGCAAAAGTGTCTGTACTCTGTCAAATACTTCCGAGGAGATAATCGGCGGATTACTATCAGGCAACAGGTACATTTCCTGTTCGCCATGGTTTCTGACCTTTTTATGTGGGAACGTGGTGGTCGAGTAGCTTTTTCCGACCATAGCCTTCCCTGCATATCGTTCATTCTTCAAAATGTAGTATATCGAAGAATCCTTCCAAGTTCCCATTTCCCGTCCTGGCGGAATCTCCTGCTCAGATAGGGTGTTTGCAATTTCATATCCATTCAGTCCGTTTAGATACAGTTGAAAAATAAATCGAATGACTGCTGCTTCATCTTCTTTTATGGATAACTTTCCTTCGTGCAGAGTAAAGCCATATGGCGCTTTGCAAGTATTAAACTTACCACTCTCCATACGCTTCTGATAACCCCACTGGACGTTTCCTGAAATCGACTCGCTGCCTTTCTGGGCCAGCGACGCCATGATCGCCGTGACCATCTCGCTGGACACTCTGGCGGTATCAATGCTCTGTTCCTCGAACTGGACACTGACGCCAAGCTCCTTGAGTTCCCGGACAGCCGCAAGGCAGTCTTTCGTGTTTCGGGCAAAGCGTGAGATGCTTTTGACCAGAATCCGGTCAATCTTTCCTTTTCGGCAGTCTCGCATCATGCGCTGAAAATCCTCGCGTTTCTCGACGGATGTGCCGGTGATGCCCTCGTCGGCGTAAATATCGACCATTTCCCAATCCGGATTGCTGGAGATCAGTTCAGAATAGTATTGGTTTTGGACGCGGTAGGAATTGAGCTGATCCTCGCTGGAGGAGCTGACGCGGGCATATGCCGCGACGCGCAGCTTTCGCGCTATGATCTCGTCGTGTGCCGGAATTACAATAACGCGCCGCTGTTCCAGCGCAAGGTTTCCGCTGGTTTGCTTTTTTACCACATTCTCACCTCCCTCTCTGCAGCAACACACTATCACAACACCTGCGAAATAGCTATAGGACATAACGCCGATAAAAGGATGCCACTTTGCATCTTCTCGACTACGCCTTAATATGACAAAAACACCTGACGTGCGTCAGGTGTTTTATCTCGATATAAACTTATCTTTGGTTTTACGCTCTTGGCGCGAGGTTTTGATTTATTCTGTTATTTCTACGGAATTCATGATAAATATCGTGGTTCCACGTTTCAACGGAATCGTGCATGACCATATTCGGATCATCTTCCAGCAGGGCGTTCATAGCAGAGTGCTTCACTGCCAATTTTGCGTCCTTTCTACCCATTTGGAATATCCGAACTAGTTCGTCCACAATATAAGCCATAAACCTTGCGATGATTTCTTGCAGCATCCCGCTGCTCTCCTTATATGTTTAACCATCAATTTTTTTATCACTTTCGCTTCTGAATGCATTTGCTATGTTAATTGTAGGAATAATGATTGGTTCTCTGCCAGTCATGCTTGTTACCGTCGAAACAATCGACCTTAAATACGGAAAAAGTATTGCCAACATATTGGTTTCCCATGCAGGATCCCAGTGCTCGTTGATTTCAAACTGTCCATTAATCTCGACAGATATTTTATAATCCGTATTTTGATCGCCAATCGTATGCCATAAGTTGACTCGCAACTTTTCCTGAACACGAGTTTCCGATATTCTCCCCAATGCTTTGCTGAAGTTCATGTTGCATGATATTTTTGCATCACTTGGAAACTCGAGTGTAACAGGGCATGTATATGAAATCTCACTTACTCTGTATCCAAGGAACTGAATCACAGCCTTATCTGTTTCTTTCATGCGGCTACCTCGTTCCGTGTAGTTATCGAAAACTCATTCTTCTTTACGCAAATTCCCTGCGTGTAAAACGTATATCCAATCGGTTGTTTAGCGATTTCTATACTCTGTGTTGGTGTATTCTCCATTGACATCTCGGGCAGTTCTTCTGCTGTCAACAACTCATCACTGTCCATCGAATGAAGCATCGCGTCACTTAAGCTCTCCTTCACCTGCTGACTTGTCATTGATGACACATACTCAGTAAAATCTGCAAATAACTTATTCATATCCATTAGCAAAACTTCCCCTCGTCAACCTTCTCAATATTAATGATTCTTGCCGTTTCAACATCTGCACATACCATAATTACATTAGGAACATAGGTCTTAGGGTACGCACGTCCTTCCAAGAATAAGAATTGTCTTTCGCGTTCAAACATTCCAAAAAACTGTGGACAGCGAATTACCGCCAAATTTCGCAGATGCCTAATTGTATCAAAAACCTGCGTATCTGCTGCCGCCGTATTCGGATACTTAAACTCCGGATCCTTTTTCAGCGACTGTTCGATCAACTGATATCGCATCCGATGAAATAGCTCCATGTTCATCGGATCATATAAATCCAAGTACTGTTCTTCTTCACACTGAATAGTGCAGGAAAGAATCATATAGCCATCGGTGTGTTTACCTTCGGTATAATGGTATCGCTCTAATTCTTTTGCACACAAAATAGGATAGTCTGGGCTGGCACAAGTCTGGCAAAAGAAATATGCACCTTTTCCCATCCTTAGTCTCTCAGCAGTGCCTTCCCGAAACGCATTTTCTCTTAAAATAGACTGCCCCGCATTCAATGATGTACCGTGAAAGCATGTTAAATTTACCACGTAGCAGATCCACCTTTTATTATATTCACACCGAGTGTGCAATATACACTGTCATTTCTTTGTTTTACTCTTTTGTAGCATAGCATTTTTTTTATTTTTTGTACATCCACAAAATAACCAAAAATTCATATTCTGTTGTATGTGATGCTCTTTGCACACTCAATTTGTATTTTTGGAGGTTATCTCATAAAGATACTTCGTATATTGCATTGTCAATGTTGGTTATAAAGTGTAAAATTTGCACCAAGCTCGACAGCGATCCGCCGCGCAATTTTCTTAATCTCATTCTCAGAAAAGCCGACCGCGCGAAGCGCTTTCAGGAGCTGGCAAATGCCTAAAAAATCAATATTCGGATTCATTGCATTTCTCCTATGTACAAAGCGGGAACCGTATTCCATAGCGGGATACGGTTCCCGCGGTTTCTGACATTTGTGTTTCTGGCTTTATTCGTCGCTACTTCCCAAGCCAATGGGCGATTTCAAACAGCGGCGGCCGG
>ERZ779840.3230-NODE-3230-length-13140-cov-5.591441_pt1 | contig 13140 bp, 10 predicted proteins | sample MGYA00511561_ERZ779840 | MGnify/ENA primary metagenome ERZ779840 (study PRJEB29588, sample SAMEA2162036) | human gut metagenome | biome: human gut; feature: human-associated habitat; material: faeces | place: Denmark | collected 2008/2010 ...
CTTCAGGCGATGCCTTCCTGATTAAAATTAAGATTTTAATCAGGAAATAGTATCAGAGTGGCCGCCGGACTTCCGTTTGCGCGTGGTCCCACAAAAGCAGAAATTTCCCCGGGCGAGACCGCCCGGGGAAACTGTCATATTGAGGGATTTCTTTACTTGATTCTGGGCAGGGAGGCCGCAGCCACGGACTGACCCACGCGGCGGGTCTTTTCGTCGGGCAGGGAAACCTCGCACTTCTTCGCAAGCGCGGGGTATTCGTCGGCCAGAATCTCGTTGCACACCCGCAGGATGGTGTCGCCGCCCTTGCCGGACATGACGCGGCCAAGCATCATCATGTGCTCGATGTCGTAGAACTGGGAGTACAGCACCACAGCGTATGCCAGATACGCGCCGATGCTCTCGAAAATGGCTTGCGCTCTGGGGTCGTCCTTCTCCATCAGCGCCTGAACGACCTTCAGCTTCTCCGCGGGAGACAGATTCTCGTCCAGCTCGATGCCTGCGGCGGGCGCCAGCTTGATGACCGCATCCTGAGAGAAATACTTGCAGCCTACGCCAATGTCCGTGGACCACTCGTCCTGCATGGCGTTTTCGCACAGGTCAACGGGGGCGAAGGCCAGCTCATTGATCCAGCCGAGGACGTTCTTATCCTTGTCCACATAGCCCACGGCCTCGGAGGTGCCCATGGCGATGCCCATGATGTTGCCCACGCCCAGACCCATGGCGCCCGCCAGCGCGGACACGTCGCCGTCGTTGGCCACCACGATGGGAACATCGCCGATCTCCTTGGCGGCGCGGTCGTAAATGGTCTTGACCTTGTCCCACTCGGAGCGGGGAACTTTGATGAACAGAGACGCGACCATGGGCGCGTTGCCAATGAATGTGCCTGCGGAGGACACGCCGATGGCGTCCACCCGGGGCATCTTGGAAGCGGCGCTCCTGAACGCGGCTACGATGCCGTCATAATGGTACTGGGGGTCTGTCTGGAGCTTGGGGAACCAGACGACTTCCTCGGAGTAGACGCACTCGCCATCAATCACGGCAGAGACCTTCCGGTCGGAACCGCCGGCGTCGAAGCCGATGCGGCAGCCGTCCAGATTGCCGCCGATGGGTTCGGCGACCTCGTTGGCAGCGGGGCAATCTTCCAGAGGCAGGTCAACGATCTCCAGATCCCGCTCATAGAGCTGGTTGAAGAAGGTAAAGTCAAAATGCCGCTCGCCCTTGGGGTCGTAGGCCTTTTTCAGCCGCTGGGCAAGCTCGCTGCATCCGCAGACGCTCACCCGGAAGCCGCCGATGGACCACAGCAGGAACTTAACATAGCGCTCCACGTAGCGGTAGTCGGCCTCGGCCATCTCAGGTGTACCGTGGATGCAGGTGTGGTGGACGGAAACGCGGCCCTTGTCCCGCTCAACGGCGATGGCGATGGGCTTCTTCGCGTCCTTCAGATAGGCGGTGCGCCACACGCCGAAGGGGACAAACTGAGGGTCCAGTTTGGGCGTATGCTTCATGTTGTATTCGATGCCTAGATACTGCATGGAAAATTCCTCCTTATCGTTCAGAAAGCCTGACGGCTTCTTATATCTCATGTATAAGTATAGCATAAATTACCGTCCCGGCTATAGGGATTTCAACATGATTTTTACCAAATCCGCTTTTTTAGGCTGCCAGTTTTCTCTTTGCAGAAAGGAAGGCCGGTGCTATGAGCACCGGCCTTCCGACATTATTCCTTCGTTTCGTTTTCCTGCGTCTGCGCCGCGTTTTCCGCCGTTTGGGCAGCGACCTGATTCACAAACAGATCAGCCTTGTCGTGGGGGCGGAAGCGCTGCCAGATCAGCACGCTCACCGCCGCCGCGCAGCTGATGCCCGCCAGCAGCTGGCTGACCCGGACGGAACCCCAGTACAGGCTGTCCATCCGCAGTCCCTCGATCAGGCAGCGGCCGAGACCATACCAGGCCACGTACCCCAGGGCGATTTCTCCGTCATACTTACGATGCTTGGACAAAACGTGCAGCAGCACAAAGCCCACGGCGTTCCACACCGACTCGTACAGGAACGTGGGGTGGTAGTATTCCCATGCGCCGGTGACGGTGTTGTACAGCCCCATGCGGAAGAAGCTGTCCGTCGCCGCGCCGAAGGCTTCCCGGTTGACGAAGTTGCCCCACCGGCCGATGGACTGGCCGATGAGAAAGCCCAGCGCTACCATATCCAGCAAAGCGCCGATTTTGATCTTCTTGATGCGGCACAGCAGCAGAATCCCCGCCACTGCGCCCAGAACGCCGCCGTAAATGGCAAGGCCACCGTTCCAGATGTACAGCACGGAAATGGGATTCTCGGCGTAATCCGCCCAGGAGAAAATGCAGTAATACGCCCGGGCGCAAAGAATAGCAAAGGGCGTGACCCACAGCACACCGTCCAGCAGATCGTCCTGCTTGATACCGAACTGACTGCACCGGCGGCAGGCGTAGACTACCGCCAGCATCAGGCCGATGGCGATAATGAGGCCGTAATAGTGGATGGTCAGAGGCCCCAGCGCCAGGGTGCGGCCGGGGTTCACCTCAATGCCAAGGGAAGGGAAAGAAATGGTTGAATAATTGGCAGGGATCATGATTGTGCCTCCTTGTTGACAGGATAGATCACGGATAAACTACACCGTTCCGCCCGAACTGCCCGGCGGAGAAAATCACATATCTCTTCCGCGCTGATGCCGCGGTAAACTTCCGGAAAACGGAAATAGTCAAAGTCCGAAAAGTGGTACGCGCACAGGCGGAAGCAGGTGGAATCAAAGCTGTCCAGTCCCCGGATACGACGGCCGAGGGCGCTGCGCTTCATCCGCAGGAACGCCTTTTCCGGCAGCCCCTCCGCCGCGATTTTCTCCGCCTGCTCCAGAATCGCTTCCCGGACGGCGCGGGGGTCGTCGGAATCGCCGGAGCAGAGCAGCATGGCGCAGCCGTCCACGGTCTCGAAGCCGCCGCCGAAGGAGGAATCGATAACGCCTTCCTCGTAAAGCCGCAGATACAGCTCCGAGGACTCGCCGAACAGCGCTTCGGCGGCCAGATCCGCCACCATTTCCTCCCGGATGGCCGCGTCGCCGTGGGTCAGGGGTTCGCACTTGAACGCCAGATTGAAGGTCGGCATGGCGACCTCCATGGAGCATTCCGTTTCGGCTTTCGGGCAGGTCATTTCCTCCTGCCAATCGCGCAGCTTGACGCCCGTCTCTTTCTTCTCGCTGCCCAGAACCTCACGGGCGGCAGATGCCACCGATTCCGGGTCTACGTCGCCCACGACGCACAGCAGCATATTTCCCGGCGCGTAAAACGCCCGGTGACAGGTATACAGCACCTCCGGGGTGATTTCCCGGATGGTCTCGCTGGTGCCGAGAATGGGCTGGCGGATGGGATGGACGGCATACATGGCCGCCATCAGGTTATCGAACACCACGCTGTCCGGGGCGTCCTCGTTCATGCCGATCTCCTGATCGATGATGCCCCGCTCTTTCTCCACGCTTTCTTCCGTGAAATAGGGCGTGGACACGAATTCCAGCAGCAGCCGCAGACATTCGTCAAAGTGGTCTGTGCAGGAAAAATAATAGGCCGTCATGTCGTAGCTGGTAAAGGCGTTGGTGGAAGCGCCCAAAGCGGCAAACTCCGCCGACACGTCCCGGTCTCCCGGCAGGTCGAACATCTTGTGCTCCAAGTAGTGGGCAACACCCGCGGGGGCGTGGTATTCCTTCCCGTCCAGCCGGAAATCCGTATGGATGGAGCCAAAGTCCGTGACAAAATAGGCAAGCTTTTTCGTAAAGCCCTTCCGGGGAACCACCAGAACCGTCAGTCCGTTTTCCAGTGTTTCCCGGTACAGCGTTTCGTCCAGTTCGGGGTATTGCTTCCGCGTCATTGGCTCTCTCCTTTCAGAAAATAGGTGCTGTGAAGCGTCACGGTCCGCGCCGCCGCCACCACATCGGCAAGGCTGACCTTCTCCACCACTTCCATGTAGTGCTCCGGGGTCATGTTCAGGCTGCTTAAGTGCGCGGTGGCGTAGTAGCCCTCAATGGCGTCGGGGGAATCGGAGGTGGCACGAAGGGAGCTGAGCAGGGCTTCTTTTCCGGCGGTCAGCTCTTCCTGCGTAATTTCTCCACGGCGGCAGGCGTCCAGCTGGCGGAGAATTTCGTCCCGCGTCAGCCGCTCCTTGTCAAAGTCGATGCCCGCGCCCACGGTGAGAATGCCCTTTGCGCCGTAATAGGACGAGCCGATGCTGTAGCACAGGGACATCGCCTCCCGGACGTTGAGAAACAGCTTGGAGGTCATGCCCGCGCCGAAGATGGTGTTGAACACCTGCATGGCCGGAAATTCCTTATCCCGGTTGACAATGGGCGTGACAAAGCCCATGCAGAGCTTCCCCTGGGAGACCTCCATCGTCTCCGTCACATCCTGCCCGGGGCAGGGATGGAAGGGCGTCTGGGGCGGAAGCGCGCCTTCCCGGCCGCCCAGCCGGGATACCAGCGGGGAAATATATTCCGCGACCGCCTCCGCCGGGGCGCTGCCTACGTAGAAAATTTCGATTCTGCTTTCCCGGAGGATTTTCCGGTAATGAGTCAGCAGCCCCGCCGGGTCGATGGCCGCCACATCCTCCGGCTCGCCCAGCCGGGGCAGGCCGAAGCTGTCGCCGCGGCACATGGTTTTCAGCAGCTTTCCCATGGCGTAGGTGCGCTTGTCGTTCAGCTCGGAATCAATGGTGGAAATGAGATTCTTCTTTTCCCCCTCCACAAAGGCGGGTAGAAAGCCCTCCCCCTCCGTGGGGAAGTCCAGAAGGATTTCCTCCAGAAAGCGGAGCATAGGGGCAAGCACCCGGTCGCCGGGCAGGGCAAACCGGTCGTCCATAAAGCCGCAGTAAAGGCCGGTGGTCTGGTAGTCCCCCACCCGGCGCACCAGCGGGCTGACGGAAGCGCCATACAGCTCGTCTAAGTTCTCCGTAATGGCGCGAAGGTCGGGGCAGCGTTTGGTACCCCGGAGCAGCACGGAGGGGATCAGCACGTTTTTTGCGGATTCCTCTTTCGCCATGGGGCGCACCAGCTGAAAGCTGAGGCACCCCTGCTTGAACCGGTCGTCCCGGCAGGAACGCAGGGTCACGCCGGGGAGCAGTGTTTTTGTTTCGATCATGTCAGACTCCTGATGAAAGAAAGTTGCGGTGGAAAAGCGAGGGATTTTCCTGCCCGCGATATTGTAAAGAGTATTATATACCACTTTTCCCAAAATAGGAAGTCAATACACAAAAAATTCAGAGAATATTGGTTGTCATTTTCCTCTGTTTGCGGTAGAATGTAACGTGGACTTGTGTAAATTAGGAGGACTCCGCCATGGCATGGCTGGAATTTACCATTGAAACCACGCCCCAGAGCATCGACTCTGCCGTCACCGCCCTCAGCGCACGGGGATTTTCCGATCTGGTCATCGAAGACCAGTCGGAATTCGAAACGTTTTTAGAGGAAAACCGGGCGTACTGGGATTACATCGACGAGGGGCTGCAAAAAAAGCTTCAGGGGCTTTCTCGGATCAAGCTGTATCTGGAGGACACCGACGATAACGGTCGGAAGCGTCTGGACGCGGCGGTAAAGGAGCTGGGGCTGACCATGACCGCCGCCCCCCTCCCCGAAACCAACTGGGAGGAAAGCTGGAAGGACAATTACCCGCCTCAGGAGATCGGCGATCGCATCGTGGTGCTGCCCTACTGGCTGGCGGAGGAATCCACCGACCGGCTCAAAGTCATTCTCGACCCCGGCCTGACCTTCGGCACCGGCGCGCACCCCTCCACCCAGATGGTGATGGAGGTCATGGAGAATGTGGTAAAGCCCGGCTTCCACTGCCTCGATCTGGGCAGCGGCAGCGGGATACTGTCCATCGCAGCCCTGCGTCTGGGAGCGGAGACCGCCGTGGGCATCGACATCGACCCCAAAGCGGAGGACATTGCCCGGGAGAACGCCGCCTACAACGGCTTCGCCGCCCCGGCCTTCACCGCCCTCACCGGCAACGTGACCGAAGATACCGCGCTGATGGATACATTAGCCGCCAATCGGTATGATCTGGTGCTGGTGAACATCGTGGCGGACGTCATTATCGGCCTTGCGCCGGTGCTGCCCCATTTCCTCAATGAAAGCAGCACCCTGATCTGCTCCGGCATTCTGGACACCCGGCTTTCCGACGTGCTGGACGCCCTGACCGCCGCCGGGCTGACCGTCACCGCCACGAAAGCGAAGGACGACTGGCGCTGCGTCACCGCAATCCGTAAATACATCTAAGGAGCGTATTATGAGTATCCCCTATCGTACCCGGCGGGTGCTGAACCGTCTGGGCATTGTGCTTATGATTTTTCTGCTGGTGGGCGTGATCGCCTGGCTGTGCTGGGTCGTCTGGCTGGAGCGGTACGTCGTGTATACCGCCGACGGCGCGAGTCTGGACTTTGAGCATTCCGCTCAGGACATCATCGGCGAGGTCGCCACACCCCCCGTGGCGCAGCAGAACATTTCCATTTACTATAATGAAGGCAGCGACGCTCTGGACACCGGCAACGAGCTGACCCAGATCAACGGCTACTTCATTTCCAGCAACATGCTGCAAAACGACATCAACGGCGTTCTGGGCAAGCTCGAGCGGCTCCCCGCGGGCACCCCCGTCATGATCGACATGAAGGGTCCCTACGGCTCGTTCTTCTATCCCTCTCATCTGGACGGCGCAGTGCATTCCGCCTCCACAGACGTGGACGCCGTCGCGGCGCTGGTGGACACCCTGATGAACAAGAAATTCTACACCATCGCCCGGGTCTGCTCCCTGCGGGACTGGAATTTCGGCAACGAGCACGTCACCTGCGGCCTGTATATGCTTTCCCGGGCGGGTCTGTGGCTGGATCAGGGCTATTTCTGGCTGGACCCCACCAACGCCACCACCCTGACGTGGATCACTTCCGTGGTGCTGGAGCTGAAGGAAATGGGCTTCAACGAGGTCATGCTGGCGGATTTCCGCTTCCCCAACTCCGACCAGTATATTTTCAACGGCGACAAGGAAGCGGCGCTTCAGGATGCGGCTTCCAAGCTGATGGGCACCTGCGGCGGCGATAATTTCACCCTGTCCTTCGGCGTGGCCGACCCTGCCTTTAAGCTGCCCGAGGGGCGCTGCCGGCTGTATCTGGAAGACGTGGACGCAGCCAACGTCGAGGCCAAGGCAACGCTGGTCGATGTTCCCGACATCAAGGCGCAGCTGGTCTTCATGGCCGCCACCAACGACACCCGGTTTGATAGCTACAGCGTTATCCGTTCCCTGAACGCCGCGGAAATTCTGGAAGCCCAGAAGGCGGAAGCGGCGAGCTGATTTTATATGCAAAACAGCCCCGCCGGTCGGCGGGGCTGTTGACAAAAACGCAAATCTGGGGTATAGCATGGGTACAGGGGTGCTGCCAGTAGGACGGCTCCCTCAGATAATGGTTAAGAAGTAACCGCTTCTGTGGAAGGTTGGCGGTTACTTCTTATTATTATCATGCATCTGGAAAACCAGAGAGACAACAGCGACAATGACCATACAGAAAGCAAATAATTCTTCCCATGTAACCATAGCTGCCATGAATTAAGGAGCGATTGCCACCGGCAATCGTTTTATTTTTATTCGCTGCGCGACGCACCGCCCCACTCTTTTACGATCGGGGGCAAAAGAAGCATCACCCCCGACAAAATCGGGGGGAACCGCCTACCGGGGTACTACCGGCAGCACCGGAAACAGCATATCACAAGATTCGACAGATTGCAAGGAAAACTCCGGTCAGAGTTGTGCGAAAGTATCCCACACAGCAAAACTCCCCGGCGGCGCAGTATCTGCGCCGCCGGGGTCTCTCTTTTACTTTTTCACCAAATCGGCCAGCGTCACGCTGTCTAAGTACCCGCTGATGCGTTTGTCCAGCTCGCTCCAGACCGGCAGCGTCGGACAGCTCGCCGCCCGGGGACAGGGCTTCGCGCCGCACTCTAAGCAGGCTACCGGCGCAAGCGATCCTTCCGTCAGCCGCAGGATCTCGCCCAGCGTGTATTCTCCCGGCTCCCGGCTCAGGCGGTAGGCGCCGCCCTTGCCCTGAATGCCGTCCACGATGTGGTTCTTCGTCAGCACGGGCAGGATCTTCTCCATGTATTTCAGGGAGATTTCCTGCCGGGCGGCTACGTCCTTCATGGGGACGAAGCCCTCCGACCGATGCTCCGCCAGATCCGCCAGTACCCGCAGAGCATAGCGGCCACGGGTCGATATCATCATGGCGTCAATCCGCGAACAACGGCGTGGACAGATACCGGTCGCCGGTATCCGGCAGGAGGACGACAATGGTCTTGCCCTCGTTTTCCGGCCGCTTGGCCAGCTCGATGGCCGCCCATGCCGCCGCGCCGGAGGAAATGCCTACCAGCACGCCCTCCGCCTTGCCGATCTGCTTGCCTACAGCAAAGGCGTCTTCGTTGGCCACAGGGATGATCTCGTCGTAAACGCCGGTGTCCAGCACCTTGGGAACAAAGCCCGCGCCGATGCCCTGAATCTTATGAGCGCCCGCCGTACCCTTGGACAGCACAGGAGAGGTCGCAGGCTCCACGGCCACCACCTTGACCTCCGGCTTCTTGGACTTGAGGTACTCGCCCACGCCGGTGATGGTGCCGCCGGTGCCCACGCCCGCCACGAAGATGTCCACCTCGCCGTCGGTGTCGGCGTAGATTTCGGGGCCGGTGGTCTCAAAATGCGCCTTGGGGTTGGCCGGGTTGACAAACTGGCCGGGGATGAAGCTGCCCGGAATTTCCGCTGCCAGCTCGTCGGCCTTGGCAATGGCGCCCTTCATGCCCTTGGCGCCCTCGGACAACACCAGCTCCGCGCCATAGGCCTTCATCAGCTGGCGGCGCTCCACGCTCATGGTGTCCGGCATGACGATGATGATACGGTAGCCCCGGCACGGCGGCAAGGCCGATGCCCGTATTGCCGGAGGTCGGCTCGATGATGACGGAGCCGGGCTTCAGCAGACCCTTCTCTTCCGCGTCGTCGATCATGGCCTTGGCGACCCGATCCTTCACGGAACCGGCGGGGTTCAAATACTCCAGCTTTGCCAGCACCTTCGCCTTCAGGCCAAGGGCTTTTTCAATGTGGGTCAGCTCCAGCAGGGGCGTTTTGCCAATGAGCTGGTCGGCAGAAGTGTAAATGTTTGCCATGATTATCCCTCCTTCACGGCGTCAAAGCCGCGCTGCAGATCCGCAAGAATGTCGTCAATGTGCTCCGTGCCGATGGACAGGCGGATGGTGTTGGGCTTGATACCCTGATCCAGCAGCTCCTCCTCGGTCAGCTGGCTGTGGGTCGTGGTGGCCGGGTGAATGACCAGACTCTTGACGTCCGCCACATTGGCCAGCAGGGAGAAAATTTTCAGATTGTCAATGAACTTGTGAGCTTCCTTCACGCCGCCCTTGATCTCAAAGGTGAAGATGGATGCGCCGCCGTTGGGGAAATACTTCTCATACAGGGCGTGATCCGGGTGGTTCGGCAGGGAGGGATGGTTCACATGCTCCACCTGAGGATGGTTCGCGAGGAACTCCACCACCTTCTTTGTGTTCTCGGCATGGCGCTCCAAGCGCAGGGACAGCGTCTCAACGCCCTGGAGCAGCAGGAAGGCCGCGAAGGGAGAGATGGTCGCGCCGGTGTCCCGCAGCAGCACCGCGCGGATATAGGTCACAAACGCGGCGGGGCCGGCGGCGGCTACGAAGGAAACGCCGTGATAGCTGGGGTTCGGCTCGGCGATGGCGGGGTACTTTCCGGAAGCCGCCCAATCAAACTTGCCGGAGTCCACGATGATGCCGCCCAGGGTGGTTCCGTGGCCGCCGAGGAACTTGGTTGCGGAGTGGACGACGATGTCCGCACCGTGCTCGATGGGGCGGATGAGGTAGGGAGTGCCGAAGGTGTTGTCCACCACCAGCGGAATGCCGTACTTGTGCGCCAGCTCGGCCAGGGCGTCGATGTCGGGGATGTCACTGTTGGGGTTGCCCAGCGTCTCAATGTAGATGGCGCGGGTCTCGGGGCGGATGGCACTCTCCACTTCCTTCAGATCGTGGATGTTCACGAAATCGGCGGTAATGCCGAAGCCGGGCAGGGTGTGGGCGAGCAGGTTGTAGCTGCCGCCGTAGATGGTCTTCTGGGCGACAAAGTGGCCGCCGTTCTGACCCAGCGCTTCCAGCACGTAGGTAATGGCCGCCGCGCCGGAGGCCAGCGCCAGCGCCGCCACGCCGCCTTCCAGAGCAGCCACCCGTTTTTCCAGCACGTCCTGGGTGGAATTGGTGAGACGGCCGTAAATGTTGCCGGCGTCCGTCAGCCCGAAGCGGGCGGCGGCGTGGGCACAGTCATGGAACACGTAAGAGGTGGTGGCGTAAATGGGAACGGCCCGGGCGTCGGTAGCGGGGTCGGCCTGCTCCTGGCCGACGTGGAGCTGCAGGGTTTCAAATTTATAGTCAGACATAGTAGTTATTTCCTTTCTTCAGTCAAATATCATCTTTGGTGTTTGGAACATCGGGGATACATTCGGCCAAAGCGGAAATTCGCCCTTACGAGGGTCTCAAAGTGATTTTTCATGGGATTTCCTCCCTTCAAAACTTACCTGTTCGGTAGGTATTTGAATCATACCACGAATTTCCTACCAAGTCAATCGGTTTTTTATCAAAAATTTCCTACTTGTCCGGTAGGAAAACCGGCAATATGACCAAGGCGGAAAAAAGTACGTCCTGCCAGGTTTTTTTCTTTGACAAATTTCGATTGCATGGTAGAATGTAGGCGAAAGCTCCCCAATAAAAACAGACAGGAGTGTCCCCCATGGAGATTTCCTACACCATTTTCGACCTGCTTTTCTATCTGCTGCTCTACGCCTTCCTCGGCTGGTGCGTCGAAGTCTTTTGCGCCGCCGTGAAAAGCGGGCGGTTTGTGAACCGTGGTTTTTTGAACCTGCCCCTGAATATGCCCTGCGGCATTGCCGCCGCGCTGCTGCTGCCGGTGCTGGGCACCATGAACCACAAGACCATCTTACAATATGTCATGACGCTGGTGATCTACATTCTGGTCAGGTGCGTGACCGACCAGTTTGTCCGGGGCGTCAGCCGGAGGCGGTTTGCCGCCGAGCCGAAGGGAAAGACCTTTTTCCTCAACGCGGCCATTGCCGCGGCCGTTATGCTGCTGGTGTATCTCGTGGTGCATCCCGGTATGATGGGACTTTTGTACCTGATGCCAAAGTGGCTGGAACGGACGCTGGTCATCGCTGGGATCGTCCTGATTCTGGCGGACTTCATCGGCGTGATGCGCGCCCTGCGCACCAGCAGCGCCACCCGGCTGAATAAGGCCGGGCAGGAGACCACCCAGCGCATGGCCGACCGGATCAGCAATACCATCTGGCGGCGTCTGCAAAAAGCCTACCCCGGCCTTGCGGCGGCGGACGTTCCGGGGCCGGAACGGTATGTCTTTGCCCGGGGCATCTGCTTTGACAAGCTGGTGTGGGTATTCCTCGTAACCTCTTTCTTAGGGGCGCTGATCGAAATGGTCTTCTGCCGGGTCACGTCGGGGCAGTGGATGAGCCGTTCTGGCGTGCTGTACGGGAGCTTCAGCTTCGTGTGGGGTCTTGGCGCGGTGGTGCTGACCATCACCTTGCAGCGGATCGCGGACAAGCCCGACCGGCGGATTTTCCTGGCGGGCTTCGTCATCGGCGGCGCTTACGAGTACCTTTGCAGCGTGTTCACCGAGCTGGTATTCGGCACAGTGTTCTGGGACTACAGCAAAATGCCCCTGAACATCGGCGGCCGCACCAACGTGCTGTACTGCATTTTCTGGGGACTGCTGGCTGTGGCATGGATCAAGGTGCTGTATCCGCCCATGAGCAAGGGCATTGAAAAGATTTCGCCGCTGCTGGGGAAGGTGGTTACATGGGTCATTATCTTCTTCCTGGCCTGCGACGGTCTGCTCACTGGCGCCGCCATGCTGCGCTACACCGACCGTCAGAACAACCCGGAACCCAAAAATGTGGCCGAAGCGTTTCTGGACAACACCTATGACGACGACTGGATGGAACATCACTGGCCGAACATGGTGGTCACAAAGGACGCGGAATAATTGTGAAAATCGCCCCCGGGAAGCGGTGCAAGCCGTTTTCCGGGGGCTTTGTGTATTCAGTCCGCATCCACGGCTTTCCGGGCGGCGGACTCGGTGTATGTCCAGCTCCGGAAATCCGAAATGCTGCAATAGCTGTTTTCCAGAATGTCCATCGCGGTGGAGGCAATTTCGGGGGCGCGGTCATGGGTCAGCTCTTTGATATAGGGCAGTGCGCCGTCTCCCAGGCAGCCCATATGCCCCATGTCGATGGTCTCCAGCTGCCCCGACTGGTAAGCGCGGACGTTGTACCGGGCGACCTGCGTGTCCACGTCCGCCCAGAAGGTGACGCACCCCAGAATCAGCGCGCAGATCACCGCCCCCTTCATGTAGGGGAATCGGGGCTTGAACAGCCACACGGACACGAGGATTGTCGTGACCCCCAGCCAGAGCATGAAAACTTCCGTCAGCACCCGTTTTCTCGTCAGGCCGTAGCCGCCAATGTAAAGCAGCATTTTCGCGCTGGCCGCGGCGATGAGGAACAGCGCCGCCAGCCCGAGGAACAGGCACAGCCCTCTGGTCAGCGCCGGGGCACCGGCCTTCTTTTCCACCAGTCCCATGGCAAGGCACATCAGCCCCAGATTGATAAAGCTCAGCCACGCCATCTCGAAAAATCCCCGGCGGGCGTATTCCGCCAGCGTGTATCCATCGGGCAGAATTCCCGCGAAGCCGCCGCCCAGATACGCCAGCTGACTCAGCAGGTACACGGCGTAGATCAGGCACACCGTTCCCAGCAGAATGTTCACGGTAATGGCGCTGAAACCGTGGAAGCTCTTCGCTTCTTTCCCGTTTTTCTCCGCGTATTTCAGTCCCACGCCCCGGGAATACAGTATCCACCCGGCGAAAACGCCGAAGAACAGGGAGAGCAGCGGCTCCGACCAGTCGGTATCGGGGAGCATATCCATCAGCCCCTCAAACGCCGCGTCGGCACGCATCAGCAGCACGATCAGCCCCGCCGCCACGTTCAGCAGGA
>ERZ779840.3232-NODE-3232-length-13124-cov-4.843905_pt1 | contig 13124 bp, 10 predicted proteins | sample MGYA00511561_ERZ779840 | MGnify/ENA primary metagenome ERZ779840 (study PRJEB29588, sample SAMEA2162036) | human gut metagenome | biome: human gut; feature: human-associated habitat; material: faeces | place: Denmark | collected 2008/2010 ...
TCATCTGTCATGAATTTAGCAAAAGAAGATTTTCTTGTGCCATCTTCAGCGATTGCAATGTATGCAAGGCCTTTTGCACCATAACCTTTGGCAAACTCAACCAGTTTGTCAATTTTCTTTCTTGTATATACATTAGCTGCATTTTTAGCAACTATTGCCCTTACCGAGCCGCCGTTTTGGATAGCGTTTTTGAAAACGATAAAATCAGTTTTATCAGCCCAGGCTGTTATATCTTGAATTAACATACCAAAACGGGTATCAGGCTTGTCTGAACCGTATTTTTCCTGCGCTTCGGCAAAAGTCATACGAGGGAGAGGGAAATCAATATCAACATCTATTGTTTCTTTCATAAGCTTTTTGATAAAGCCCTCTGCCATTTGCATAATATCATCTGTGTCTACAAATGACATTTCAAGGTCAATTTGAGTGAATTCAGGCTGCCTGTCTGCACGCAAGTCCTCATCTCTGAAGCAGCGTGCAAGCTGAATATATCTGTCAAATCCGGCGATCATACAAAGCTGCTTGTAAATTTGCGGTGATTGCGGAAGTGCATAGAATTTACCGTTATGAACACGAGAAGGAACAACATAGTCCCTCGCACCTTCCGGTGTTGACTTAATCATCATCGGTGTTTCAATTTCGATAAAATCATTATCATAAAAATATTCTCTTGCGATTTTTGCAATTTTATGTCGCATTAAGATATTTTGTGTAAGCTTTTCGTTACGAAGATTTAAGTAACGGTACTTAAGTGTTGTTTCGTCACCTACTTTTTCACTTTTTGCGATTTCAAAAGGCGGAGTTTCAGCTTTTGATATAATACGAAATTCCTTTACATTGATTTCAATATCACCTGTTGCGATTTTGTTTGTTTTGCTTTCACGCTCACAAACTGTACCAACTGCGGCTACAACATATTCTGCCCTTACACTCTGTGCTTTTGCAAAAACTTCTCTGTCGGTTGTATCGTTAAATGAAAGCTGAATAAGGCCTGTTCTGTCCCTCAAATCAATAAAAATGAGATTTCCGAGGTCACGCTGCCTTTGGCACCAACCGAAAAGGGTAACCTCTTTGCCTACATCTTCAATTCTAAGGTCACCGCAATAATTTGTTCTTTTAAGTCCCTTAATTGTATCCATTTTATTTAACCTTTCACAAATAAGTTATTATTCTTCCTCACTGTTCTTAAGTCCGAAGAGTGAGCCAAAATCAAATTCTTCACCGTTTATTTCCAAATCTGCAAGCTGGTCATTAAGAGATATGTTATAAAAACCGCTTACAAATGTGTCGAGGTTAATTTCGGTTTCTTCGCCTGTTTGCATATTTTTAAGCTTGGCAATTTTGTTTTCAACTTCATTGTCGCCTATTACAACATTGAATTTAGCACCAAGCTTGTCTGCATATTTCATCTGCGCCCTTACACTTCTTTGGTTAAGGTCTAACAGAGCAGAAAAACCTTCTTCTCTCATATCTTTAGCTATTTCAAGTGCTTTAAGCGTAGCTTTTTCGCCGAGTGCAACAATAAATAAATCCGGCTTTTCGGCTTGCGGAAATTCACACCCCTGCGCTTCCATAAGAAGCATAAGCCTTTCAAGTCCCATTGCAAAGCCGAGCGACGCTGTGTGCTGGCCGCCGAGTTCTTCAACAAGGCCGTCATATCTGCCGCCGCCGCAAACAGTTCCTTGCGCGCCTATTGAGTTTGAAACAAATTCAAACACTGTTTTTGTATAATAATCAAGTCCTCTTACAATTTGCGGATTGATTTTATATTCAATATTTTGTGCATCAAGATATTTCTGTACTTTTTCAAAATGCTCTTTGCATTCATCGCAAAGGTAATCAATAACTACCGGTGCGCCCTGTGCAATTTCGTGGCAAATAGGGCTTTTGCAGTCAAGAATACGCATAGGGTTTCTGTCAAGTCTGCCCTTGCAGGTGTCACAAAGTTCATCCTTGCGTGAAGCAAAGTATTCTTTAAGTGCTTTGTGATATTCAGCACGGCATTTTGGGCAACCGATTGAATTTATTTCAAGGCTTAAATCTCGAACACCGAGTGTATCGAAAATTGATTTTGCAAGCGCAATTATTTCTGCGTCGGCAAGAGGGGAGGCTGTACCGAAACATTCAACACCAAATTGGTGAAATTCCCTTAGCCTGCCTGCCTGCGGTTTTTCATATCTGTAACAAGATGTAAGATAGCAAACCTTTTGCGGAAGTGCTTCATTGCAAAGTCCGTTTTCAAGGAAAGAGCGAACAGCACCGGCAGTGCCTTCCGGCCTTAAAGTGATTGACCTGCCGCCCTTGTCATCAAATGTATACATTTCTTTTTGAACTACATCGGTAGTGTCACCTACACCTCGCTGAAAAAGTTCCGTATGTTCAAAAACAGGTGTTCTTATCTCTTTATATCCGAATTTTGAAGCTATATCCAAAGCAGTTGCTTCAATATATTGATTTTTGTGTACATCCTTAGGCAAAACATCTTTTGTGCCTTTAATAGCTTTAGTTATAAGTGCCATATTGTTCTCCTGTTACTGTATCATAAAAATTGGGTGAGCGGTAAAACTCACCCATTATTGTTTTATCTTGATGGATTGTATCTTGGGTTTACAATCTCTCTCCATTCAAAGTCGCCTCTTTCAACACCGCGTATTAACGCTTCTGCTGTGGCAATGTTAGTTGCGAAGGGAATGTTGTGCACATCGCACAGGCGCAAAAGGTCGTGGTCACTCGGTTCGTGCGGCTTTGGTGAAAGCGGGTCCCTAAAGAAAATTAAAAGGTCGATTTCATTACAAGCAATTCGGCTTGCTATTTGCTGCCCGCCACCCTGGCTTCCGGCAAGAAAACAGTTTATTTTAAGGCCTGTTGCCTCGGAAACAAGCTTACCTGTTGTGCCTGTTGCACAAACATCGTGCCTGCTGATAATCCCACAATACGCAATGCAAAACTGAACTAACAGTTCTTTTTTAGCATCATGTGCAATTAAAGCTATATTCATAGTTTTCCTCCAAAATTAGTTTCGTTCGTTAAAAATGTTTACTGTCTTAAAATATTATATCTATACCAAATCAATTTATTTTATCACAAAATAAGCTTTTATTCAACAATAAATTATATATAAGCCTTAAAAAATTAAGGTAAAAGCGTTCCGACTTTTTGGTTTGTTTTTGCGTCGGTGTTGTTTTGATACCAATAATTGATAATATCTTTAGTCATTTCTGCTGTTTCCGAACCTGAACCTGCAAGCTCAACTACTGATGATACTGCAATTTCAGGGTTTTCATATGGTGCAAATGTGATAAGAAAACCGTTATTCCTCTTAACACCGTTTACTTTAACTTCCGATGTACCTGTTTTGCAGGCAACCTTTGTTTTCATATCGGAAAATACTAAATACGGGCCGCCGTTTGTAGCAACAAGGCGCATACCCTGATGCACGGTGTTAACTGTACTTTGGCTCAATCCTACTGTTTCGGCAACAGATTTTGTTTTTTCATTAACCGAACCTGTGGCTGAAGAAATGATTGATTTTACAAAATGAAGGTCATATCTTGTTCCGCCGTTTGCAACTGTTGAACAGTAGTTTGCAAGTTGAAGCGGAGTGAAAAGGTTATCACTTTGGCCGATAGCAGTTTGAAGTGTATCACCGGCATTCCATATGCCGCCGTTATTTTCTCTGTTTTCAGGGGAGGCGAGTATACCTGCTGATTCGGCAATTTCAACACCTGTTTTTTCACCTAAACCAAATGCACTTGCGTACTCGTCAATTTTAGAAATGCCGACTCTCATAGCACAATTGTAGAAGAAAATGTTACACGAATCACGAAGCGCTGTTTTTACATTTTCACTGCCGTGTGCATTTCCGCGAAGACATTTGAACGGCTGCCCTCTGTATTTCATTCTACCACCGCAGTTAAAAATCGTGTCAGCGCTGATAGTGCCCTCTTCAAGCGAAGCACTTGCTACAACAGGCTTAAAGGTTGAACCCGGTGCATAAGTACCCATAGCAAATCTTGACCAAAGCGGATTGCGTGGGTTTGAAATAAGCTCGTCATATTTATCGTAATAATCGTTTAAATCGTAAGTAGGGTATGATGCGGCGGCGAGTACATCACCGTTGTTAACATCTTCCACAACTACTGCGCCTGCCGATGAAGCTATGCTTACTTTGTTGCAAACCGAAGCAAGCCTTTTTTGTGCCAGCACCTGCAAATCACGGTCAATAGTCAATACCACCGTGTTGCCCTGAATAGGCTTTTTCGTTATTTCCTGTGAAACGGTTCCGTCTTTTGAAATTGTAATTGTAAGTTCACCGGGTGTACCCCTGAGTTCGCTTTCGCAAGCTCGCTCAATGCCTGATTCACCTATTTGGTCGGTAATTTTGTAACCGTCATCTTTTTTCTCGTTATATTCTTCGGCATTTATTTTTCGTACTGTGCCTAAAATATGCGGTGCGATTGTTGAATCAACATATTCCCTGTATGCCACAATTCTTACATCTGCGCCAAGATAAGTTTCTTTATCTTCTTTAATCATAGCAACTGTTTCATCACTTACTTCATCAGCTATGGTTACAGGATTTTCATATGAAAAAAGAAGCCTTGTAAGCTCATATCTAATATTGCCTATTTTCAGCGCGGTTTCGGCATCATAACCTTCAATTTCATATTTTTCAATCATTGCGTCATAGCAGTTTTGCGCTGTTGCATATGGCTGAAGATTTAGCATATCCGCACTTTTCATAGTGGCAATATCTTCTTTTTTGCCTTTAAATTTTACTTTTCCGTCTTTTGTTATTTTTAACGGAAGATTTTGAGTGTATTCTTCCTTGTTTTTTTCAAAAAGCTTTATGAGATTATAAATAATTTCATTTCTTCTTTTATTGTCTTTTTGAGATGGGAAAAATACCGCATTTAAAATTATTGAATTTCCCTGCTTGTTTGTTACAAGTGCGTTACCGTTTCTGTCAACAATTTCGCCCCTTGCAGCTTCAAGTTCAACTACATATTTACTTTCTGTGTTATTTTGTGCGGCATAATATTCGTTGTTTTTAACCTGAATGTTAAATAAATCTGCCGCAAATGAAAAGATAACTAAGCAGACAACTATCAGTGCAAAAACACTTCTGCCACTTTTATATTTACTTTTCACTAAAAATCTCCTTGTTTATCAACTGCCGCTTATTTGTGGTTTTTATCCTCAATAATAAGCTGCGGCGCTTGGTTGAGCTTCCTTTTAATCGGCTTTAAAATTAAGTAAATTATCGGGGTAAGCACAAGTGTGTAAATTACACACGGTAAATAGAAAGTTACAAGCGTCATTTCGCCACCGCTTACTCCCTTTATGATAATGAAAACCAGCCAATAAATAAATGCGTAAAGCACCGTTGTTACTGTTATTGAAACAATATTTGTGATAAAAATGTTTCTTGCAATGTAAGTTACAAGTGCTGATGAGAAAAAGCACATAAGCATAATATATATGCAATTAAAGCCCATATGCACACCTGATGTTAAATCCCATAAAAGCCCGGCAAAAAGCCCTAATAATGCACCGTTTCTCTCATCTTCGCCCATAGCAAGAATAATACTTACCGGAAGAAGAAGAAAACATCTTGCACCGTAAATTTCAGGAAAAAGGCCGCTCACATTTTGCAGTAAATCACAAATAAGAATTATAAGGCAGTAGAAAATATATTTAATTGTCTGTTGCCTTTTGCTCATTATTTACCCTCGCTTTCGGAATAATTTGTGAGGATAAGAACCGATGTTAACTTTTCTATATCTGTTCCCGGCTCAATAGAAGCGTAGCTTGAAATATCTTTTTCTTCATTGCTGATGTCTTTTACTGTGCCGATAATTATTCCTTTAGGCATTTTTTTGCTTATGCCTGCCGTTGCAATGATTGAACCGTATGAAATCTTGCTTGATGATGAAAGGTTTTCAAATTTGCAAATGCCTTTTTGTGCAAGCTCGGCATCACCTGAAACAAAGCTTAATTCATTTGTTGAAATATCATAAGCCGATACTGAAAAATCAGGGTCAAGAATTGTGGTTACAACACTGTAAGTGGGATAAGCTTTTTTAATAACGCCGATAAGATATTTTCCGTAAAGTACCGCTGCACCGTCCTTAACCCCGTTTAAAGTTCCTTTGCTTACGGTGAATGAGCAGTAAGGGTTTGCACTGTCCCTGCCGATAACCGAAGCTTCGGCAAATTCAAAATCCTTATGTTCTTCTTTAAGTCCAAGTGCGTCTTTATATAAATCGTTTTGCGCTTTAAGGTTGTTGTAATCTGCAAGTTGGTCTTGTAACTCGCCGAGCTGTTTTTGCAATGAGTCAATTTTTGCATCATATTCTGCATTGCCTTTTGCACTATCGCTGATGCTGTCAATTCCGTTGCTGATTTTGCTTGCAACCCAATGTGCGGGCGTGAATATTGTGCCTATAATACCGCTTTGCGCAGTTTCGCCATGCCCGTTTGCAGCACAAAGAGTCATACCTACAAGCAGTAAGGCGATTATTACAATTATTAACTTGAAACGACTGCTTTTAAAAAGGTCTTTCATAATTATTATGCCCTTCTGAGTTTAATTGATGTTCCCAAAGCTACACAATCAAGCGGCTTTTCAGGAATATGCACCTGCATTTTAGTTTCTTTTGATATGAGTTCCGGCAAACCTCTGAGTTGGCTTGAACCGCCTGCAAGGTAAATGCCCCTGTCAATAATATCTGCTGCAAGCTCCGGAAGTGTAACCTCAAGAGTTTCTTTGATAGCTGCAATGATTTTTGAAACAGGTTCTGCCAAAACATCTCTTATTTCTGCGGAGGTTATTTCAACGCTTTTCGGCAAACCGTCAGTAAGATTTCTGCCTTTAACATCCATTGCGCCCTCACCGTCATATGAACTTACAGAGCCGATTTTTATTTTTATATCTTCTGCTGTGTTTTTGCCTATAAGCAAATTGTGCGCTTTTTTCATATGGTTAACAATGGATTCGTCAAATGCGTCACCGCCGACTTTAATGCTTCTGCTTGCGGCAATTCCGCCGAGGCTGATAACCGCAACATCACATGTACCGCCGCCGATATCCACAATCATACTGCCCACCGGTTCAGCGGTCGGCAGCCCGGCACCAATGGCGGCGGCCATCGGCTCTTCGATCACCGTTACCTGGCGGGCACCGGCTTTGGCGGCGGCCTGGCGCACGGCGCGGCGTTCCACTTCGGTCACGCCGGACGGCACGCAGATGACCACGCGCGGCCGCACGAACAGGCGGCTGCCGCATGCCTGGCGGATAAAACTTTGCAGCATGGCGGCGGTGATGTCAAAGTCGGCAATCACGCCGTCTTTCAGCGGGCGTACCGCCAAAATTGAGTTGGGCGCTGCGCCGATGATGGCTTTGGCCTCGTGGCCTACGCAGCGCACACGCAGTTCGTCGGTGCGGGCATCCACCGCCACAACGCTGGGCTCGCGGATGATAATGCCGCGGCCTTTCATATACACCAGCGTGTTGGCGGTGCCAAGGTCAATGCCAATATCACAGGTAAACATATTGCGCAGAGCTTCAAGCAGCTGCAAAATCGGATTTGCCATTTTTATCTCCCCATCATGTGTTTGTGCGGGTGGGCCGCACAAAGAATGCGCACGACACGCCGCAGCAGCCAGGCCGCTGCGGCACTGCCGTTACAGCGCTCCGGCCTGGCGCAGTACCTGTGCCAGACGGTGTACGGGCAGACCCATAATATTGTAATAACATCCCACAATGCCGCTGCACCACAGCGCAGCATGGCCCTGGATGGCGTAAGCCCCGGCTTTGTCATACGGTTCCGGGGTGCGCGCATAGGCAAGCAGATCGCTTTCCTCAATGGGCGCAAACTGTACGCGGGTGGTTTCAGTGGCAAGGTACGCCTTGCCGCGGTGTACCACGCACAGCCCGGTATGTACTTTGTGCTCCCGGCCAGAGAGCGCGTGCAGCATCCGCACAGCGTCTTCCTCGCCGGAAGGTTTGCCGAACACAGCGCCGTCACAGTCCACCACGGTATCACAGCCGATCACGGTATCATCGGGGTGCTGCTGCGCCACGGCCAGGGCTTTGGCTTCTGCCAGGGCCTGGGCCAGCTGGGCAGGCGTTGCGGCGGTAATGCGGCTCTCGTCCACATCACTGGGGGCAACGGTGTAATTGGGCGTGATCAGCGCCATCAGCTCCCGCCGCCGCGGGCTGCCGGAGGCTAAAATCAAGGACATAATGGGATGTTCCTTTCGTAACAGATTCTACCGCACCACCGCGGCGAAACAAAGGGAAAAGAGGAAGTTAGAAGGGAGGAGTTAGGAGTTGATTTAATTGGGAATTGGCAATGAACCATTAGCAATTTGGATATGGTAGGGTTGGCAATAGATGCCGTAACGAGATTTACCGCAAAGCGGCGGGCGCATACTGTGCGCCCCTACGAGGGCATCTTAACTCCTAACTATTTTCCTGTCGATCCAAACCCGCCTTCACCGCGTTCGGTTTCGTTCAGGGTGGCGGCGGGCACAAAGGCGGCTTGCCACACGGGGGCAATGCACAGTTGGGCTACGCGCTCACCGGGGGCGATGGTGTAAGGCTCGGTGCCAAGGTTGATCATGGGCACTTTCAGCTCGCCGCGGTAATCGCTGTCCACAACGCCAACGCCGTTGGCCATGCACAGCCCGTGCTTGATGGAAAGCCCGCTGCGGGCATACACCAATGCCACGCACCCGGCATCCGGCAGCTCAATGGCCAGGCCGGTGGGCACCAGCACCCGCTGCATGGGGGCAATGGTCAACGGCTCTTCCAGCGCGGCGCACAAATCAGCCGCCGCCGCCCCCGCCGTTGCATATGCCGGCACCTTAGCCAGCGGGGAAAGAACAGAATATTTGACGATTTTTTGTTCCATAGTAAAGCGATTATTTAATTAGAAATTAAGAATGAACAATTAGAAATGAAATGAGGGGGCAAACCTTCGCAGAACTTTTGCGCTTTTGGGATATCCATTAAAAATACAGAACTCTTAAATTCCTAATTTCTAATTACTCCTTCCTAATTATTCGTATAATATAGCCCTCTTGTAAACTCGCCGTCAAAGGGCTGCTGATGGAAAAGATGGGTCAGGACCTCTTCCACGCGGTCGGCAGGTTCCAGGGTGAACGCGGCCACGGCAAGGTCCACCGGCATTTCGGTCAGGCGGTCCCCCATATAAAGTGGTACAGGGTTAAACACGGTGCGCATTCCGGCGCTGCCGGGGGCGGAGCACCGCACCGGAAAATCCCGCCCCTTGCGGTCCCGCAGTTTGCCCTTGTGGGTGCAGCCCGCGCAGCTGGTGCGTACATTGCGCAGCGGGCAGGCGCGGGTCAGCATCAGGGGCAGGTGGCCATAGCACAGGGCAGCGGTGGGCACCGGGGTGCCGTCTTTCTGCCGGGGTGCCACAGCACGCATGGCGGTCAGGGCGGTTTCAGGCTGCACCAGCAGGCCACGGGCACCCAGGCACACATACTCTGCCGCAGACATTGGGTTGGTTACATTCAGCCCCAGCCCGCCGAACACCGGCAGGGGAGAGGCATACCCAAACTGCGCCAGATTGTTTGCAATCACGCCCGCAAAATCAGAGCCTTCCAGCGCAGCCAGGCGGCGCATGGTATCCGGTTCCACAGTGCCGAAAGCAGCACGGGGCAGCTCCAGCAGCGTTTTGCAGCGCAAGGGCTGCGGCACAGCGTCCGCTTCCCGGATGGGCAGGATCAGATAGCGCAGCTTGGCCAGGTACTCGGCACCGGGCAGCTGGGCAGCGGTTTCAAAACGGGCGGCCAGCTGGGGTATCATGCCTACTTCGTGCTCGGCGTATTCCGGCAGGGTGATTTCCTTTGTGGCCAGGGGCGCAGGTTCACTGCGCTTTTGCAGCAGCTTGTCCAGCGCTTCGCGGCGCATCTCATTCCAGGCGGAGCCGGGCAAAAATCCGGGGCCGCCCTTGCCGCAGGCAAACTCAACCCCGGCGCAGGTGAACGGCGTACCGCCGGTTTTGCCCAAGGCACGCTCAATGCCGGGGGCGGGGTCTTTCTGTGCGGGCTGCGGTTCATCGGCGCTGTACACATTGACACGGCTGCCGTTGTCGTCAAAAGCTGTCAGCTTGATGCCGCCGTCCTCCACACCGCCGCTGACGCAGAAATGCACCGGGATGCGCTCCAGTTCGCGGCGGAACAGCTCGCGGGCTTTCGGCGTGGCGGCGCGCGTAGCGGCTGCATCGGCTTCGGTGCGCACGCCAAACATGGTGCCGTCATTGCGGCCTACCAGATAGGCATCACTGAAGCCGGAGCGGGAGAAAATATCCCGCAGCAGCGCTTCATCATAGGGCTGCCCGGCGCGGGCTGCGCGGCAGGCCGTTACCGCAGCGGCGGCATATTCCGGCGTGCGCAGGCGGCCTTCAATTTTAATGCTGGCAACCCCGGCGGCTTTCAGCTGGGCCATGTGGGGCACAAGGTCCATGTCTTTCAGGCTCAGGTGGCAGGCTTTGCCCGGCTGGCCGGGGCGCAGGCCGTTGGTAGCATCAAACGGCAGGCGGCAGGGACCCGCGCAGGCACCGCGATTGCCGCTGCGCCCGCCCAGGAACGCGCTCATCATGCACTGGCCGGACACACTCATACAGAGTGCGCCGTGGACGAACACCTCCACCTCAATGGGGCTGGCCTCGCAGACGGCCCGGATTTCATCGAGGGACAGCTCCCGCGCGAGAATGACGCGGTCATACCCCAGGGCGGCCAACTCTTTGGCCCCTTCCGGCGTGTGGACGCTCATCTGGGTCGAGCCGTGCAGGTGCAGCGTCGGTGCAATGCTCTTGACCAGCTGCGCCGTGGCAAGATCGTCGGCAATCACGGCATCTGCGCCCGCTTCGGCCACAGCCCGCACCGCGTCGGCCAGGCCCGCCAGTTCGCGGTCATAGACCAGCGTGTTCAGCGTGACATGGACCTTGACGCCGCGCGCATGGCAGAAGGCCACAGCCTCCCGCAGTTCATCGGGGGTAAAGTTGCCCGCCGTGCGGCGTGCATTAAAGCCCGTCAGCCCCAGATAAACAGCATCAGCGCCGCTGAAAACAGCGGCGCCAAGCATTTCGCGGTTGCCTGCCGGGGCCAGGATCTCCGGGCGGCTCATTCGTCCTCCACCGGGAACTGGCTGCGGCGCAGGCGGCGTTCCAGCTCATCGATGCGGCGCTTCAGCGAGGCATTCTCGCGGCGGGCTTCCTCGGCAGCCATCTTGGCGCTGGCCGCGTCCTCGAGATAATCCTTGATCTGGCGGCGCATATTGTCCGCGCTGCCGCTGGCCTTTTCCAGCTCGTCGCGGTAGTTCAGCGCCGTCATGACCGCCGCCGTAGTGATAGACACAGAGTTCGAGGACGCCATCAGCTCGTTCATGTCCAGGTTCAGCCTGTCGGCGAGGTTCTGCATATAGTCCTCGCTCTCGCTCGTGTTGACTACATAGCTGGACCCGCAGATGTTCAGCCGCACTTTTGAAGTAGCCATACCCATAATCATACTCCTTCCGATCCTGCCTGTGCCCGGCTTTGGCGGCCCGGGCATATAAATCCACAATTATTATAATACAAATCAGCGGTTTACAAAAGCCCTTTTTGAGGAAAATGTATAAAAAAGATGCAAACGGGCAATTTTCCCTTGCGCAATGAGCCAAATATCGTTATAATCAATAGTGTGGTTTATTGACCCCACCCAAAAACAGTCGCAAGAATCTGTTATCCCAGTGATTTTATCACAGAGAAGAAGGAGAGAACGATTTTGAAATACACAAAGCGTGAATTTGAGAAGCTGCTCAAAGATAAGCTGATGAGCGAGTGCAACGTCACTTTGGACACTGCCTCTGCTGACCAGATTTATCGCTGCCTGGCTATGATCACCCGCCAGATCATGTCCGACCGCCAGAAGCAGTTCCAGTCCAAGGTCCTGGGCGAGGGCAAAAAGCAGGTCTACTACCTCTGCATGGAGTTCCTGATGGGCCGCAGCCTGCGCACCAGCCTGTTTAACCTTGGTCTGAACGAGGTTGCCGAGAGCGTGCTGGCTGACGCCGACATCAAGATCGACACCATCTACGACCAGGAGCCGGACGCAGGCCTGGGCAACGGCGGTCTGGGCCGCTTGGCCGCCTGCTATCTGGACGGCATGGCAACCGACTGCATCCCCGGCACCGGCTACTCCATCCTGTACGAGTACGGCATCTTCAAGCAGAAGATCGTCGATGGCTGGCAGCAGGAGACCGCTGACAACTGGCTGCCCGGCGGCCAGGTCTGGATCAAGAGCCACCCCGACCAGGCGCAGGAGATCCGCTTTGACGGCCAGGCCATCGAGACCTGGGAGGGCGGCTTCCATCACGTCAAGTACGAGAACTACAATTCCGTCATCGCCGTGCCCAACGATATGTACGTAGCCGGTTACGGTTCCAACGGCGTTTCCAAGCTGCGTCTGTGGCAGGCAAAGGCCCCCAGCTTTGATATGAGCAGCTTCAACGCCGGCAACTACAACACGGCTATCAGCCGGTCTGCCTCTGCCGAGCTGATCTCCAAGATCCTCTACCCCAACGACAACCACACCGAGGGTAAGATCCTGCGTCTGCGCCAGCAGTATTTCTTCTCTGCTGCGTCCATCGCGGATATCCTGCAGAACCACCTGAACCAGTACGGCACGCTGGACAACCTGGCCGACAAGGTCAGCATCCAGCTGAACGATACCCACCCCACCGTTGCCATCCCCGAGATGATGCGCATCCTGCTGGACGAGTGCAGTTATGAGTGGGACGCCGCCTTCGACATCTGCCGTAAGGTGTTCGCCTACACCAACCACACCGTCATGAGCGAGGCGCTGGAAAAGTGGAACGCCGATATCTTCCGCTCCACCCTGCCCCGTATCTGGCAGATCGTCTGCGAGATGGACCGCCGCTGCCGCGCCGACCTGGCAAAGGCCTTCCCCGGCGACCAGGGCAAGATCGACTATATGGCCATCATTGGCGACAACCAGGTCCGCACCGCCAACATCTGTGCCTACACCTGCCACGCCATCAACGGCGTTTCCAAGCTGCACAGCGAGATCATCAAGGACAGCGTGTTCCA
>ERZ779840.3253-NODE-3253-length-13045-cov-15.936875_pt1 | contig 13045 bp, 8 predicted proteins | sample MGYA00511561_ERZ779840 | MGnify/ENA primary metagenome ERZ779840 (study PRJEB29588, sample SAMEA2162036) | human gut metagenome | biome: human gut; feature: human-associated habitat; material: faeces | place: Denmark | collected 2008/2010 ...
CCTCCTTGAGCTCACTTCTGAACCACTGGTTGATCTTGTTCTTGGCCTGTGTGCTTTTTACGACCTTGAGCCAGTCACGGCTTGGCCCCTTGGAGTTCTGTGAGGTGATTATCTCTATCTGGTCACCGTTTTTGATGACATAGTCTATCGGCACCAGCTTGCCGTTTACCTTGGCACCGACCATCTTGTTGCCGACCGCAGAGTGTATGCTGTAGGCAAAATCTATAGGTGTGGAGCCCTTTGGCAAGTTCTTTACATCGCCGGACGGTGTAAATGCAAATACATTGTCGGAGAATAAATTTAAATCACTCTTTAATAAAGTCATAAACTCCTTATTATCCGACATGTCCTGCTGCCACTCAAGTATCTGGCGCAGCCAGCTGAGCTTCTCTTCCTCTGTGACAGTGGTGGTAGTGGCATTGCCGTTATTTGCTTCCTTGTACTTCCAGTGCGCTGCGATACCGTACTCAGCTGTACGATGCATCTCATAGGTACGTATCTGTATCTCAAACGGCTGTCCGCTCGGGCCTATGAGTGTCGTGTGAAGCGACTGGTACATGTTCTGCTTCGGCATGGCGATATAGTCCTTGAAACGGCCCGGTATAGGCTTATACTTCTCATGTATGATACCAAGCACTGCGTAACAGTCCGGTATGGTATCCACCAGAATTCTGATGGCAAAGAGGTCATATATCTGGTCTATCGTCTTGTCCTGATTGACCATCTTCTTATATATACTGAAGAAATGCTTTGCCCTGCCGTATATCTCAGCCTTGATGCCGGCATCTGTAACATACTTCTTGACATCGTTTACCAGGCCCTGGATGTAGGTGTCGCGCTCTGTCTTTCTGAGGGCTACCTTCTCTACCAGATCGTAGTAGGCATCCGGATAGAGGTACTTCATACAAAGGTCCTCGAGCTCTATCTTTATCTTGCTGATACCAAGCCGCTGTGCGATAGGGCAGTAGATATCCTGTGTCTCTCTGGCGATACGCTGCTGTGCCTCCTTGGACTGGTACTTGAGCGTACGCATATTGTGCAGTCTGTCTGCCAGCTTTATGAGGATGACCCTGATATCCTTTGCCATGGCGAGAAACATCTTACGCAGATTCTCAGCCTGCATCTCAAGCCTGTCCGCATTCTTGTCCTTCGGATCCTTGTTGCTGTCTGTCAGATGCAGGTGCTTTAACTTCGTGACGCCATCCACCAGATGTGCGACATCGTCTCCAAACTCCGCACGCATCTCATCCATGGTCATGATGGTATCCTCCAGCACATCATGGAGCAGTCCTGCTGCAATTGTTTCCTTATCCAGCTCGAGCTCGGCGAGTATTATGGCAACACAAAGCGGATGTATGATATAAGGCTCTCCTGACTTACGTACCTGCCCCTTATGAGCATCATAAGCTACCCTGTAGGCTTTGTCCACAAGGCTCGTGTCATCCGACGGATGGTACTTTTTGATTTCCTTTTTCAGCTCATCGTAAAGCTCCTCCGGGCTCGTAAAATCCTTTGTTCCCCTTATACCGCTGGTATCTGAGCGAAATTTGTCCGCTATTTTTTCTAATTCTTCTGTTGAGTAATCTGCCAATAGTCTCACCTCGATTGTAGTGTATCTTTAGTAGCCATTATATTTTATTTCTTTTAAAATTGCAATCTCATGTTGTTAGCCGATAACCATCTTTACTCCGCCATACATACCGGCTGAGTTGCCGAGTGTGGCAAGCTTTATCTCTGTCTCACGGCTTGCATGGAAAGCATACTCTTTATAGTACTTTGCTGCTGTATCGATGATGATGCTGCCTGCCTTTGAAAGGCCTCCGCCTACAACAAATACCTCAGGGTCCATAACGCATGCTACTGCTGCCATTGCCTTGCCGAGAAGCTTCATAGACTGCTCTACTGCCGCAATGCCAGCTGCATCTCCTGCCTTTGCCGCATCGCATACATCCTTGGCTGTGAAGCCTGCATTTAAATCAAGCTTTGTTGCCACATCCCTGTGTGCTGCAATGTATCTCTCTGCCACTCTTACGAGACCGTTTGCTGATGCATACTGCTCTAAGCAGCCCTTCTTGCCGCAGCCACAGCACTCTGACTCATCATCTACCATAGGCATATGTCCTATCTCTCCGCCTGCTCCGTTTACTCCGGCTACGATTCTGCCTTCGCGGATGATTCCTCCGCCTACGCCTGTGCCGAGTGTAATCATGACTACATCCTGATGACCCTTTCCGCCACCCTGCCACATCTCACCGAGTGCAGCTACATTGGCATCGTTTCCGGCCTTTACCTTGATACCGCCGCACAGTACTGAGAGTGACTGTGCCACGTTGAACACGCCCCAGCCGAGGTTGACACATCTTAATACTGTTCCGTCATCCTTTACAGGTCCCGGCACTCCCATGCCTATGCCCTCGATGTCACCCATCTCGATGCTATGCTTCTCGTTATTCTCCTTGATGGATGCTGCGATATCAGGCAGGATGAGCTCGCCGGAATTCTCTGTGCGTGTAGGAATCTCCCATGTATCGACAAGCTTTCCTGTGGTCTCGAAAAAGCCTATCTTTACAGTTGTTCCACCTATATCTACTCCGTATGCATATTGTTTCATTTTTTCGTCCTCCAAATCGTTAAACTATGTTTATATTTTATTGCCTAATTGTATATTTTTCAATGTTTTTCATTGTTTTTTATGTTTTTTATATTTTTTCTATATATAGAAGCGTTTATATTATCATCCATATGCCCGCTATTTGTAAATCCAAGCTTTTTGGCAAGGCGCACCGATGCCTCATTTCTCTCATCTATCCGGCAATAAAGCTCTTCAAAGTCTGTGTTTTTGCGCGCATAGTCTATGATGAAGCGGCACACCTCCGTGGCATAGCCTTGGTTCCATAATTCCGGCGCTATCATATAGCCCAGTTCATCATGCTCAAGCCCTGCCCGTCCTATCAGCTTCCCTGTTTCCCTGGAAAATACAAGCCACATGCCATACTCGTAAAAGCCATACATGTTCTCTATATATGCTTTCTGGTATTCAAGCTCTGTCTCGTAGTCGTAAAGCGGCTCCACAAAGTCTGTCATGCCGGGCTTGTCATAGAGCTCATAGAGCGCGGGAAGGTCTGACAGGGATAGCTCACGTATCAGACACCTGTCTGTCTCGCCGATGTCCCATGGGATGTGATTATACCGCCTGCGCACGCGCTCCAGATACTCAATATCAAGCTCTGCAAGGCTTTCGACTGCATAGCGCGTGCCGCACTGCGGTTCTCCTACTGATGCTATGCCAAGTGAGTCGGCTATGTGCTTCTGCTGCCTGTTTGATACTATCCAGATGCAGTCTGCTTGAGCTTTCGGTATTCTAGGATTTCCCGTATTAGCTTTCGCGGTGTTATCTGCAGATTCTGTATATCCTGAATTATTTTCTATTTCATACACACACAAATTATTATGCTGCTCATCTGGCAGTTTCTTCTGCAACTCATCCAGCAATTTTCCCGGTAGTGCACCATACAGTTTTTCTTGCAGCTCTTCTGACATAGATGCCCTGCCTGCCACACTTCTCCACTGCAGCTTGAATATCTCGTCATGATAGTAAAAAGAGGCAAGTTTTGCGCTTGCCTCATCGATAATTATTATCATTAAACTGTCTCCGGCTCCGGATAGTCCACTCCGAAGGTCTCAACTGTAACTGTCTTCATGACCTGAGCCTCAAGTGGTTTATCCATGTAGTCTGTGCGCACCTCTGCGATCTTGTTTACCACATCCATGCCCTCGATTACCTTGCCGAATGCCGCATACTCGCCGTCGAGATGTGGTGCATCCTGATGCATGATGAAGAACTGGCTGCCTGCTGAATCAGGTATCATGGTACGTGCCATTGAAAGTACACCGGCTGTGTGCTTTAAGTCATTTTTGAAGCCGTTGTGTGTGAACTCGCCCTTGATTTCATAGCCAGGGCCGCCTGTGCCGTTTCCGTCAGGATCTCCGCCCTGGAGCATGAAGCCCTTGATTACACGGTGGAAGCATACTCCGTCATAGAAGTTGTGATTGATTAAGCTGATAAAGTTGTTTACTGTGTTTGGTGCGATTTCCGGATAAAGCTCCGCCTTGATTACATCGCCGTTTTCCATTGTGATTGTTACGATTGGATTCTGTGCCATTATTTTTCTCTCTTTCTTTTATAATATTATGAGGCTTGGAGAATATCCATTCCTCGCAATAATTAAATATCGAATTAATTTCTACCCGATTGATTTTACCTAATTTTACTTACTCAGAGCCTCTACCACCTTCGGAAACTCCATGAAGTGTGATGCCTTCACCAGTATGGTGTCGCCCTCCTTCACATATGAAAGAAGCTCCTGTGTCATGGTCTCCCTATCCTCGAAATAGTGGATGTCTACATCGGATGATTTCTCCGCTGCCCCGGCTGCATATTCCTTTGCAAGCTCTCCTGCGGCAAAAAGAGTGTGGATATGATTCTCTCCAACTGCTTCGCCTACCTCATGATGCAGCTTTTTCTCATCACTTCCCAGCTCGCCCATGTCGCCAAGCACTGCTATTGTCCTGCCCTTTGCATGTGAAAGCACCTCGATAGAGGATTTCATAGATACAGGATTTGCATTGTAGCAGTCATCTATCACTGTCATGCCGTGTGTTTTGATAAAATTGGTACGGCCTGCGATTGTCTCTGCTTTCTCGATTCCTGATTTAATCTCAGCTATTGTGAGGCCAAGCTGCAATCCGACAGCCGCTGCCGCCATGGCATTGTATACATTGTGCTCACCAGGGATGTGGATGTGTGCATCAAACTCACCCTCCGGAGTGACAAAATGAGCCTTCATACCGTCGAAGCCCAGGTTTTCAATATTTGTGGTATATACTGATTTATGAACGCCTGAAGCTGATTCCTTGCCATAGTATATGGCAGGCTTTCCATTTACCATCTGCACTGTGGCCAGCTTGTCGTCATCTGCATTCAGCACTGCGACCGCATCCGGCATCATATGCTCAAAGCACTCTGTCTTGGCTTTAAGCACACCATCCCTGTCGCCCAAAAACTCCAGATGACAGTAGCCGATATTGGTGATGACCATGACATCCGGGCAAGACATAGTAGAAAGTCTGTGCATCTCACCAAAATCAGATATGCCCATCTCAAGCACCGCTACCTGATGGCTTTCCCTGATTCCGAAAATGGTGAGTGGCAGGCCTATCTCATTGTTAAAATTGCCTGCGGTCTTGTGAACGCTGTATTTCTGCTCAAGGACTGATGATATCATCTCCTTGGTGCTGGTTTTGCCGACACTTCCGGTGATACCCACCACCTTGATATCAAGGCTTTTTCTGTAAAATGCCGCGAGCTTTTTCATGGCATCGGTGGTTGATTCAACAAGCACATATGGGCCTGCCGGATCCGTCAGCTCATGCTCAGAGAGCACAATTGCCGCCCCCTGCTCAAACACAGTCGGAATGAATTTGTGTCCGTCCACCCTTTCTCCCTTTATCGGGATAAAAAGATAGCCTTCCTTCACCTGTCTGCTGTCTATGACGGCGCCGGTGATTGTCGTATCAAGCAGTGTCTCATCGCCTATGTATGTGCCCTCGCAGGCCTTTGCGATATTTGCAAATGTAAGATTCTTCATGTACTTATCCGACATGCTACACCTCATATTTTTTCAAAGATATGTCAATCAGATACTCACAGAGCTGATTAAAGCTCATACCGATAACCGCGGCCTCCTGTGGAAGAAGACTGGTAGGAGTCATGCCCGGTAGTGTGTTTGCCTCGAGGCAGAACATCTCATTTTTGTCATTGAGCAAAAAGTCTGAGCGTGAATATGTGTCAAGCCCGATAACACGCGCAACCTCCTCGGCATAGTGCTGCATATCCTTTGTCACCTGCTCAGGAAGCTCGGCCGGACATGTCTCTACTGTACTGCCCGCCTTGTATTTATTCTTATAATCGTAGAAGCCCTCCTTCGGTGCAATCTCTATAATAGGAAGAGCCTTGCCCTCGATAACGCCGACAGAGAACTCCCTGCCCTGTACAAATTCCTCGATAACCAGCTCATTTTCCCACTTGAAGGCATCGTCAAGTGCCGCCTTGAACTCGGCCGCATCCCTAACGATGGTGACACCGATGCTTGAACCGCCGCAGCATGGCTTTACCACGCATGGAAGTGTCAGGTCAAGCTTTGTGATATCGTCCTGTCTGGTCGCTCTTGTCATGGAAATACCCTTTGGAGTAGGTATACCGTTTGCAAGGAAGAACTGCTTTGATGTCTCCTTGTTCATGGCGATGGCTGAGCTTAAATAATCGCTGCCTGTATATTTGACACCGAAGAGATCAAATGCTGCCTGTATCTTTCCGTTCTCTCCGTTTTCTCCGTGGAGAGCCATGAAAACAATGTCAGCCATCTGACACATTTTTATGACATTTGGTCCGAAGAAGCAAGGTGACTGGTCCTTTCTGGAAGCCTTTACCTTTGCGAGGTCAGGTGCCTCTGTCGGAATATCGCTGACCTGCACGCTTATCTCGTCCGCGCGGTCAAATATACCTGTCAGGTCCTCCTCCCTGTCACTATATCCCATAAATACATCCAATAATATAACTTTGTGGCCGTTCTCTTTGAGTGCCTTAGCTACCATGCTTCCTGTCTTGAAGGAAACATCTCTCTCTGTGCTGAGCCCTCCGGCAAGTACTACGATGTTCATTTTTGTCCTCTTTTCTTTGATTGAATTATCATGCTTTGGCTTAATTAAACACAATGCAATGCTTCTTTTTTAAAGCTATGAGTAATCAACATAATTTCTCCAAAATTATAACACCATTTGTGCAAAAAAGAAAGACCGGTTGCCCGGTCAAAAAAGAAATTCTCATTTTATTTTAAACTGTGTTGGCTTCCAGCAGCTGTATCATTCTCATAAATACCATCCGCCCGTGCAAATCATCCTGTGAAAGTGATTCTCCGTACTTCAATACTAATAATCGGCACTGATAAAAATTCAGCTCAGGATTGCCAAAAAGCAAAATCCGCAAGGCTGCATTTTCCAGGTAATTGTGTATATTTCCCACCTCAATAAATATATCTACGATATCATCGAGGTTAATAAGTCCTTTCTGTTCATAATAAATTCTTCCCAAATATTTCATCCCTCCATCGATTGTATTTTTCGTAGAACTTCTTTTTTTGTCTTTCTTTTGAAATTTTGTCGCTTTTGCGAAATTTCACTCTTTGTTGGTGGATTCATTTTTCCATATAATATATCAATATTCTAGGCGCGTTACGCGCTTGTATTTTGAAGATTTCTATTAGAAGATTTAATATTGATAGGTGATTAGCAGTTTTCGACAAAATACAACATGGTTTTAGGTTTAATTTAGTTGGTTTTTGTTTAATATTGCTCTTTTTATATCAGAATTTTTGTAATGATAAATTTGTACTATTTTTGTGGTTTTTTCCTGCTGGCTGCATCTGGTAGTCTTGATGCAATAAGGGCAATACAAGATAAATCCATAAAGACTTTTGCCCTTGCCATTTTTGCAACCCGGATGTTATCAAGGTTGTAATTATCTTTTAAATCCCCGAACGTACGCTCTACGCTGGTTCGTTGATTATATAGTTTTTCAAATGCTTTTGTTTCTCTGAATGGTGCTGTAATAAACCTTGAATTATCTTTGATTTTTCGACATAATCGTAACCAAGACTGCGTCTTAGAACCGGTACCGGGTCAGATTTGAGACGCTTAACCAATGCCTTTATATCTGATAATTGCTCTATTTGCATAGCATAATGTACAATAGCCATAGGTTGATAGCATAGTGGGCAGGTCTTGAGGAGCTATAATCCATAAAACTTTTAAAACAGCTCCCAAAATTCAGCCCATAAGGCGGAAAAAATACGAGAAAAGTAGCTGAAACCGCAAAAATCTCCAAAACAGCTCTCAAACTCAGCCCATAAGCCGGAAAAAATCGCGTGAAAAAGTAGCTGAAACCGCAAAAATTCCCAAAACAGCTCCCAAAACCAGTCCATAAGCCGAAAAAATTCCAGAAAAAAGTAGCTGAAACCGCAAAAATCTCCAAAACAGCTTAAAAATTAGAGGCTTCTGGCATAATAGTGGAAGCCTCTAATTATTTCACATAAAAAGAGCCTCCACATTTCTGTGCAAGCTTCTTTTGAAAACTAAAAACTAAAAAATATATTGTTTTTTATATGTCCTGAAACATCAGTAAAATCAATGACTATGAATTATGTAATTCTCTCAATTATTTCATTTTTTGAAATAATTTTGACATGATTAGAAATGAATGTTAAAATATAGTTAACAAAAAGGTGCTACCTATAACAACGGTTCGCCTGATCATTTACTTAGTTAAAATAACCGTTCAGTTTCCAGGCTGGGGCGGTTATTTTTTTGTGGTCTTACTGCCATTGGAACCAATCGTATATCCAAGACCAAATGAGGTTAAACAGACATAAAAACCGGCAGCCAACGGCTGCCGGTTTTCGATGAAAGAAAGGTTAAATTATGATGAAAAACAAGAGTTCTAACATTCTGGTTCGATAAGTCCGTATGTATGTCCTTTTCTCTTGTAGACTACATTTACTTCGTCATTCTCTGCATTTCTGAATACGAAGAAATCGTGGCCTGAAAGCTCCATCTGGATGCATGCATCCTCAGGATACATAGGCTTCATACCAAATCTCTTTGTACGGACAATCTTGATTTCCTCGTCCTCTGCATCGTCTGCCTCCACGAAATCATCCTGGAATATCGCCGGTGCATACTTCTTTGCGGAAATCTTGGTTCTGTATTTGCGAAGCTGTCTCTCGATTACTTCCTCTACGAGGTCAATTGATACGTACATATCATTGCTGACCTGCTCTGAACGGATAACATGTCCCTTTGCCGGGATAGTAACCTCGATTTTCTGTCTATCCTTTTCTACGCTGAGTGTAACGTATACGTCTGTGTCCGGTTTAAAAAACTTCTCCAGCTTTGACAGCTTCTCCTCTACTGCCTGCTTAAGCCCCTCTGTTAATTCGATGTTTTTTCCTGAAATTGTTATTCTCATGATGTCCAACCCCTTTATCGTTTATTTGATACGTTGTCTGTATCATGTAAATATTATACCATAAATTTCGTTTTCATCAATCATTTTTATGCAATTTATATAAATAATCAAGGGTTTATTTACTGTTTTTCGCGAAATCGCTTGATTTCGCTATGATTAGGGATTTCATCAGAATAAAAAACATCAAGTCGAGTGATTTTTTATACACTATCGCAACATTTCTCAACTACAACAGCACATCTAAGCTATCACAACGTTTCTAAGCTACCACAGCGCATCTAACCTATCCCAGCGCCTCAAGCTGAGAGGAAAGCTCCTCCCACGCCTCCATATCTATAAGGATTTCTTCCTCGAGAGCGTCTATTTCGTTCTGGATTTCCGTGAGCTTTGAGTAGCTTGACTGATACTCCGGCTTCATGAGCTCGGCCTTGAGCTCATCGAGCTTTTCTTCCTTGACTGCCAGGTCCTCCTCGGCCTTTTTGACCTTTTTTTGTATCTTTGAGCGTTCCTTGCCCGGGTTGTAGTATGCCTTGCCGGTTGATGAGACAGCCATGCCGCCTGCCTGGGCTGCGCTATTTGCATTGGTGCTTTCGCCCACATTACCTGCTGCAGCGGTTTGTGACGTGCTCCGGTTTGCATCACTGCCGGTCTGACTGCTGCCGTTCTGGCTTATCGCACCGCCAAATATCGCATTGCCTCTGTATACATTTTTGCTTTCCTCAGCCTCACGATCGAGCTTTTCCTGATACTGCTCATAGCCAAACTGATAGAGATTGGTCGTGCCATCCTCGAACACAAGCAGCTGTGTGGCTACCTTTTTCACAAAATATCTGTCGTGTGATACAAAAATCAGTGTGCCCTTGTAGTCCTTAAGCATGCTCTCGAGCGTTTCCTTGCCTACGATATCCATATGGTTAGTTGGCTCATCGAGCACGAGCACGTTCGGTCTGGTCTTTAAAATCTTGCAAAGCGCCAGTCTGACCTTTTCTCCTCCGGATAGCATATTTACGTTCTTGAACACGTCCTCCCCTGAAAAAAGGAAGGCTCCGAGTGCATTTCTGGCCTCGGTTTCCGTGAGATTCGGATACTCATCCCAAAAATCATCGAGCACAGTCTTGTTGCTTGTATACATGGCCATCTGCTGGTCGAAATATCCTATCTGCACGTTGGTTCCAAAGCGGTACTCGCCTGAAAGTGCAGGGATCTTACCCACGATAGTCTTTAAAAATGTCGATTTTCCAAGTCCGTTTCCGCCGAGTATGCCAAGCTTTTCGCCTCTTTTCAAATCGAGCGACACTACGGAGAGCGGATGGTCATAGCCGATTGCAAGCTCTGATGTATAAAGCACATCGTTTCCGGTCTCCTTTTCGGGCTGGAAATTGGCATGGAAGGTCTTGTTGTCGTACTTGTCCGGTGCCTCGATAATCACCATGCGGTCGATAGCCTTCTGCTTTGACTGCGCCATAGCGGTCTTGGTCGGCTTGCCCTTGAAGCGCGTAACCATACGTTGCAAACGCTCTATCTCCTTCTGCTGGGCGATGTGATCCTTCATCTGCTTGTCGTAGTTTTCCTTTTTGCGGGCGATAAAATTGGTATAATTGCCCGGATAGCGCCTTGCTGTGCCGTACTCTATCTCGTATACCACATCTACCACATTGTCGAGAAACATACGGTCATGGGATACGACAACCACTGCCTTCGGGTACGACTTCAGATAGCCCTCAAGCCACTCAATCGTCGTGACATCGAGGTGGTTGGTCGGCTCGTCCAAAAGCAGTATGTCAGGCTTTGACAAAAGCAGCTTTATGAATGCTATCTTGGTCTGCTGCCCACCGGAAAAGTCACGGATTGGCTTTTTGCGCTCATCGTCAGAGAAGCCGAACTTGCGGATCATGACCTCATATTCCTTCTCATAATAGTAGCCGCCATCATCCTTGAAGGCTTCCTCCATCGCTGTATATCTGGCTACCTTTTCATCGGAATAATCATGCTCGAGCTCTGCAGCCGCGCGCGCAAGCTCTGCCTTTCGCTCGTCCATTTTCACGAAGCATTTGCGCACCTCCTGCTCGAGTGTCACATCAGGATCATCAAACGCAATCTGCTTCAGATACCCTATCTCCGGGTTTCCTGCCTTTGCAATAAATGCGCTCTCATCGCTGTCGAGCTTTTCCATCTCAACCTCTCCTGAAATGAGCTTTAAAAGTGTTGTCTTGCCACAGCCGTTTCTGCCGACTATCGCTATCTTTTCTGTGTTTCTGATTTCAAAATCTATACTATGCAAAATGACGTCGTCGCCAAATGCGACAGCGCCATTACTTATCTGGTAGAGCATATACTATCCTTTCATGCTTATGCCTGCTGCTTAATTGTTAGCCATAATGTAGTTGACAAACTGTGTTGCAGTACGTCCCGAAATACCACCATGGCTGAGCTCCCACTTGTTTGCCTCCCTGCACAGCTCCTCGTCTGAAAGTGTGCAGCCGCTCTTTCTCGCAAGCTCTGTTACGATATTGAAGAACTCCTTCTGCGATGGCTTTGAGTAGCTGATTGTCACACCAAAACGGTTTACAAGTGACAGCTTCTCCTCAACTGTATCTGAGTGATGCTTGTCATTGCTGTTGTCCTGGTCATTGCGGTCATTCCATGTCTCCTTTATCAGGTGACGGCGGTTAGAGGTTGCATAAATCAGTATGTTGTCAGGCTTTGTCTCCACGCCACCCTCGATAACTGCCTTTAGGAACTTGTACTCAATCTCATGCTCCTCGAATGAGAGGTCATCCATATATATGATAAATCTATAGTTTCTGTTTTTGATTGCTGCGATAATTTTTGACAGATATTTAAACTGATGCTTGTATATCTCAATCATACGCAGTCCGTCATCATAATACTGATTGACAATGGCCTTGATGCTTGTTGATTTTCCGGTTCCGCTATCTCCGAAAAGCAGCACATTGTTGGCCTTTTTGCCCTGTACAAACGCTTCTGTATTGTCTGTGAGCTTTTTCTTCTGGATTTCATAACCGATCAGATCATCGAGCATGACCGCATCCATATTGTTGATTGGCATGAAAGAAAAGCCACCGTCCAGATGCTCCTCAATCCTGAATGCCTTGTTGAGACCAAACATGCCGACTCCGTATGCCTTGTAAAAGCCTGTTACCACATCAAAGAACTCCTGCTCATCCTTAGCTGCCTCAAGCTTCTTGCTCAGCGCCCTTACCTTCTCGCTGACATTGTGATTGTACATAAGGTCCTTTTTCACAATGGCCTTATAATTGCTGATCTGTGTGAAGCAGTCTATTCCGAGTGCTGACTCGATTGGCTTGAAATCATAATCGAAAAGCTTCTTAAAAATCCTGAAATCGTTTGCCACAAGCCCGTTTACGCTGCCATCACTGGCTCCGACCTTCTCACAGGTGATGGAAAACGGATTCTCACTCATCATAAGGAAGAAAGTAAGATAGTTGTGCCACAGATTGTCATCAAAACCATAGTCTGTCGCTACCTTTAGGATTCTCTTGACCTGTGTATTGATGTCGCGCACAAGCTCTGTCTTGTTGTACTCGCCCACCTCAAACTGCTCAAAGAGCTGTCCCAATTTATAAAGTATCTCATCCTGAGGTAAATCTCCGTACATAAGTAATTTTGATATTTCCTGATACATGGCTGTTCCTCCTGGCTTTGCCTTGTTTTCGCTGCTAACAAATTATTATAAACACTGCGTCTCGATTTTGCAAGAGCTTGTGTGCCGGGTTTTCTTATTACTACGGGCTGAAATATGTGAGGCCGGTATGGCGCGGGGGACGTAAGCACCGGGCAGTGGGATGTACATCGTACTCCCGCTGGAGCGCATAGCGAAGTGTCTTAGAGTCTGTTGAATTATGCCTCAATAAACAGAAATGCCAAGCCATGGACGGCTGGGCAAGGCGTTATGCGCCACGGACGGCGCATAAAAGCCGG
>ERZ779840.3254-NODE-3254-length-13042-cov-12.758605_pt1 | contig 13042 bp, 15 predicted proteins | sample MGYA00511561_ERZ779840 | MGnify/ENA primary metagenome ERZ779840 (study PRJEB29588, sample SAMEA2162036) | human gut metagenome | biome: human gut; feature: human-associated habitat; material: faeces | place: Denmark | collected 2008/2010 ...
CAACAAAATACTAATAAACAAAATACTAAAAGACAAAGTACTAATCTATCAGGGCAGACAGACGAATCCGCAGATTTTGACCAGATGGAAACACAGGTGCGGGAGGAGTTTCGGGAACGGCTGGAGATCGACGCACTTGCCCAGCGATACGATCCCGACAAGCTGGAGGAGTTGCTGGACAACATTGTGGAGATGTACTGCTGTCCACGACAGACCCAGTACATCGGCAAACAGCCGCAGACCACCAAGGCCATCCGGCTGCGGCTGGACAAGCTGACCAGCCAGCACATTGAGTACATCTTCGATGTGATGTCCAACACCACCCAGCCCATCAAGAACATCATGGCCTATCTGCGCACCACCATCCTGAACGCACCCACCACGATGGAGCACTACTATCAGGCGCAGGGCAACTGGCTGACCGCACAGAATCGGAAGAAGTAAGCGCTGTTTTCCACAAAGAACGCAACGCCTGTTGAAAATGCAAAGGAGAATTTCCATGAAGAACACGAACGCCGTCCGCACCGAGATCCATTACGCACAGGTTGGGGAGTATCAGCTGCCCCTGCTCACCCTGCCGCAGACCGATGATACCGAACCGCTGGGCAAGTATGGCCGGATGCGGCTGGCCTATCTCAAAAATCAGCGCCCCGTGCTGTACAACCAGATGCTGCTGAACGGTACGCTCTGGCCACATTTGCAGGATGTCCAGAAAACGGCCTACGAGTGGCTGGAACGCACAATGACGGCTCTGTTAGACAAGTATACCCCGCGCCGGACAAAGAGCGTGCACAGCTTCTCTGGGTGGCGCACATGAACGGGCTGAAAGCGCAGGCTGAAGAGGTAGTGGTGAGGGAAGTCGTGTATGCAGAATGATTCCTGATAGCATCTGAACGGTATCAAAAGCCGATATTTTGAATTTTATTCTTGATTTTTGCGGAATATTTGCAAATTTCAAAATCAAAATTTGACTTTCTGCCCAGAATAGAGTACACTGGATTCAGAAAATCATCTGGGAGGAATCGCGATGCTGCTTCAATTTTCAGTCACCAACCACCGCTCCATCAAGGACACGGCTATTATCAGCTTGAAAGCATCTACGGATAAAAGTCTGTCTGATTGCCTGATTTCGCCGGACGAGAAGAAACAGCTTGTGCCTGTGCTGGCACTGTACGGCGCAAATGCAGCCGGGAAGAGCAATGTTCTCCATGCTCTCCTGCTCATGCGGGAAATGGTCTGTGGCCGATATGCCAAGCTGCTGAAAGGCGAGTCCCTTCCGCAGGAGCCGTTTGCTTTCACTGACCAGCCTACACAGCCGACCAGCTTTGAAGCCATCTATTTTTATGGCGGCATCAAGTATGCCTATGGGTTCTCGTTTGACAAGTCCAAAGTCCTGACCGAATACCTCTATCACTGGCCGAATGGCCGGGAAGCCTTGATTTTTTCCAGAGAGGGAAATGGCTACCAATTTCGTGAAAACATCCAAGAACAGCTTACGCTTTCTGGACGAACTGCTGAAAATCGCCTTTATCTGTCCAGCTCGAACGAGTGGAACTGCCCCCAGACTGAAAAGGCATATCTGTGGTTCTTTGAAAAACTGACAGGCTTTATGGGAACGGAAATGCGACTGGACGCAACTTTGTCTGCCATCCGGCAGGGCGGCTCTGAAAAGAGACGTATCCTGCATGAAATGCTGTATGTAGACCTCGGTATCAAGGACATCCGCATTACAGGCTCCAAGGAAGAGCCTATCATTTCCGCACTGCACACTCTCGATGCCGAAGATGGCACTTCTAAGGGTTTCTGGCTCCCGTTGGGTCAGGAATCCGTTGGGACACAGCGTTTCTTCTCTCGCATCGGTATGTGGCTTGCGGCACTAGAAGCAGGCTCTGTTTTGGTAGTAGACGAGATCGAATCCAGTATGCACCTGCTGCTGACAAGGCATCTGATCGAGATGGTGCAGGATGCCGCTATCAATACAAACCATGCACAACTCATCTTCACCACGCACGATACCGGACTTCTCGACCTGACGTTGCTGCGGCGCGATCAGATCTGGTTTGCCGAAAAGGACGAAAAGACCATGCAGACCGATATTTACGCCCTGACCGAGTTCTCTCCCCGGAAAGGTGAGAACATCTCCAAGGGCTATCTGCAAGGACGATATGCAAAAAACAGTTCAAGTCGAATTTAGAATATCAAAATCTTTTTAACACTTTTTCAGTATTCAACCATCAAATTTCACTTTTGGGGTTTGGATTTCATTTTTTGAGCGTTCATTTCACTTATTGAGCTAAAAATTTAATGTTTCTATCGAAATTTCATATTTGATTTGACTTTTCTACTTCAAATTTCAAAAAACAATTTGATGTTTTGATTTTTGCTATTGACCATAGTTTACCTTGTCTATCCATCCAAACATGGTATAATGGAGCAAAGGAGCGTGATACCATGAGCCCAATTGAAGTCCCTGCAAAAATCCAGTTGGTTGAAAAGCGTGAAACACGGACGAGCCGTGGAATGCTCTCAAAGGGCTGGTATCATGTAGATGATCAGCTTGTTATGGTCAAAGGCAACTCCATCACAGAGGCCGGAACGGCTGGATATGAGCCATATTCTGAGGTGATGGCATCGCTGATTGCGCAGGTTCTGGGTCTGCCGCATGTGGAATATGCCCTGATGCCTGCCAAACTCTTTCCCGACATTCAGACCTATTCCTGTGATGTGGTCAGCGTTTGCCCCAAGTTCACAACGGACGATGAACAGCTGTATCATTTTGCAGACTTGGCTGATGCCCATTTCCTTGCCAGCGGTCGAGCCGCTTCACCGGAAGCATTGTTCCAGTATGCGATAGAACTATATGGTAAGAAGTGGCTTTATCAAATGCTGGCATTTGACGCCTTTATCGGCAACGAAGACCGCCACGAAAACAATTTTGATGTGATCGTCCGGGATGGAAAAAATTATGCTCCGCCTATTTACGACAATGGCGGTAGTCTGCTTGCGTGGGCAACGGATGAAGAATTGACTGACACGAAGCTCCGTTATCAGTTCGACAAAGCCAAACCGTTCCGCAGTCACCATGCCCAGCAAATCAAGATGATCGATGAGCCTGTGCTGCCAACGCGTGACTTGGACGAGTTGTATAGTGAAATCATTCAGTCCATCTCGCCTATTCTTGCATTGTTGAGCGAAAAAAGAGCATCTGCGATCCGTCAATACCTGAAATACCGTCTGCACTACCTGAAAGCCGCCATGGGGTGATAAAATGGCCTATCTGAAATTGATGATGGATGAAAAAGAAATTGCACACCTAAGCGAAGATGGGCAGTCTCTTTGCGCAAATGAGGGCGTGCCGCAGTACAGCCTCCCACTGAACCTTTTCATCGGTGACAAACGTGAAGTTCCATTGGTCGATGTGGTGGTTTGGGCAAAGAAACGAATCTTTCCGAAAAATCGGATGGACTGCAAGGAAATTCTGAAAATGATGGGTCTGCCGGACTACAATGCATGGGAAATCGTCAAACGCACCAACGCCTGCCTGATGGAAGACCCCTATTGGCTGCGATTCAGCGAGGATGAAACCTTTGAGGACACCACGCGCGGACGAGCCAGAAGGATCATGAATGAGAATCGGAAAAGCAACTGATACTAATTGATATCAACTTATATCAACCAACAGATACAACAAAGCCCACAGGGTGGATGAAATTCCGGCCTGTGGGCTTTTGCTAATTTTTCGCTTTGTTAAATCTTTCCAATACCATCGTCAATCGCCACGGATGTAGCAATACCATTGGTAGATACAGATGCCGTATCAGGTAATGCAGGGATTGCCGGAACCGGGAGCGTTCCCATTGCAGGAGTATCATGTGTCTGCTGCGGAACAAGTACTTCTGGATAAGTAGGCATTGTCACTGCTGCACTCGTATTGTTATGTGCAGCACTTCCACTGCTATGACTACTGTGGCTGCTACTGCTATGGCTACTATGACCACTACCGCTCTGATGGCTCTGGTGGCTTACATGACTTTCATGACCAGAGCCGTGGCTGCTGGAGCGATGCGAACTATGGGAACTGTGCGACCGATGTCCTGCTTCTGCATCCAAAGCGAAAAGAACGCTCATAACAACTGCCAATGAACCTACCATTAGCAGCTTGTTCCGAGTGATATTACCTTCTTCCTCATATAAATAATTCTGAATGGACTTCTTGATTTCAGGAAACTGTGCCATAGTCTTTCTCCTTTATGCTTTCGTAATGCTGACGCAAGCACCATTTTGCCAAGTCGTTTTATAATTCACTCCACTAACGGTATAAGTTAGTTCTCCGTTCGGAATACCATTTTCAAAATGACCTGTTAAGATTTGCCCTGTTGCAAAAACGTAAGAGCCGTCACACATTTTGTCAGCCTTAAAGGTTCCGGTATAGGTATCGCCATTCTTAAAGACATATTTACCATTTACTTTCTGGCCGTTGCTTACGGAACCCGCATAGGAATCACCATTCGGATATCCGATATTTGCATTTCCCGAAAATTCACCTGTCTTGGTCAGATCGCCGGAATATGTAACATCTACTGTCTTTTTTGCATCAAGATGATCTGGATAAGTAAACGTCAGATTTGCCTGATTCTTTTCGTCCGCAAGCGTCACAGTACCACTAAAGTTGCTGCCTTTGACTGAATAAGCAGTGTTTTGAAAAGCATTACTCGCAAAAGAACCTGTCCAAGTTGTTCCATTTGGCGCAGTGACAACACCATCGCCGTTGATTTGGTCGTTTGCCCATACACCTGCATAGCTGGTTCCGTCTGCCCACACAAACGTGCCATTGCCAGAACGCTTTCCATCCTGAAGATTTCCCTCATAGGTGCCGACTTCAGGGAAGTCCAAATGAGCCATTCCTTCGGTCAATCCGTTCTGAAGGTCAATAGATGCAACGCTTACTTCAGAAAATGAAGCTACCGAACTGGCGGATACAGTTGAAGCACTCGGCGTTTTACCAAAACTGCTAATCAGACCAACCGCCAGAAAACCAATCAGTACCTTTTTCGTAATGCCAGATTTTTTTCTCTGTCTTTGAGTACTCTTTTTCATAATACAACCTCCCCAACCAATAGTTTTCCTTATTTTACAGGTTTGTTCTCTTGTTCTATGCCCATCATTGCAGTTGTTGCCGTTGTACTGGGCAAGGACGGAATACTCGGTGTCGGCGCAAGCGGCATATCCGGTGTGTCAACTGTCTGCTGCGGGGTTAAGACCTGAATGTTGGGGGCATCAGGAAGAGGTACATTGCTACCGGAGGATGCTCCACTTCCACTTCCGCTGCTGCCAGTCCCACTACCACCGGAAATCCACGGGCCGCTTACCGTTCCACTGCTACCGCCAGAACCAGCGCCACCTGTGATACCACTAATATGCCAGCTACTATTGCTGTGACCGCTGCTATGATTGCTATGGCTGCTGTGATTACTGTGGTTACTATGACTTCCGTGGCTGCTATGCCCATTTCCACTTTGGTGGCTTTCATGGCTACTATGGCTTCCGTGACCTGAGCTGTGGCTACCGGAACTATGTGAACCGTGTGACCCATGTGAACCGTGCGATCCATGGCCTGCATCTGCTTCCAAGGCAAACAACACACTCATAACAACTGCTAAAGAGCCAACCATCAACAGTTTGTTTCTGGTGATATTGCCTTCCTCTTCATATAAATAATTCTGAATGGACTTTTTTATCTCTGGAAACTGTGCCATGTTGTCCTCCCCGTTACACTTTTTCGATTGCAACACACGTTCCGTTTTTCCATGTTGTGATATATTCCGTTCCATACGCTGTATAGGTCATTCTGCCGGACGGAATACCATTATCAAAATGGCCCGTCAGCGTTTCTCCTCCCGCAAAGGTATAAGTGCCATCACTCATACGGTCTTTATAAAACGAGCCGTCATAGCGGTCACCATTTTGAAAAGCATAGATTCCTTTGACTTTTTTGCCATGAGATACCGTTCCCGAAAAAATATCGCCGTTCCAATAGCCAATTACCGCATTTCCCGAAAATTCACCAGCCTTTGTGAGATCACCCTCGTAGGCCATCTTCTTCAGTTCCGTTCCTCCCAGCAAAGTGGCTTTTGTATACTCATAGAGCATACTTGTCTGGTTCTTGGTTGCAAGAATTGAAACATTTCCATCAAGTCCTTGCCCAACAACTGCATATTTTGCATACTGAAACGCCGAATTAGAAAAAGTTCCGATCCAGCTAATGCCCTCAGAAGTTGTAAAGTTTCCATTTCCACTGATTTGGTCTGCTTGCCACATTCCCGTGTAACACGAACCATCTGTCCACTGAAACTCACCGTAGCCAGAGCGCAGTCCATTCTGCGTATCGCCGGTATACACACTTCCGTCTGAATATCGGATCTGCGTATCATCAGAACCGCCGCCTGTCGAGCCGCCAGATGAACACGCTGTCACTCCACACAAAAGCATTGCAGCGATCGCAACGGTTGCAGTCGTCCGTTTCAGAACTTCCAACACATGATTTCTCATATCAACACCTCATCGTACCCAGCTATCCAATATTTTGTCGATCTCCGGATCCTTTTGATTCAGCAATGCGAATACGGCATCCAGCATTCCTTTGTAGGTCTGACATTTATAATTGTTCGGTATCTTAGAGAACACATCACCGTCCAGTGCATAATTCAGTACCGGGCAGGTGCCGCAGTAAGGCTGGTATACACAGTCGTTACAGGTGGGGGCTGCTTCCAAAGTAGATGCAACACAGCAGGCCTTGCAGACATTGCTGTTCATCAAAGAATCATAGGCATCCTCTACGGTTCCCAGTTGGAATGCACGATCCCCCATTTCGGCAAGCATTCGTCCCTCATCGCAGGTATAGACATTACCATCATAATAATAGGCCATCTGTCCTACGGCTGCACCGCAGGGCGAACGCAGTTCCATGTAATTTTTTCCTTGACCCAGTAAGATTTTGGACAAGAATGTTGTGGCGTGTCCCTCTGACATAAAATAGCCCTGCCGGTTGATCTCCACAACGTAGGCCAGAGCTTTTTGGTAGAACGCAACAAACTCGTCTGCCGTATAGCCCACCTGATTCCAGTCTGCATTTGCAAACCCCAACGGCGTCAGCGGACGAAGGAAGATGCTGTGCAGCCCAAGTGCACGATACTCATCTACCAGTTCTTTCCACTGGTTCAGGCTATACCGCGTTGTTGTTTCAATTGCACCAACGCATACGTCTGCTGCTTGCAGCCGCTTTAACCCGCGAATCGTACCCTCATAGGTTCCACCACCCTGACAGAGCGGGCGGTTCCGATTATGCAAACGCATCGGACCGTCGATCGAGGTTGAAACGCTGACACGATGCTCCTGAAAGAAGCGCACCATTTCATCGTTGAGCAGATTCAGATTACTGACCAACGAAAATTCAACTTTCTTTCTCGTTTCTGCCGCCTTTTTCTCGGCTTCTGATACGATAACCTGAATCGTATCAAAATTCAGAAGCGGCTCACCGCCCTGAAACTCGATCGATAAGAATGGCTCTGGTGACTGAAACGCCAGATTCACAGCTTTCTTTGCAGTTTCAGCACTCATCAGACCCTTCTTATGAGAAGCGGTAGACTGTGCCTGACAGTAAATACATCTGGCGTTGCACTCATTTGTCAGAACAAAAATATGTAAGCTGGTAGCATCCATCAAATACCCTTTTGCTTCTCGGAGAGCACGGCTATGGCGTTCCAGATAAACATCCGCATCGTCCTCATAGAGAAAGCCCTTTTCTAAAAGCTCCGCATAAGATGGGTCTGTGCTGTCAAGCTTGTGCAGCAGCATCGCTTGAAAGGTCGGAAGCGATACGAACGCCCACTGTCCAAGATCATTTGTCAGCAGGATCTGCTGCTCGTTCCATTTTTTGAAATTAAAATAGGAATACTTCATTTTTTACTCCGCAATCGGTCGGGCAACGAAACACCCGGTCGAGATCGTGCTGTTAAACACACCATAGCAAATATTTTTCACTTTGCAGGATTCACACTCTGGTGTGTAGCGAATCTTATAATCCGAAATACTATCACGGCATAATGTCCAATATTTATGCTTCACTGCACAGAGCGGAAAATTATAAAGACCAATGTCAATACCAGCTGAAACCAGTTTCTCAATTCCATCTTCACAGGCCGCAGCTGCCTGCGGATAATCGATCCACACCTGCTCGCGATTCTTGATCGCATTGCCGCACATCTCCAGTGCGATAAAATTCACAACTGTTATCCGAGGCAGTGTTAAAAGCAGATCCACAATATCGGAAATGTCCATGTAGTTCAATTTGGAAACCACAATGCGAATTTCGATCCGCATTGTGCCTTGCGCCAGTATTTTTAATCCCGTGATTGTCTGCGCAAAAGAACCTCGTGCCTGCGTTATCGCATCATGTCGCTCGGCATTTGAGCCGTGAATCGGAATCGCGATCTGATCTTGGGCAACCAAAAGCCGATTGAACGCTTGCGCATAAGGGGCAACCGAAAAAGTCCGCCCATTGGTCAGGATCAAAATTTCAGAACTCGGACATTGTTCTTTTGCGTATTGAACAACCTCCACAAGACCCTGCTTTAGCAGAGTCGGTTCACCGCCGGTGATCGTAATATGTGGAATCTCTGTGCCAAAGTATCGGATCTGCATTTTGAGTTCTTCCACAGGCGTCAGCTGTGCATGGCAGCGAGAGCTTTCACTCACAGGGCACATCACACAATTCGTATTGCAGGTCAGGCCGGTTACGATAGTCGCATCACCTGCATCAGCCTGATAGAACCGATAGCAGATACCTGTATTCTCTAAAGAAATCGCATCAGCATCCTGTAATTCTTTCCAACGAAGCCACTCAGCATCCGAAATGGAATAGCTTTTCTCGAATGGGTATAGTGTAACCGTCTGGCTTTCCTGTTCCACATAAGCAACATTCAGCCCGATTTGCAGGTCGCTCTCGATCTCTTTTCGGGAAAGGCGAACCCGTGCAAACAGATACGCTGCGGCTGGCTGTGAACGGTAGGCCGAAAGGTAAAATGTCATGGTTCAGATTCCCCACAATCCTAATGTTGTAGCAATATGATAGGCTGCAAATAAGAGAACGCCCACCGCAATGAACGATGCAAACGGAATTTTACGAACGGTAACAACCGTCTCTTTTCCGTATTTTGAATCTTTCCAGCGTCGAACGGCTGCTGCCTCTTCCTCTGTCAGACGGCTTCGCATATCTTCATAGCTGATTTGCGGTAAACCTTTTACCCTTGACGGTGCAAAGCAGACGACCGTTGACTTACTTAAAATCATTCCCGCCTTGACATCTTCGGTCGGAACAGATTCATAAACGTACTTTCCCGCGATCCATGTTGTCCACATCACAAGAAGAACCAACAGATAGGTCTGCGTCATTCGAAGAACGCCCGAAGCAGTAATGCTGTTCCTCGTAAGAACCAGCATCACCACATCCAATGCGATGCAGCCGCCAATCAGAAGCTTCGAATGATAGATTGTTTTTTCCCGAAGAACTGTAATCAGGAAATAACTGATCAACGAAAGTAAGAGAATGTTGTTCTCTACAAAAGACGGAGCTGCAATGGAAAGGACACTGTTCCATGCGTATAGAATGATAAACGCATGGAAATAGGACTTGATCGTAGTCCATGCGCCTGCTTTCGTAATGGTCGGAAGTTTTATTGCGTGTTTTTTGAAGTCCAGATAAACTGCTTCACCTATCAGATAAAGATACCCGATACTGAACACCAAAATGAACAGATAAGCTGCCGGAACAATCGTGTCCGTATTTGCCCAAAACAGCCGTCCCGGCAAAAGTGAAATCAAAACGATCAGTAACTTGCTATCACCTGCCGACCAGATGTGGACAAAATAGAAGCCGATCGAAAGCAACGCTGAGATAAACAGGTTCAAAGCAGTGATCCCAAGACAGTCTCGACAGTATACAGCATAGTAGACAATGTTCAGAGCCAGCCCTATAGTAAAACCAACTACAAGATGTTTGTTTTTTATCTGCCCATGCCGCAGGTCCGTCCAAACACTCAGACCGCACAGTACACACGCGCAGCATAGGAGGAGTATTTCACATATCATCATAATGCCACGCTCGAAAGATTGATCAGATAATTGAAAAATTCATGCTTTGTAAGAGCTGTGTCATACTGGCAGTCCTGAAAGGTCAGCACCCAGTGATCTGCCACTCGCTCTACATGGATCTGCGCCAGCTCACGGTATGCTTGTATTGCGGTCTGAAGAAGATCCTCCGAAAAAATTTCAGAGCTGACCAAAAGTTCATTCTTATTTTTCATCGAACCAGTCCTTTGCAATCGCATCCAGCTCATCCTGTGCATCTTCGGTCATCGGACTTTCGGCTGCATCGGAGGATATGCCCTCATCCACCATCGTAGAGGACAGCGCACGAGCCACCAACAGCTCCCTCAGAACCGTAGTTTCTTTGGAGACAGTCTGATGGATCACTTGCGCCAGCAATTCGTTCTTGAACTCGTTTTCCAGCTTTTCTTTATCAAACTGTGTTCCGCCTTTGGCTGTAAAGTCCACAAAGAAGCTACCATCTTCCACGCCAAGATAGACGTATGCTCTGTCTGTAAAATGGTATGCCGCTTTCAGGAGTGCTTCTTTTGAGTAGAACTCTTTGTCATACTGAATTCTCATAGTGATAGTGCCCTCACACAAACCTAAAATTTCACATTTTAATTATACTCTCTTAAAAGCTAAAATCAATGCACTATGGACAATTGCAATGCGTGATGGTTGCGCGCTTCTACAGTACCCCAAAAAGCGTTTTGCAAAAACGCGCAGCCTGCATCGGCACGATGCAGTTCGAGGGTTTGGGATTTCCCAACAAGCATTTTGCAACGCAAAATGGTCTTTGTATATACGAAGACACTGCTTGCTACGGCTATGAAAGCCTTTTGAATTGCAAAATGATTTTTCAGTTGCTATACTGGGCTTATCAAAGTTTTTTCGGGAGGACGTCGCAGTGACCGCACAGACAATGCAAATCGGGAGCAGACCTTGCCGCATTTACGGCGAAGCCCATGCAGAATACCTACTGCTCCAAATGACCGGCGAACACGAGCTGCAAAGCATGGACAGCGAGGTTGCCGCTATTGCACAGAGTGCGCACCACTTTCTGTTTGCGGCTATTCCAGTGGAAAGCTGGAACGATGCACTTTCTCCGTGGGAAGCCCCTGCTGTGTGGGGAACGCAAGGGTTTGGCGGCAATGCTATGGACACCCTGCGCTTTCTGATGGAACAGGTCATCCCCACGCTGAAGCGGCAGTTTCATCTCCCGGAAAACGTCAAAATCATTCTGGGCGGCTATTCACTGGCCGGGCTGTTTGCGTTGTGGGCATCCACCCAGACTGATCTGTTCTATGGTGTCGCCGCCGCATCCCCCTCTGTTTGGTTTCCGGGCTGGATGGAGTTTGAACAGCAGCATCCGATACAGGCACAGCACATTTATCTGAGCCTTGGCGACAAGGAAGAGCGCACGAAAAACGCTGTCATGGCTGCGGTGGGGGATAATATCCGCACCCTGCACAGTCGGCTTGCAGAGCGTGGCGCAGACTGCACCCTTGAATGGAACAGCGGCGGGCATTTCAAAGATGCCGACCTACGCACTGCGAAAGCCTTTCGGTGGGTGATGGAGGAACACGCATGACCATTTTGATCGATGCAGATGGCTGTCCGGTTGTCGATTTGACATTGCAGATTGCAAAGCAGTTCGGCGTTCCTGTCATCATCCTGTGCGACACCTCGCACCAGATCGAACGTGAGGGTGCACAGACGATGGTATTCGACAAGGGTATCGACAGCGTAGACTTTGCGCTGGTCAACCGGGTCAAACCGGGGGATGTGGTCGTAACACAGGACTACGGGCTGGCGAGTATGTGCCTTGCCAAGTGCGCCCGGGTGCTGAACCAGAATGGTCTGGAATACACCGCCGACAACATAGACGCTCTCATGCTGCGGCGGTATGAAAACAAAAAGCTCCTCCGTGCCGGAAAGCACCCCAAGGGGAGCCCAAAGCGGACGAAGGAGCAGGATGTCAGGTTTGCGGACACGCTTGAGAAGATCTTGAACTGCAACCATTGATACATACTTTTGGAAGGCTGGAGAAATCCAGTCTTCTTTTTTCATAAGTGCCAATTGTGACTTTTTTGTTAACTTTCGAAGATGTGGTTGTATTTTGGCCTTTCAACTGGGTTCGTATATGAAGGCTTCTTTTTTTGGCGAATATCGATTCGAGAGATTACATCTTGGTTACAAGTTATAAATTGTGGGTGCAGAATGGCCTTTTTCGTCGGCTACCAATTAGGGGGATGATTTTTCAAAAGCCCTAAATTCCGAAGATTTTCTATAAAAAGCGGCTCCTTGAAAACAGAACAGTTCAATCGTCCGGTACTTCACAAAAGGTACTTCTGTAACTCGCAGCCCGGTCATAACGAAGACGGGGTGGCTGAAATGCCAATGGTGCGGTGCAAGCCCGCCGCCGGACGATTCCCCACTCCTAGGGTGCCGAGGGCGAATATGGGAGACCTATATCATATTGACGCAGATGGACTGTAAGCCTATCTGCGACGCGAGAGTTGAAACTACTGTCAGCTCTCTTTACATTGCCACCTATCCGCAGGTGACACACTTTTTGACGCTATGAAGGATTCTTCTGGCTAGTATCAATTTGAACGATTACATCTTGGTTACAGATTGTAAGTGGTGGGTGCAGAATAGCCCTTTTCGTGGGCTCGTATATAGAGGGGTATTTCTTCGGAGTATCTTCTTTCACGAAGGTTTGCTTGTACTCGTATGATTATTATGACAATTCCGTTTAATAGCAGACGCACGATTTGCAAATGCAAATTGTGACTTTTTTGTTAATTTTCAAAAACATTGCTACGTTTTGGCCTTTTTCGTCGGCTACCTATTGAGGGCATCTTTTTTCAAGACCACTTTCAACTTCAGGCAC
>ERZ779840.3260-NODE-3260-length-13025-cov-2.673015_pt1 | contig 13025 bp, 9 predicted proteins | sample MGYA00511561_ERZ779840 | MGnify/ENA primary metagenome ERZ779840 (study PRJEB29588, sample SAMEA2162036) | human gut metagenome | biome: human gut; feature: human-associated habitat; material: faeces | place: Denmark | collected 2008/2010 ...
CTACAAGCTACAAGTAGCTGCGCTATGTTCCGAAAGGCACTTGTAGCTTGTAGCCCGTAGCTCGTAACTGATTCATAACCGCTACAGAAATAAACAATAGCAGAAAAATAGTTAGTCTCTAATTCACTCTATTTCGTCATCAGAAACAGGGAGGTTGGTCTACAAATTCCCGATGGCAAGCTAATTCGGCTTATCTTCGTTGCCGGAATTAAAAGAGTGAAATAAAAAGATTAATAACGAAGAAAAACAAAAAGATGAAGAAAATTTTAGTATTCATACTATGCGCACTAGCTTATAGTACATTATCCGCCCAAACAGACGAGAACAAGAAGTCGGCCTTTCAATTAAGCTTTGTGCCACCTCTGAGCACCAACGGAATGTATGCATCGGAGTATACCAATCAAGTCTCCCTCAATTTATTGATAGGTGTTTCCAAAAACGAGGAATTGCTCACTTGGGGAGGACTCTCGAACATCATTCTCAATGATGCAAAAGGCCTTCAATGGGCAGGACTGTCAAATTATGTAGGGAATGACGGACAAGGGTTGCAAGTTGCAGGATTAATCAATATAAATAAAAACAGCTTTAGTGGTTTCCAACTGGGAGGATTGGCAAATACTGCCTCAGAGATGAAAGGCTTCCAGTTTGCCGGGCTGACTAATATTGCCAAAGATGTGACCGGTGTTCAAATAGGCAGGATTAGTCAATATTGCAAAGAACGTAAGAGGCGTTCAGTTCTCAGGACTGGTGAATATAGCTGACAATAGTGACTGCCCCATCGGACTAATCAATATCATTAAGAATGGTGAAATGGGAGTTGCCGTTACTTATGATGCCATAGGAAGCACGGTGGCATCATTCCGCTCGGGTGGTAAATATACTTATGGCATCATAGGTGTCGGGTATAATCACAAAACAATCAATAACTCACTGGTAGCCGAAGGCGGTTTCGGTGCACATATTCCTGTCACTCCCTGGTTCAGAATCAATAATGAGCTTAAATTCTCAACTATTGGCAATGATTCGGACGAGCCGGTATTGAATGGAGGCTATTCGTTGATTCCGGCTTTCAGAATCGGAAAACACGTTGAGTTATTTGCGGGAGTAGGCATTAATTATATGGAAACAAAGGATATCAATAACCACAAAATATTCCCTAATCATTCATTATGGAAGAAGACGGGCTCCACAAGATTACAACAAGTATATGTAGGATACCAATTCGGGGTTCAATATATATTCTGATAGATCACGGCACTTCTCAGATATAAAGTCAGGCAAGGAAAGAAAGAGCAAAAATTAAGAGATCTGTGATAATAATATATAAAGAAAAGATTTACCTTTGCTCCCCCAAAAAAGAAAACCAGGACTAAGAAATAATTTAGTGTTTATGAATACGAAGGTCAAAGGATATATATTGGGAGCTGTTGCTGCCGCCACTTATGGTATGAATCCCCTCTTTACCCTTCCGCTATATAAGGAAGGAATGAATCCGGATTCCGTTCTTTTCTTCAGATACCTGTTTGCCATTCCCATCTTGGGGATTATGCTCAAAACGAGAGGCAGAAGTTTCAGTCTGAAACGGAAAGAAATATTGCCGTTAGTCATACTGGGATGGTTGGTTGCCATATCTTCTCTTACCCTGTTTCAAAGCTACAACTATATGGAAGCCGGTATTGCCTCAACGATACTGTTTGTCTATCCGATTTTGGTAGCGCTGATTATGGCTGTCGCCTTCAAAGAGAAAGTCACATTACAAACAGTCTTATGTATCTTTCTGGCTCTAAGCGGTATAGGGTTACTTTACAAAGGAGGTGACGGTACAACCCTCAGTCTGGTTGGCGTTGGGTTAGTCATGGCATCGGCCCTCTCCTACGCTATCTATATTGTGGGGGTAAACCGGCCGATATTAAAAGACGTGGCAACACTTAAAGTTACTTTTTATGTATTGCTTTTCGGCCTGTCGCTCTTTTTAGTCCGTGTAGATTTCGGGCAAAGCCTGCACGTTGTCGATAAATGGTATGGGGGAATCTGATTGCATTAGCTATCTTCCCTACAGCTATATCCTTTCTCTGTACGACGCAAGCCGTGCAATATATAGGTTCCACTCCTACAGCTATCCTTGGAGCTTTGGAACCTGTAACGGCCGTATTCTTCGGAGTAACGATCTTCGGGGAAAGCCTGACACCGAGATTGTGTTGCGGAATTGTATTGATTATCCTGGCTGTGACGTTTATTATAGCCGGAAGCAATATTACAACACATTTGGTACGGTTCAGGAAGTTATTTCCACGATTGCCTTTGAAACACACTCCCAAATAGACAAGATAAGCTATCTGTTAAAGTGAGTTGCTATTTATCTCAAACTTACCGACAGGCCCCTGAAAGAAGTTCAAACAGTTGCTTCTGTTTTACCGGTTTGGACAAGAAAGCGTTACATCCGGCATCCATAGCACTGGCACGGTCAGCATCAAAAGCATTGGCTGTAAGTGCTACAATCGGGATGTCACTATTGAACTCCCGAATTTTCCGAGTCGCTACCAAACCGTCCATGACAGGCATTTTCAAATCCATAAGCACGAAATCAAACCTCCCATTACGAATCTCCTCAACAGCCTCTACACCATTGGTCACCCGTAACAAGTCGTAATCCTTAAGAATATTCCGCACTAACAAAAAATTGCTGTCGTTATCTTCGGCCACCAATATTTTGAGTTTCCTGTCACCGCCTTCGCTAAGCACCGGACAACGGCTTGAAAGAGATGTTTCCGGACAACCGACATCTCCATGCTGAAAGATTTCACATGGAATCCATGCCCAAAAGGTTGATCCAATCCCCTGCTCAGAAATGAATCCGATCTCTCCATCCGCAGCTTCAATAATTGCCCGGGAGATTGCCAATCCAAGTCCTGTACCTTGAACAAATTCATTTAGCTTCTGAAAGCGACCGAAAACCCTATCTTGCAAATCTTTAGGGATACCTGCCCCTGTATCCTCTACATAAAACCGGATTCCTTCATTTTCAACAGAGTATCCCATTCTGATATATCCCGATCTGGTATATTTTATCGCATTGGTCAGGAAATTCATCCATACTTGCTTAAGCCGGTTACTGTCGAGAAAAATCCAACATTCAGTACAAGGATTATCTTGAACCAACTCCACATCAGCATTCAGAATCTTCGACCGCATCATCACATAGAGTTCATTGCACAGTTGCGTCAGGTTAAACCGTTCCCGTTTCCGGTCAATAATTCCCGACTCAATTTTCGAAAGATCCAGAATGTCATTGATAAGTCGCAGTAACAAGTCATTGTTGGACTCGATGATATGCCAATACTCTTTCTTTTCATCCGGGTCGTCACTATCGACCAACAATTCGGAGAATCCTACAATAGCATTCAATGGTGTACGTATTTCATGACTCATATTGGCCAGGAATGCCGATTTCAGCCGGTCGGAGAGTTCGGCCTTATCCTTCAGCTCCTTCAGCTCCTGAGCCATTTTTTCCCACTTCGTATTGTTGAAAGCGATACCGGTATAGCGAATGACATTTCCCTTCTTGTCGCGTTCAGACGGAAGCCCGGTAACAATCAATGTCTGCCAATCCTGATCCCATTTGGTACGGGAGCGATACTGAAGCGAAAATTCCTTACACTGCCCGACAGACATGCCGATCATATTTTCACGAACACGTTCCGTATCCTCAGGATGAGCAGCATTCAAATAATCCTCGGGCATAATTGCTCTTTCGGGATTAAAATCATTCACCGGATCATTGAATGATCGATATTGCCGGGTCTTTACATCGTAATCCCAATAGGACATACCAACAGTTTTGAAAGTCAGTTCCATCTTGTAGTTCCGTTCTTTAAGCTCTTCGTTCAACTGGTGGAGTTTAGAAATATTCTGTCTAAATCCGGTATAGCGGATAACCTCTCCTGCCTCTCCGAATTCGAAAGGCACACCCGTAATATTGCAATATTGCCATGTATCATCAGACCTGGTCTGAATGCGGCAGGTAAGATTTATATTCATATTCCGCCCCAACAGCATAGATTGCAATGCATCATTGACCAAAGACCTATCTTCGGGATGAATCACATTCAAGTACTCTTCCAAGGATACCAACTTATCAGAAGCATAATCGTTCACCGGGTCATTGTAAGATTCGAATTTTTGCGTCTGTACATTGAAATCCCAATGAACTATATCATTAACCTTCATGGCCAATTCACGTTTAATCAAAAGATCTTGTGTCTTTTTGGCCATCCGGATCTTTTCAGTTACATCCAGCAAGGTGCCTACGATCTGCAATTTGCCAAAATGCTCGGTCGAAAGCCGCATACGACTTTCATAATGCCGGAATTCTCCTTCCTGCTCATTAAAAACACGTACTGTGAGCTGTCCCTGCCGGACTTCTTTGTTTATCAGCCGGGAAAAGAGTTCCCTCAAGGGAGCGCAGTCCTGCGGATGAAGCGTCGGTAACAATTGCTCCAAGGACATACCACTTTTGAAAACAGAATTTCCATGCAATACCCCGAACTCCATTTTGTACACGTCGTATACCCATGAAGACATATTCGCAGCCTCCATCGCCATCTCCAGATTTTTCTTGCTTTCTTCAGTCCGATACTCCGCCTCTTTGGTAGAAGTCACATCATTGGTGAGCAATATATGGCCTACAATAGTCCCCTTCTTATTAGTAATCGGAACAACCTTGACCTCGTAGATAATGGTATTTTTATTGGAAGTACGGAAATACTCTTTATTCACCCGGTCGAAATCATACTCAAATTCAAGCACAATGTCTTCCCCGGATTGAATCTTCGCTAAAAGCACCTCGTTCATATAAGGACTTTTAAACAGATTGACTTTGTTTATTACCGCATCGAGTTCAACACCATACATAAGTCGTGCCCGCTCGTTTAAACAACGGAGTATGCCTGACGCATCGTAAATTTCCACACCCATCGGCAGACGGGCAAACACGCTATCTGTCAAGAAAATCTGTTCATGTAACAATGCCGACATCTCTTCTTCAAAAGATGTACTATCTCCATTGCAAGTTTGTGTTTCCAGTCGTTCCATTTATCAGGTTTTGTAGTTAGCGAATAATATGAATTGTACGCCGGTATTCTGTCGGAGACATACCCGTATGCCGGCGAAAAAAGCGACTTAGCGACGATTGGTTTGAAAAGCCCGTCTGCCGCACAATATCTTTTATCTCAAGATTAGCGTCCCGAAGCAATGCCTTCACCTCAAGTACAACATGACCTGCAAGTAACTCGCGGGCTGACTGGCCATTTACCTCCTGAATAACTCGGGTCAGATATTGAGGAGTTATGCACAGCTTATCCGCATAAAATGCCATTTCTTTATGTTGCTTATAGTGTTCATAGACCAGCATTGCAAACCGGAAAGCAATGTTCTCCTTATTAGAATTCAAGGGAACAGGTGCTCCCTCCCGGCTTACGGTCTTGTGGAAATGAACATAGAAATCCCAATAAAAGATACGCAACAAGTGTAATATGGTTTCCCGCCGGAAAGCGGGATCGCCAGAACTGTTCCGAAAATCAATTACACGGCAAAAACTAAGAAATCTCTGAACTTCACCCCGAGTCAACCGAAACTGGAAATTCTTCCGCATATAAAAGAAAAAATCAGGAGTGATCTTCCCCAAGCTACTCATGGTATCCAAGAACATCGTTTTATCTATTTTGAAAAAAGTCATGGAGAAATCGGGACTTACCTCACGGATTGACACTGACTGTAGCGGCAAAACTGTCACCAGGTCGTTTTTGGATATTCGGCAGCTGGTTGAAAAAACCTCTATTACAGCCGTTCCACCTGTGCAAACCCCACCAAATCCTTCTGCCAAATACGTTTCATGTTCATCTGCAGGAAGGGCAGAAAGATCGGTATATATATAAGAATTGCCATCCATCTGAAATGTCGTGGTTAAAATGAATAACAAAGATACTAATTTATCCTCAACCAAATTTCAGGATGCAAAATATAGAACGCGAATAGCAAATTTCGGTGCCAGCAAAAAATATCTTCTGAATCTACATTTTGACTGTAGATTTAGGGGATTTACAAAAAAAGGACTATATTTGTCCCGAATTCTAAAAGCAGATATTTTGGGTACAATTCTTAAATTTGTTATTGCTTAATATTAGCCTCACAAACCACAGGCTAATTTCTTTCGTTTGAATAATTCTTATTCGGACAGGTTTTTCATTTTATCATTTTTAGTATTAACTACATTGCCTCTGCAAGGCAATTGTAATTTGCTATTCAGACTTTTAGCAGGTTTCGCAGCAACCGCCTGAAAGTTATGGATGCGCTGAATGCGAATGGAGAATTTCGTAAAGAACATTAAGCAAGATATAGAAGTAGAAATCAAAAGAATTGAGCAACAAGATATTGATATTCTTGATAAGATAAAGCAAATAGTCGGCTTCATACAGACTTCACTCGCCCGGCTAAAAGCAGCCGTTGCGGATTATCAGTTTATTAATCCCGAGGAGGAGATTCTTTTCTTTAAAGTCCGGAAACCACAAATATCCGGTCTACTGATATTTTATATCCGTCTGTATCAGATTGAAAAGAACCGGATTGGGAAATCACCGTCAGCCCAATATAAATATCTGAAGGAAGAATACGAAAGTCTGAAGAACGTCTCTTCAGACAAGAATTTCTATAACTATTATCAATCCGGTAAAACCGACTCAGATCATCTGTATTTCATGAGAAAGCATTATGATATCCTTTCAGATGTTCACTGTCACTCGTTGGACAGAGATACTTCTTTTTCCACCTTGCATGATTCCAGCGTAGCAGAGATTTTAGCAAATAAGCAACTCACTCACTATCTCTCCACGGAGATTGATGCGTTATCGGAGAAACTACACCTTAAGTTCACCTCCATCATAGAAAACAAACTATTGCAATGGACGGAAAGTAAGGTTTCATTGGTAGAATTCATTTATGCACTATATGCCGGAAAATGCTTTAATAATGGCAACACGAACCTGAAAGACATCGCTTTCTGTTGCGAAACTCTTTTTGATATTGAGATTGGTGATTTCTACCGGATATTTCTTGAAATCAGGAACAGGAAGAAAAGCAGGACACAATTTCTGGATAAACTGAAAGAGAAAATAACCCAAATGATGGACGAACTTGACAGGTAAACAAAGAATATTTCATAGCGTCTTGTGACATCTTGTGAATTATGCAAATGGCTAATATCCAACTTTGCCGGAAAATTACTTAACCCGCAAAGAAAGATAATAGCTTATTTATGGAGACAACAATTACATGGAAAGTAAAGGTGAAGAATACCCCTTTATTAATTAAGAAGTGCAGCCACTGCGATAGTGACCGATTTTATTGTAGCGATAAGTTCAGGATGAATGCTCAAAAGAAGAACATAGACGTATGGTTGATTTACAGATGCGTGAAGTGTGACAACACCTGTAACCTCACTTTGTTATCACGCAGTAAACCGGATTTGATTGACAAGACATTATTCCAAAGTTTTTCAATGAATGATAAAGATGCGGCCTGGAAGTATGCTTTTTCTACTGAAATGGAAAGAAAGAATAACCTGAGGCTGGATTATGGTAGCGTAGAATATGAAGTCGTTCCTGATACCTCATTGGAAGATTTACTGAATCTATCCAATGAGGTTATCAAAATCTACATCAAGTGCGAGTTTGAGTTTGATCTCAAATTATCATCATTAATCAGAAGATGTTTCTCACTCTCTGCCAATCAGGTGAAACGTATGTTCGATGATGGTATAATTACCATTTCAGGCAACAAACCGCCCCAGAAACATAAGGTGAAAGATGGAGATATGATTCTGATACAAAAAGAGAAATTAGATAAGTCTGTCAACCGTTCCGTCCATGATATAGGGTAAGGACTGACGTATCTTCTCAACAGGCCAGTTCCACCATTGTATCTGTTGTAACCTGGCGATTGTCTCTTCCTCAAATCGCATCCGTATTTTTCTGGCAGGTGTTCCTCCTACTATGGTGTAGGGAGGAACATCTTTAGTTACCACTGCCCGGGCTGCGATAACAGCTCCATCTCCTATATGCACGCCTGCCATAATTACGGCTTCATAACCTATCCAGACATCATTGTCTATAATGATATCACCTTTATTATCCCATGCTGAGGCTACATTCTTCTTATCCAATCCCCATTCTTCAAAGAATAAGGGGAATGTGTAGTTGGACAAGGATTTCAATGTATGGTTGGCACTGTTAAAAAGAAACTTTGCCCCACAGGCAATAGAACAGAATTTTCCGATAATCAGGCGGTCTTGATTGATAGGATAATGATAGAGAACATTATTCTTCTCAAATTGAGTCGGATCATTTACAAAGTCATTGTAAATGGTGTAATCACCAACTATGATATTCGGATCCTTGATTATGGTATTCAGATAGATAGTCTGATAATCGTTGGTACGCGGATATGTTTTCGTATTCATTGTAATTACTTCTTTTTGTATGTTTAGTATTTTAATATCTTATGACGGAAACTGTCACGATTAAGTTGGGCAACAGACTTAGCTATTGCCCTATCATACAAAACGAAGCTATTTACAGAGTTGCCATTTCATTGTGATTAAAGACTATGGTTCATATCGCATAGCAAAGGTAGCAATTATTTCACTTCAAACTTCCCTTGCAACCTAATATCTTGTGAAGAACTTCCTACCATTACAGCAAACGTACCCGGTTCTACTACGAAGTGATTATCCTTATTCCATAATCCCATCTCTTGCGGGGTGAGTACGAAATCAATCACTTTTTCTTCGCCCGGTTCCAGATGGATACGTTCGAAGCCACGCAATACTTTTACATATGTAGTCACAGAACTCATCTCGTCATGCAGATAAAGCTGAACGACTTCATCTCCCGCAACTTTTCCTGTATTCTTCACTTTACAATTCAGCTTCACACTACCTTGTACACCAATGACCGGATTCTCTATCTTTAAATCACTATAAGCAAAAGTAGTATAGCTCAAACCATATCCGAAAGGATAAAGCGTACCGGTAACACGTACAAAACCTTTCGAATCGGAACCCGGTTTAAAAGGAAAAGCGAAAGGTATCTGCCCTACCGAACGAGGGAAGGTTACCGCCAGTTTACCACCCGGATTGTAATCACCGAAAAGTACCTGTGCCACGGCATCTCCCATAAATTCTCCCGGGAACCAGACATGTACGATACCCGGAATATAACGTTCAGCCCAATTGATGGTGGCGGCACGTCCGTCTACCAGTAACAGGATTACAGGTTTGCCCGTTGCGTATACAGCTTGTAACAGTTTTTCCTGCCGTCCGCACAGATCCAGATTGGTACGGGAATATTCCTCACGCACCGTCTTCTCATTTCCTCCCAGTACCATGATAGCTACGTCCGATTCCTTTGCCAAGGCTACAGCCTCATCCATCATAGCCTGTTCCTCCTGATCCAATGGCACTTCGTAAAGCTCACTCTCCGGAAAATATTTATCAATAATATCTGTTCCTTTTGCGTAACGCACCTCTGCATCAGGCAAATACTCTTTTATCCCCTGATATACCGTCTTTATCGGAGCATTAGCCGGACCATAACGGCAAATCAGGTTTTGCACTTCATCCGCATTGGGACCAATCACTGCTACTTTCTTCAAATCTTTGGAGAGTGGCAGGATATTATTTTCATTCTTCAATAAAACGATGGATTCTAAAGCCGCTCTCATGGATACCGCCTGATGTTCCTTGCTATGTACCACCTTTTCAGGATGTTTTGCATCTCCTTTATAGGGATTATCAAACAGCCCCATCCCAAACTTCACCCGCAACACATCAGCCACACGGCTATCAATCGTCTGCATGGAAACCTTTCCCTCGCTGATAGCCTGCCGAAGCGGACGAATGAAATTCTCGGGCAAAGTAAAGTTAGTACGCACATTCAATCCTGCATTTACTACCTGGGCAGCTCCATCTACAGCATCGGCAGCTACGTTATGCTTGGAATAGAGAAACTCCACCGCTTCACTGTCAGACACTACATAGCCTTTGAAACCCCATTCATGGCGAAGTATTTCAGTAAGGAAATGATAGCTTCCGGTAATCGGTTCACCATCATAGTCATTATACGAACTCATGACTCCCAATGCTCCGGCTTCGCAGAAAGCCTTGCGGAAAGGTTCGATATAAAGAGTCCGCATCTCGCGCGGTGCTACATGTGGATCGGTACGGGTACCGGCATCACGCCCACCGACAGGGATACTATATACTGCAAAGTGTTTGGGAGTGGCAACCAGTCCTTCTTGCTGAAGTCCTTTAATCATCCGTTTTCCAAGCTCTCCTACCAGAAAAGGATCTTCTCCATAGCATTCTACTACACGTCCCCAACGCGGATCTTGTGCAATATCCAGAATAGGAGAATAAATATTAGTATAACCTAATGCTTTTGCTTCTTCAGCGGTGACCTGAGCTATTTCACTGATCAGTTCCTTATTCCAGGTAGCCCCCTGTCCGCATTGGGCAGGGAACATGGTGGCCCGGTCATGGCAAAGTCCGCGAATACCTTCGTTGGTGAAATCGACAGGTATTCCCAGCCGGGTCTGCTCCACAAACCATCGCTGAATGGTCTGCCGATTTTCTACACTATTCACATAAGGGTATGATAAAGAAGAACCGAAACGTCCCAAGCCATTGGCCTGTTCATCTATATTGGCTATACCGTCCTTCCAGATTTCATCTTTCCACTTCTCAGTGGGGAGAGAATCTTTCAGTACACGGCCGGACCCGTACAAGGTAGCCATCTGGCAAGTTTTCTCTTCCAGTGTCATCTGCGACAGCAGGTCTTTTACTCTTGCCTCTATCGGTGCCGAAGGATCTTCGTAGATATCCTTTACCCCGTTCTTGTTAAAATCAATCCAGCCTTTCTTATATATACCGGAATTATTACCCGCATACACACCCGCACAAAGCGATACAGCAATACATAAAGTGATTCCTCTTTTCATAGTACTTATTTATTTTTCCATTTCAAAAACAAGCTCACCACCCCGCATCAGATCAAAGTGAGAGCACCTTGGCTCAGTCAATTCTTCGCCATTCAATTTCATGGAGCGAATATACTTATTTTCTACGCTATTATTCTTAGTTCGAATCACAAAATCTTTTCCACCCTCCAGATGAATGGTTACCTTATCGAACATCGGACGGCCAATTTCATAAACCGGACGGCCCGGACAGAACGAATAGAATCCCATAGCACTCAGCGCATACCAGGCAGACATCTGACCCACATCTTCATTACCCGAAAGTCCGTTAGGATCATTGTGATACAGTGTACGAAGAATATGATCTACCAGAGCCTGTGTCTTGCGAGGCGCACCGGCATAATTATAAAGATAAGGAATATGATGACTCGGTTCGTTGCCATGCGCATATTGCCCGATCATCCCGGTAACGTCAGCAGCGGCATTCGGATCACCCGTCAGTTCGGAACTTGTGGTAAACAGCGTATCCAGATGAGCCTCGAAAGATTTCCGACCTCCAACCAGCTGCATCAGTCCTTCCACATCCTGCGGAACGAACCACGCCCACTGCCAGGCATTTCCTTCGACATAGTTACTGGGGCGTTGCACGGATGCCGGATCAAAAGGAGTAATCCAGCTGCCATCACTCAGGCGTCCCCGCATCAACTTCGTTTCAGGATCGAAGTAAGCACGGTAAGCTTTAGACAATTCCATGTATTTGTCGTAAATATCCTTACGGTTATGTTCCTTCATCATTTGTGCTATCAGCCAGTCATTATAGGCAAACTCCAGTCCTTGTGAAACGGAACCACCTACTTTATCACAAGGGATGTACCCCAATTCATTCTTATATTTAATAGAAACCGGCATTACCTTTCCATAAAGTATCTCACGATCCATCATAGGCGTAATACCCGTAGTATCGTATACCGATGAGCGTATGCAGGCTTCCAGCGCCTTCTTCACATCAAAATCGCATTGCTTCTTCATCATGGCATCGGCAATGACGGACACGGCATGATAACCAATCATCGTTCCGGTTTCATTGGAAGCCAGTTCCCACTTAGGCAGAATACCCGATTCATCGTATTTACGGAGTAATGAGCGGATAAAAGCCTGGTTCTGTTCCGGTGCGACAATGGTATAAAGCGGGTGAGCAGCACGGAAAGTATCCCATAAAGAGAATACTGTATAATTAGTATAAGAAGTATCCTGTTCTATCTCATGATTCATAGTGCGATAGCGTCCGTCTACATCGGATGCCAGACTTGGCTGGATAAACGCATGATACAGTGAGGTATAAAAGACTGTGCGACTGTCGTAATCCGAAGTCTTGATATCAATCTTTCCCAGAGCCTCATTCCAGACAGTATTTGCCTGCTGCACCACCCGTTCAAAATTCCAGTCGGGAATCTCCGTTTCCACGTTGCACTTTGCACCTTCTTCGTCCACACTCGAAATGCCTACTTTAGCAAAGACGCGTCCATCCGCAGGAAGATTTCTGAAAGTCATTACAGCCTTAGCCGTATTGACCGTCACAGATGTACTATCCGGCTGATATTCAGTTCCCGAATACAGCTTATAATCAAAAGGACTGGAAAATACAGCATAGAAATAAACATAATGACGTTTAGCCCAACCAACAGTATATTTCATTCCGGCTATGGTAGAGTCATTCACCACACGAATCTGAGTAACAGGGTGCTGATGACCATGAATGGTAGGTTCCATATCCACAATCAGGCGGGCATCGCTTGCCTTAGGGTAAGTGTACCGATGCAGACCTGCACGCATAGTAGCAGTCAGTTCCACATGGATAGAATCATCTTGTAACAGCACTTGATAATATCCCGGACGGGCGCTTTCCTGTTCGTGTGAGAAACGGGAACGATATCCTTCATCCGGATTCTCCGCTGTTCCTGCGATCAGCGGCTTCTCTCCCACTACCGGCATGAAAA
>ERZ779840.3262-NODE-3262-length-13021-cov-4.756363_pt1 | contig 13021 bp, 8 predicted proteins | sample MGYA00511561_ERZ779840 | MGnify/ENA primary metagenome ERZ779840 (study PRJEB29588, sample SAMEA2162036) | human gut metagenome | biome: human gut; feature: human-associated habitat; material: faeces | place: Denmark | collected 2008/2010 ...
ACAAGGCCGTGTGGCTCCTTTGCGGCGTGTGCATCGTCAATTACATGTTCTTCGGCAAGGACCTCGGGACACTCTCCTCCGGACTTGCCTATGAAAGCGGTGCACTGCTGCTCTCCATGCAGGAACAGCTTGTCAATCTGGCAGTGCTTTTGGCCGTATGCGCGGTGCTGCTTGTGCTTTTCCGGTTCTTCAAAAAATATGCTGCGCAGGCGCTGGCCATTGTACTGGTTGCTCTTGTCGGCATGTCCGTTTTCAACACGGTCAAAATCGAGCGCGAAGTCCGCGAATTTCGTTCCCAGCCCATCGACCTTGCGGATACGCACCAGCTCTTTTCCCTGAGCAAGGAGGGCAAAAACGTCATCGTCTTTATGCTCGACCGCGGCATCAACGAGTTCATCCCCTATATTTTCAATGAAAAACCCGAGCTGAAGGAAAAATTCGCCGGCTTCACCTATTACCCCGACACACTTTCCTTCGGCGGCTCAACGAACTTCGGTTCGCCCGCGCTGTTCGGCGGCTACGAATACACACCCATCGAGATGAACCGACGTAATACCGAGCGTCTCTACAAAAAGCAGAACGAGGCTCTGCGCGTGATGCCGGTACTCTTTGACCGAAACGGTTACGACGTGACCGTCTGCGACCCGGTCTATGCGAACTATGCATGGAATTCCGACACCTCGATCTATAACGCCTATCCGGACATCAATGCCTACGTCACCAAAGGCCGCTTCTCGGACACCTCGGCCAAGGCGCTGCAAATCAAGGCCAATGACCGCAATTTCTTCTGTTACAGTCTGATGAAGGCGCTGCCGCTGTGCACGCAGAAGGTGCTCTACGACCGCGGCAATTACCTTGAGCAGGAAAGCTCCGAGGTTGTGCGCAAGGGCTATCTGCGCCAGACGGTTTACAGCAACTATACCGCCACGGGCGTTTACAGCACCTTCATCGACGCTTACAGTGTTCTTGTCAATCTTCCCGGCATGACGGGCATCTCCGAAGGCACGGAGGACACCTTCCTGATGATGGTCAACGACACCGCCCACGAGATCACGCTCTTGCAGGAGCCGGATTACGTCCCACAGTATAGCGTAAATAACCGCGACTATGAGGAGGATCATTCCGACCGCTTCACCCTCGACGGCAAAACGCTGCACATGGACACCCTCAAGCAGGTCGAGCACTATCAGGTAAATGTCGCCGCGCTCATGCAGCTCGGCGCGTGGCTGGACTATCTGCGTGAGAATGACGTTTATGACAACACCCGCATCATTCTGGCCGCCGACCACGGCAAGGACATTGCCTGTCTTGATGATATGCTGCTTGAGGACGGCACCGATCTGGAAAGCTACTGGCCGCTGCTGATGGTCAAGGACTTTGGCAGCAAGGAATTCACCGTCTCGGACGAGTTCATGACGAACGGCGACGTGCCGTCGCTGGCCATGCAGGGTCTGATTGACAACCCGGTCAACCCCTTCACCGGCAAGGCCATCACCTCCGACGCAAAGCAGAACACGCTCTATGTGCTCGAGTCCGACGTCTGGAGCACCGCGAAGAATAACGGCACCACCTTCCTACCCGGGCGCTGGTTTGCGGTCAAGAACAGCATGCTCGATCCAGATAATTGGACGCTCGTGGCCGAGGATGCCGTACTGCCCGCAGAAAAATCATCATAAACGCAAAAGGACGGAAATTACGATGACCGCACCGAAGTACAAACGCACAAAGTTAGCCTGTTACACGGCCTATTTCACCATGTCCTCCGTATTCAGTCTGCCGCCGCTGCTGTTTGTCACGCTGCACGAGCTGTACGGCATTTCCTACACGCTGCTCGGCACGCTTGTCCTCACAAATTTTTGCACACAGCTCACGATTGACCTTGTGTTTACCTTCTTCTCCAAGCATTTTAACGTTGCGAAGATCGTCCGCATCATGCCGATTCTAACCTCCGCCGGGATGTTCTTTTACGCGCTCAGTCCGACCCTGCTGCCCAATCATACCTACCTCGGGCTGCTGATCGGCACGGTCGTTTTCTCCGTATCCGCCGGTCTTTCCGAGGTGCTGCTCAGCCCGACCATCGCCGCGATTCCCTCCGACGACCCGCAAAAAGCCATGAGCTTTCTGCATTCGCTCTACGCCTTCGGCGTTGTCGCCGTCGTTGCGGTAAGCACGGTGTTTTTGAAGGTATTCGGGCACGAAAACTGGACGTATCTGATGATGCTTCTTGCACTGCTGCCCTTGATCGCCTCAGCAATGTTCATGTTCTCCCCCATGCCTGACATGGCTAGCGAAAGCGCTTCTGCCGGGACTGCAGCGGCAAAACGTAAAACGCTTGGGCTGGCGCTCTTTGTCGCCTGCATCTTCTTCGGAAGCTGTGCGGAAAACGTGATGTCCAACTGGATCTCCAGCTATACCGAGACTGCGCTGCACATCGACAAGGCCGTGGGCGACCTTCTGGGTATGGCAATGTTCGCCGTGCTGCTCGGAGCGGGAAGAATGGCTTATTCCAAGTTTGGAAAGGACATCCGTCCTGTGCTGCTCGGCGGGATGTTTGGCGCGGCGTGCTGCTATCTGGTCGCAGGGCTGGCCCACAGCGCCTTGGCCGCATTCCTCGCCTGCATCTTTACAGGGCTTTTCACTGCGATGCTCTGGCCCGGAACGCTCATCATGATGGAGGAAACTCTCCCCGGCGTCGGTGTCGCGGCCTACGCGCTCATGGCCGCAGGTGGGGATCTCGGTGCGTCCGTCGCGCCGCAGCTCATGGGCGCAGTGATCGACAAGGTCTCCGCAAGTCCCTATGTCGCCGGGCTTGCCGCAGATCTGCACCTCTCCGCCGAGCAGGTCGGTCTGAAGGCAGGGATGCTCGTCAGCGCGTTCTTTCCGCTTGCCGGTACGGTACTGATCGTTTTGATGCTGCGGTACTTCAAAAAGCAGCGCACCCGCGCCTGCTAAAGTCGTTGCACTATAAAAAGGGATTCACAGCAGCAACTGTGAATCCCTTTTTATGTTCTCTCTCAATCCAGTCGCAGGAGGAATTGCAGCACGCGGTAGGCGTTCTGAAGCAAATCTTCTCTGGTGATAAGTCCCTCCTGCATGGCTCGCTGCAGCCGGCGCAGGCTGCCGTGCGGCATGCGCACGTTGTTGCCCGCCAGCGCCTCGGCGTAGTGCTCGGCACAGTTCTCCCAGTCCGTGACGACCAGCCCGTCAAAGCCCCACTCCTCGCGCAGAATACCGGAGATCAGCTCCTTATTTTCCGAGGTGTAGATGCCGTTCAGAAGATTGTAAGCCGTCATCACAGCCCAGACGCCGCTCTCCTTCACCACGATTTCAAAGCCCTTGAGGTAGATCTCCCGCAATGCGCGTTCGCTTACGCGGGAATCGCTGGCTCTGCGGTTGGTTTCCTTATTGTTGACGCAGAAATGCTTGACACAGGCCGAAACGGCCTCGGACTGGATTCCGCGCACCGTGGCGGCAGCCAGCTTTCCGGAAACCAACGGATCTTCGGAATAGTATTCAAAATTCCGGCCGCAGAGGGGACTTCTGTGAATATTGATCGCGGGTGTGAGCCACATGCCGAGGTTATTTTCCCGCACCTCGCGACTACCCGCCTTGCCGACCTCGCAGACGATCTCCGGATCCCATGTGCAGGCCAGAAGCGTCGCCACCGGCCACGCCGTAGTGGTCACGCCGCGATCCTCGCAAATGCGCAGACCCGCAGGACCATCGGCCGTCATGACCGCCGGGATTTTTAAATAATCCAGACCGCCCAGGCCGCGCGTGTCCGCCACGCCGCGGTTCGGAGTGCCGCTGAGCAGCGTGATCAGCTCATCATCCGTCAGTTGCCTGACAAAAGCATCGAGAGAAACGCTTCCGCCCGCAACGTCTGCAAAGGACAACCGGTCTGCGGGCACCTCGATGCCCGAGCAATCAGGCAGGATGTGCTCGGCCTCCCACTTGGGCTTTTCCGGCCAATCGGAGCGGTCTGGCGCGAGCGGGTAATCCTGCATGGGCAGCGCTTCATAGCTTCCGTCGGCGCGTAGTCTCTGCGGCAGCTTCTTCGGCGCGCAGCGATTCTTCACTTTACGAGTCACACAAGGTTCTTTACAGACATAAGTATAGACGGTTTTCAAACTACGGACGCTGTTTCCCAGCAGTACAGGATACTCTCCGGCAGAAAGCACATAGGCCGCGCGTTCCTCCTCGTAGCATGCAAGGTCTGCGATCGACACCGTTAGCGTCAGCTCCTGCGCCTCGCCGGGCGCAAGCAGCGCCGTCTTTTGAAACGCACGCAGCTCCAATTTGGGACGATTCGTTCCGGAAGCGGAGGTATAGAGCTGCACCACTTCCCTGCCCGCAGCACCACCCGTATTTTTCACCAGCGCGGTGACGCGGATCGTTTCGTCATCGGAATCCGCATTCGTACAGACAATTTCAAATGTCGTATAGCTCAGGCCGAAACCAAACGGATAAATCACCTTCTCCGCCGCGCCGGGAATGGTCTCAAAATAGCGATAGCCGACAAAAATGTCGTCCGTATAGCAGACGTAGTCCTCCGATTCGTGGAAATTCGCGGAGGACGGATAGTCGTCGAAGGACGCGGCAAACGTATCCGTCAGCTTGCCGCTCGGGCAGATGTCCCCGCAGAGGAGGTCAGCCTCGGCCATCGCTCCCTCCATGCCGCCCTGCCACGCCAGAAGCGCGGCCTGAATCGCGGGATTGGCGGCAAACCACGCGGTATCGACCACGCCGCCGACGTTCAGAATGATCGCGACCTTGGAAAACACGCCGCAGACTGCCTGCACCAGGCGTTTTTCATCTGCGGAAAGATAGAAATCGCCCTCCGCTGCCGCGCGGTCGCCGCCCTCGCTGGAAAAGCGGCAGATGCTGATGATTGCCGTGTCGGCCTCGCGTGCGGCCTGTGCCAGCAGGTCCTGCGGAAGCTCCGGCTCGTCCAGCCGTCCCCAAAGTGCGCCTGCGGCAAATTGGGAAGATACATATTCTCTGTAAAATTCATGCAGCGCGGGTACGCAGGTCAGCTTGCCCTGCGCTTGTTTTTCCTCTATTGCATCGCAGAGATTGCGCGTATAGGCGACCGTCACGTCGCCGCTGCCGCCTCCGCCCTTGATATAATCGACGCTCGCCTTGCCGAACAGCGCAACACGCGCTCCCCGGTGCAGCGGCAGCAAGCTGTTTTCATTCTTCAAAAGCACCATTCCATCGGCAGCGGCGCGGCGCGAGAGCGCGATGTGCTCCGGACTTCCGGTCACGCGCCTTCCGTCCTTCCCCAACGGCAGCACGGGAAAATAGTTGAATCTCTGCCATTTACCCATAGTCGTCTCCTCCCTGCACGCAAAAATCTATGATGATTATATCATCTTCTTTCGCACATTTCCAAGCATTTTCCATAATGATCTGATACAATATCACTAAATTCAAGCGCCCGCCGCCGCTCACGGAAGGTGCGCAAAAAGAATGCGCCGTAGGGAACTCACCGGGTGGGGCCACATAAAGTTTCACCCGGTCGGACTCTTTCGAGTCGCCCCTACGACGCACTATTTCCTGACGAGCAGGGAAATCCGCCGAAAAATCAAGAAGGACTACATTGCACCGCGCACGGTTCTGCAGCAAAGTTCTGAGGCAATCCAGTCCTCGTTAACGCGGTAGATGCGCGCAGCGCCGCGGATTTGCGCACACAGTGCGCGGCAGTCCGAAATCCCGTCCCAATCGACAATTTCCAGCTCTGCAATTCTGCTGCGCACAATGTGCAGATACGCACTGACGGTGCAATTCGGGTTGTCCTGATACGCGCAGAAGCTCGGGAGGCAGCATGCCGGTTCCCTGACCCAGCAGGCGTCCGGATCCTGCCCGAGGCCGCGCACACCTTGCGGCAGAGGGGCATTCGTGGGGCAGAGGTCGATGAAAAGCGGCACGCGCTGCGCGGCCTGCACGAACGGAACATTTCTGGAACGGTACGCAAATTCAAAGCGGTAGCTGCGGTAGCAGTCCCTGAACGTAGCCTGCGCGGCCTGCATCTGCACGTCCAGCGTCCGGTTCCACGACAGCTCCAGATCGGTAAACAATCCCCAAATTGTGAAGAATAATTGCCTGACAGATGGTTCGTCCCAATCACTCTCTGAGGTTATGAATTCCAACGTTGATTCGCATTTCTTTCTTCATTATGTGATCTATGCTTATAAATTTTTAAGTTCCTTCAGCCGTTTGCCGGCGGAGGAAGATCACTCACGCCCTTCACGCAGAAGCACCGCAGAACAATGGCATGATTCGGCAGAATTTTTTTCAGCATATTGTCCTCCTATCACGCCGGGCGGGTACGGCGCAGCGAGACGGCCGCAGCCAGCACGGCAAGCAGCACGCACAGTGGGTAAACCCACTGCATGCTCTGCACCTCGACGCCGCCGAGCGGCAGCAGCAGGCTGACCGTTGCCGCAACGTTCGATCCGATCGCGGCCAGCGCCGCCGGGACAAGAAGCACACCCGTGCACAGCAGCAACGCGTCGCGCGTCCTGCGGCAAAGATCGGACAACAGCAGGCAGAGCATCGCGCCCGTGCAAAGCACCACGAGCTTGAGCACATAGTAAAGCATCATCGCCAGCCAGATCGGCATGGTGGATTCCACGCCGTAACCAAGACTGTATAGCGGGGCACCAAGGCTCATAAATGCGCCGTGCAGCGTCGCAGCGTGCCAGACCTCCGCACCATAGATTGCCAGCCAGACCGCAAAAGCCATGAGCAGGCTCAAAAGCACTTTCCTGCGCCAGAGCCGCTTGCGCCCGGCAGGCGTAGAATGAAGCTGCGGAATCAGGCCCGCCTGCCACTCCTGCGCGGAAACCGGCGAGAGCAGCAGCACCAGAAACAGCAGCGCCTTGAGCGCGGTTGCGCGGTGATAATTCGCATAATTGTCACTCCAAATTGCCTCATAAGGCTGCATCGGAACGATCCAGCTTCCCGCCGGAAGCGACTGCGCACGGCTGATAAGCTCGGAAATCGCCTGCGAGCGGTCACCGCCCCCGGACTGCGCGAGATCGTCCTCAAGGCCGCGCAGTGTATCATCCGTTATGGGCGCGGCATGCTTTTGCTCGTAAAATTGCGTGTACATATCCAGCGGCTTCGGCTCACGGTAGGGCGGCGCAGCCTTGACCGCAACAATGACAAGCAGCCCCAGAATCAGGATTCCGCGCCGCCGCCACAGGAGCTTGTAGGCTTCCCAGCCGAACAGCGTTTTCGGCTTCGCGCGGAATTTGGCATTCAGTCTGTCCAGCCGTGCAAGCAGACGGTTCGGTGCGCCGACGGGCTTCTTGCGGCATGCGATCAGCACGCAGGCTGCGCCAAGAAGCACACCCAGCGGCACAATGAGCACCTCCACCAGTGCACTGCCGGAGATCAATCCGCCAAAAAACGGCAGGTTCAGATAATTTTGGAATACGGTGTCAAAACGGATGTAGCTGAACAGATTACAGTAACGCAGCGGTGCAAAAATCGACGCTGCCGGAACCTTCGTCAGGCCAAATTCCGCACCCAGCACTAACGCGAAGGCCGCAAACGCCAGCGACAGATTCGCGATGCCGGAGAGAATTGCATAGATCGCCAGACCGAGCAAAAACGCCCCAAGGAACTTCACGCCGAGATACAGCAGCCAGAATTGCCCGAGCGTCATTGGCGTTGGCACATTATAGAACATACCGATCGATTGCAGCAGCCGGTTTTCCTCGCCGAAGCCGTGGTAAAGCCACGCGGAAAGCAGGATCTTGCTTCCCAGCAGCACGAGCGTTCCGAGCAGCGCCGCAAAAAACAGCGTAACAATGCGCCGCAGGCACAGCTTTGCCCGTCCGGCGGGCGCAGCATGCACCATCGGCCAGAGGCCCTCGCGCCGTTCCGAGAGGAACAACGCGCAGCAGACGCCCATGAGGATCAGGATGCTGTAATCCGCAAAGGGGTCGGCAAACACCTTCGTCACCGCCAGATCGTGCCCCAGCGTGACCTTGCTGCCGAGCATTTGCGCGAAATCCTCAGCGGTTTTGATCGTGTTTTTATAGGAAACACTGCCGGGCTTGGAGAAAATGCTCACACTTTGCAGCATTTTGGCGTTTTCCTGCACGCCGGCAAGATAATCCTCATAACTCAGCAGATGCTCATACTGCGTAACCAGTTGGTTTACCGCCTCGTATTTTCGCTCGTTCTCCTCATCCCAGAGCCATGTATGCTCGGCAAAAGCCTTGTCCAGCATTTCCTGCCTCCGGGCTTCGCAGACGCGCTGCCCCTCCTCAAGAGAAAGCGTCTGCATCTCACGGACGAGCGAATCGTATGCGTCGGCATAGGAGCGCAGCGTACCGCTCCGCTTCTGACTGTAAAGGAAAAAGAAGCAGTTCAGCGCCAGCAGCAGCGCAAGCGCTGCAAGAAAAGTCTTGTGCAGCAGGACTCGACGCACTTCCATGGTCAATCCTCCCCCAGATAGGACAGGTACACGTCCTCGAGGCTGCCGTCGCCGACGCTCTCAATGAGCGCCTCCGGTGCGCCGTGCGTGACGAGCTTTCCTTGCTTCATCAGCAGCACGTCCTTGGCGATGGACTCGATGTCCGAGACGATGTGCGTGGTCAGAAAAACGATACGGTCGGAGGCCAGCTCCGCAATATACTTGCGGATGCGCAGGCGCTCACGCGGGTCAAGACCAGCGCTCGGCTCGTCAAGGATAAGCACCGCCGTGTCGCCCAGCAGTGCCTGCGCCAGCAGCACACGCTGCCGCATGCCGCCGGAAAAGCCGCCGAGCTTTTTATGCGCAGCGTCCTGCAAATTGACCATTTCCAGCAGCGCCTCGACCTGCTCGCGCGCCTGTTTTCTCGGAATTTCCTTCAATTCCGCCATATACAGCAGAAATGCACGCGCAGAAAAGTCCGGGTACATGCCCTGCTGCTGCGGCATATAGCCCAGCACGGAGCGGAAGCGCTTGCCGAGCTTGAGCACATCCGTGCCGTTAAAGAGGATCTCGCCTGCGTCGCGGCGGACATTGTCGGTGATCAGGTTCATCAGGGTGGTTTTGCCCGCGCCGTTCGCGCCGAGAATGCCGTAAATTCCGGCGTCAAAGCAATAGGAAAAGTCGTCCAGTGCAGTTTTGTCGCCGTAGCGCTTGGTCAGGTGCTTGATCTCCAGTTGCATGGTGTGCTCCTTTCGTGCGTGCTTTATTGACAGGTCATCGGATTGTATTTATTCTCCGAGCATCGCTTCGGGCAATTTCAGCTCATGCAGCGTGAGATTGCCTGTTCCAAGCTCGGCTTTGTCGATGTAGTATTGCGGGAGAAATCTGTAATCCGTGCTGAGCAGGAGCTTGTCCGGCGTTTCCGCACAAATCGGGCTGGTTCTTCCTTGCAGGATCGCATAGTCGAGCGTGATCTCGCCCAGCGGCTCAAATTCCCAGCTATAAAACCGCAGCGTCTGCTGCTCTATCTCCGGTTCGCTGCCGTCAAAGGCAACTCCGTCGATGATCGCAATGCAGTCAGGGAAGCAGCGCATCCGATGCGTGCCGGTCAGACCGGTGTCGAACAGCAGCGTTTCCTCGCCGGTGTCATAGTCCTTTCGATAAATCTTGTTGTCCGTCAAGATATACGCATTTTTCTCCGCCATGTAACAGCTCGTTTCCGGATCGAGCGTAAACAGCGGCTTTGCCTTCATCTCCTCCGCGTTCCAGAGATAATACGTAATCGTCTCTGCCGGGAGCCAGAAAAAGGTGGCGCTTCTGTCCGTGCCAAAAAGCAGCGGAACATCGACCGCCTGAAATTCGTTCTGGGAACCGTCCAGCCTGTAACAATACGCCTGCGACTGTTTCTCTCCGCGCTCATTCAGCCAGAAATACCGAAAAAAGAACATCCCGTCCGTAAAGGCCGGATAGCCGAAATCGCCGTCGTCGAACCGTGCATCCGTCTGCGTATCCATCACACAGACACGGTTGCGCCCGTCCGGATCCGTTCGGAATATTTTGAGAGAAACGCGATAATCCGTATTACTGCGGGCAGATACTTCTTCGTAATACAGGTGATCGTTCTCATATGTAATCACACTTGCTTCAGGCAAATATGCGTCGCAGGCTTCGTCGTTATGCGCGCAGTCCGGACGGGAACAAACGCGAACAAGGGTGTCGGAACCGTAATCTGTGTAAAACAGGACATTATAGCTCTTGCCGTTGACCTGAACAGGATGAAATGAATACAGGCCCGTATCCGAAGCAGCAAACCGTCCTGAATAGGGCAGGCTTTCGCGGTAAACTCCTTCCCGGCGGGAGGAAATGCTGCCCACCTCCTGCTTTATATCAATGTCTTGGCCGCCGGGTTCATCCGAAGATTTACAGGCCGTAATGCCTGCCGCGAATAACATCAGCGCGGTCAACAGGAAAATCATTTTGCGCTTCACGGATAACACTTCCTCCCTTTTCGGATAAGCAGCCGGTTTCATTCCTCCCAGACCAAATCAGCCGGGGTGTTGTATGGATGAATCGTAAGATTTCCGGAGCCGATCTCCGACTTTTCGATATACCAGCGCGGCATAAAGGACAAGTCGCTGCAAAGCTGGAATCGGTTCGGCGTCTCGCCGCAGATAAGATCGGTGTATTCAATATTATTGATCGGATAGTCAATTGTCAGCGTATCGACCAGCTCAAAGTTCCAGTTGTAGAAGCGCAGCGTCTGGCTGGTCAGGGGCGGTTCCTCAGAAAAATAAGGGGTTGCATCCATCACGACGATGAACTCCGGGAAGCAGCGCATCCGGTGCGTGCCGGTCAGGCCGGTGTCGAGCAGGAGCTTCTTCTCCCCTGTCGCGTAGTCAATGCGATAGATTTTGTTTTCGATCATCTGGTAGCAATGGTCGGCACGGTAGTACCCGGTTGCCTCCTGTGGCTCGACGGCCAGCAGCTTCATTCCGTCCTCCGGCGTCCACGAATAGTATTCTTTATCGACGCCATCCTCTGTCGACAGCATGAAAATAATGGTATCGTCGTCGCTTCCGTAGGGCATTCCCATCGGGCTTTCCTCCGGCACGGTCATTGAACCGTCAAGTTTATAATAAAAAGAGTTGCCGATTTCATTCCCCTGATCGTCGAGTTTCTTTAACGTAAAGAAAGCAAAACCGCTCATAATTGCGCTCGAAGATGACTGTTTATATCCTGTGATCGTTTTCGAGGAATCCATGATGACTGTGCGGTTTCTGCCGTCCAGATCCATGCGAACTAAACTAAATCCACTGCCTCCTCGTTCAAGCGTATATAAATGATTATTATAATAGCAAATATTATCGTATATAGAATCAAAATATGCATTGCATGTATTTTCTGTATGCGTACAATCAGGTCGGGAGCAGAGCTTCACGATTGTGTCCGAATTGTGATCACCGTAGACCAGAAAATTTCCTTGCACAAGCTCGAAGAAGCAAAGCGAGTAAAAGCCCGAGTCAGTGCATTCAAATCCATTCGCCAAAGTCGTAACTCCCTGCTGCATAGCTCCGGTACGAACGGACGAGATTCCCTCTTGGCCAGAGGGTATTGCGGAAGAAGGCTCGGTAGGCTCTGCCGTGCCACACCCGCAGAGCAGGCCGAGCAGCAGCATGGCAATCAGAATCAAACTTAAAATTTTTCGCATGGTACGTTCCTCCCGTTTTTGATAATTTGTGTGCTGCGGCATAGCGGTGCAGCGTTACAGTCGCTATGCCGCGGGTTCTGTTTTTTCCTTACAAGTCCAGTTTACCAAATATGGGAGATTCCGTCAATATTTTACAATGCCAAAATAGTTATTTTTTATTGAAAATTACTCCGATGTGCTTTCACCGATTGCCGGAGGCAAATCTGCGGGCAGCTTGAATTCATGCAGTGTGATATTGCCAGTTCCGAATTCAGCCTTGTCAATATAATACCGCGGAAGATAGCTCATATCCGAGCAGAGCAGGATGCGGTTTTCCGTTTCGCCGCAGATAATCCATGTCCAATCGACCGTCTTTTTATAATCGACCGTAATTTCTCCCAGCGAGTTAAAGCTCCAATCATAGAAACGCAGCGTCTGCGGCCGGCTTGCCGTCTCCGGGTCATAGGTTGAGCTGCCGTCCATGATGACAATACAGTCCGGGAAACAACGCAGAAGATGTTCTCCCTCCAAGCCGGTGTCGAACAGCAGCGTCTGCTTCAAAGTGCCGTAATCAATGCGGTAGAATTTATTATCAATCAGCTTATAGCAATGATCGTCGCAATAATGTGCGCGGTAGTAATCTGAATCAAAATCAACCAAATACTGTTCCTCAGAGCCGGGCGTCCAAGTCACCAGTCTCGCCTGGTCACCTTCAAAATCCGAAGCTTTAAACAGGATCATATCGCCTTCGCTGCATCTCGGCCCTCCTCTTTGTATCGCTTCCTCCGGCTGCTTCATAGAGCCGTCCAGCTTGTAATAATACAAGGTCCCGCCGACCGCGCCGCTCGGCCCCATCTTCGTAAAGCCCAGAAATGCAACTCCGTTTGCGATGTCTTCTTCGTATGTGCCGCCGTAACCGGAAATCGAGTCCGAGGAATTCACCACCTCAACGCGGTTTCTCCCGTCCAAGTCGAAGCGCGTTACGGCAAGGCCGCCTGTTCGCGGATGGCATGTGGTATACAAATGGCCGTCATAGTATGTAATATTGTGGTGCCCATTCAAGTAGGCGTCGCAGTCCTCGTTGTTATGCGGGCAGTCCGGACGCGAGCAAACCTTTACGAGCGTATCGGAATCGTTGTCGCAATAAAGCAGAATCGTCGAGCCATCTTCAAAATCCACAAGAGAATAGAATCCGTCCTCCGTCGATTCAAACGAATTTGCTGCTTGAAACAGGCTCTGCCGGAGTTCTCCGCTGCGAATCGGAGAAACGCCCTCAACGCTTGCCTGCGCTCCATCGGAGGTGGCGGTAGGCTCTGCCGTGCCACACCCGCAGAGCAGGCCGAGCAGCAGCATGGCAATCAGAATCAAACTTAAAATTTTTCGCATGGTACGTTCCTCCCGTT
>ERZ779840.3277-NODE-3277-length-12976-cov-4.706834_pt1 | contig 12976 bp, 7 predicted proteins | sample MGYA00511561_ERZ779840 | MGnify/ENA primary metagenome ERZ779840 (study PRJEB29588, sample SAMEA2162036) | human gut metagenome | biome: human gut; feature: human-associated habitat; material: faeces | place: Denmark | collected 2008/2010 ...
GGCTGCAATACCCTCTCAGTCACCTACGGTGACAGCTCTCCCGGAGGGAGAGCCAAGGGGCTGCATGTGCTGGCACAAGAAATAGAGCGTATCTGTACCGATACGCTCTATTCACTGCTTTACGACTGCCCAATAAAGACGGGGCCGTTTTGTGGAAAAATTACTCGGTAACGGTGAAGGTGATGACCGTAATGGCCAGACCGTTGAAGTAAATGCTGAGTGAGTAATCGCCGGGGGCGTCGGGGGCGGTGGGAACATCCAGCTCGCCGTAGTGGTAGTCACCCGCGTACCAGATCTCTTTCCAGTCGCCGGTTGCCTCGGAAATGTACTTGGGGATGACATTGCCGTAGCCGTCCCGGATGACAAAGAGGATGTCCAGCGGATCTTCGGGGACGTAGAAATTGGTAGTGCCCTGCAGGACTACAGAAATCTTGTCGCCCACGGCAAACTCACTGGTATAGGCGGCGGTGCCGATGGACTCAAAATGCCAATCCTCCGTGTCCGGCGTCTTGACCAGATGGGTGGTGATGTGATCCGCGGACAGACCGTGGTCGTCATACACGCTGGCATTGCGGATGGTCTGGGTCTTGACGTTTCCGAAAATGGAGGTGCCGTCTGCCGCCTGAATGGTGAACTGGTACTTCGCGCTGGGGATCAGGGGCGAGATAACCGCAGAGGGCTGGGTGCATTTGACCACGTTGGGCGTCGAGCTGCCGTCGATCTGGTACATCAGCAGCCAGCCGCCGGAGGGGGCGGTGCCGGTGTATTCCCAGGTCACGGCGATCTGATCCAGCGCACTGTCATCCACGTTCATGCTTGTAATGTTGATGGGATTGGCGGTGACGCTGGTGCGGGCGGGCTGGGTCATGCCGGCGGCGGTGACCTCGATGGTGTAGGCGACCGAGGGGTCGATGTCCGTGAAGTAGACCTCGGTATTGGTGACGGTGAGCTGCTTGTCGTAGCCGTTATTGTCGCTGTAGCAGCGGACGCTCCAGCTCTCCACGACCACATCGCCGGGGGCGTCCCAGCGGACGGTCATATCGCTGCCGCTGCTGGCGGCGACGGTCAGATTTTCCGCGAGAACCAGACGGGAAGCCGTGAATTCCAGCGTATTTTCTCCGGTGAAGGTCTCCTTGGAGGTGGCGCTGGCAGGCTCCAGCGTGAAGGTGTACAGCTTACCCACGGTCAGCCCCCTGACGGTGACGGTGTGGCCGGAGAAGCTTTCGCTTTGCGTCTCCTCGCCCTCGGCAGAGTAGCTTACGACCCATTCCTCCGGGTCGGCGCCGCTGACCGCGAAGTTCAGCATGACGGAGCCGTCCTCGGCGCCGGTGATGGCGGAGAAGCTGGCGATCCGGGTGGAACCCTTGGTGGTGAAGATGTCGGAGGTCTGACCCACCAGCTTATGGAAGCCGCTGATATCCAGCTGGATGCGGTACAGGGAATCGGGCAGCAGGTCGGTAAAGGTCGCCTTGCCGTCCACCACGCCCCGGGTCACGGCGTTGCCGTAGTTGTCCATGCAGATGACGCTGAGCTTGGAATCGTCTACTTCGGTGTCCACGCTGACAACCAGCTGGTACTGGTCGCCCTCGATGGAAATGCTGTTGATGGTTTGCAGGTAGTATTTCTGATACGCCCAGAACAGTCCCGCGCCGATGGCAGCGAGGATCACCAGCGTGATGACGGCTGTTGCGGCCTTTTTCGCCTTCTGTCTGCGTTCCTGCTTCTTCGCTTCTTTTTGCAGGCGCTTTTCTTCCTCCGCGTCGGCAAAGGGTTCGTTGCTGTTGTCGGGCAGCGGCTCGTTGTCCTCTTCGTCCTGTGCGAAGGAGAAGCGGTCGGGGGAATCCTCCTCCGGTTCCGGCGTGACCGCCGTCTGGGGAACCTCATGGGCAATCAGCGCGTCGGCCTCGTCCATAATCTGGGAAACTTCCTCGGACATCTGGTGGGGCAGAAGATCGGCCGCGTCCGCAGGCTCCGGGAGAGTTTCATCCTGCGTATCCTCCGCGATGGTTTCCTCCTGCTGGGCAGGTGCTTCGGTGGGAGCGGGGGCGGGCTGCACCGGCACCACATCCTCCGGCTTTGCCTCAATGGGGGTGTAGATGGTGATGGGGGTGTCATTGATGGAATTGCGCTGCATGTAGGCGGCCAGCGCCTTACCCAGCTCCTTCGGCTCCTGCCAGCGCTTGGCAGGGTCGGGGTCAATGGCCTTCATGATGATCTCCGCGATCTCGTAGTCGGCATTGACGGGAGAGGGGAGCGCTTCGTCGGGCGCCTTGTCCTTGAAGGGCAGGCTGCCGTCGTTGTAGAGCTGATAGAGGACCATGCCCACGGCGTAGGTGTCCGCCGTTTCGTTCAGCGTGGCCATGGCGTCGTGCAGCTCCGGGGGAGAATAGGGACTGCGGTACTTGTCCGGCAGGGACGTGTAGCGCAGCGTGTCCAGCGGGATGAAGCCCAGATCGCCGATGCGGTAGCTTTTTTTCTCGGTCAGGAAGATGTTGGTGGGCTTCAAGTCCACGTACAGGCATCCCGCCTGACGGCAGACGGAGAGCGCGGAGCACAGGTCAAGACCAAGATTGATCGCTTCCAGATGGGTGACCGGATTGCGGCGGATGTACTTTGCCAGCGAATGCTTGTAGGGGCTGACAAGGTAGACCTCGTAGCCTAAACGGCGGCGCTTGATGGGCACGGTCTGCCAGCCGTCGTAGGGAAGAAAGCCCTCCAGCTTGGAAAGCTTCTGCAGGAACTCCGCTTCCTTTTCCACGTCGTCGGCTACGCCCTTGAAGTAGTCCATGGCGCCCGCCATGTCCTTATAGGCGCCAGCCAGAAGCATCGCATCCATCTGCGTCTGCGCGGCTGGTACGGAAATGATTTTGACTATGTATTTTTCGTCCGAATTTTCCTTGATGGCAGGACAGCAGCGAACGCCGTCATGGCTGCTCATGGGGTTTCCCATGGCAAATCCGTCAAGCAAAGGAGAAATCAGTTCGGTTTCGGCAAGTTCAGTCAATCGTAATCGCCTCCTTTAACCTTTATATCATAAAATAAAAATCTGAAAAAAGCAACCACTTTGTAGTTGTTTTATTTGGAAAAGAGTGTTATAATGGCGCTTGATAATGGTACAGTACGTGTATTTTTGTCAGGAGGTATCATATGAGCAAGGTAATTTGTGAGATTTGCGGAACAACTTACCAGGACACAGCGGAGTGCTGCCCCATCTGCGGCTGCCCCCGGGATATGTCCGGCAATGTTTCCGATGATGATTTTGTCATGGATCAGATGCCCGCGCTGAACAAGGGCGGGCGCTACTCGTCCGGCAAAAAGAAAAAGGAAATTTTCGATTTTGACGAGCAGAGCGACGATTTCCCGGAGCCGGAGAATGAGCCATATTCCTCTGACCCGGAGGATGACGAAGACAATTATGACGAGCAGCCCCGGGAGCATAACACCGCCGTTGTGGTGATCCTGACGGCGCTGATCGTGATCCTGCTGGCGGGAACGGCGTTCCTGTTCTTCCGGTATCTGCTGCCCAATCTGCACGGCGTGAAGGACACTGTGCCCACCGTCCAGACCGAGCAGCCCGTCCAGACGGAGGCCGCGACTACCGAACCGCGGATCCCCTGCCAGGATCTGTCTCTCCCCGGCGGCGCGGCGGAGCTTACCCAGCCCGGGTATTATTTTCTGCTGAATGTAGTCGTCATCCCGGAGAATACCACGGACGAGCTGGTGTTCACCTCCGGCGACGAGAGCGTCGCAACGGTGGATGCCAACGGCCGTATCACCGCTGTGAGCGAGGGCAAGACGGTCATCTACATCACCTGCGGTGACAAGCAGCTGACCTGCCCCGTGACCTGCCAGTTTGAAGCGGAGACGGAGCCGTCCACGGAGGCCACCGTGGCAGCCCAGACGGAAGCGACCATCCAGACCGAGCCTGTGGAGACGAAGCCTCAGGTGGAGCTGAAGCTGGACAGAACGGACATGCGTTTGCAGGTGGGCTACAGCACCCAGCTGAAGCTGGTGGACTGCGGCGACCTCAAGCCTGAGGACGTGGAGTGGAGCGTGGAGCACGCCTACATTGCCAAGGTGGAAAACGGCTATGTCACGGCGCTGCAAAGCGGAACCACGGAGATCACCGCGAAGTACGGCGACCAGACGGTCAAGTGCATCGTGCGGTGCCACAACTGAATGTAAAAATTGGGCAGTTCCTTTCCGGAGCTGCCCATAATTCATTCCCCATCCACAAACGACTTCTTGCGGAACAGGAAGGAAATGCACCAGAGACCTGCCAACCCAACGATGGTGTAAATGATCCGGCTGAACAGGGAGCCGGAGCCGCCGAAGAGCCAGGCTACCAGATCAAACTGGAAAATGCCTACCAGCCCCCAGTTGACACAGCCGATGATGGACAAAATCAGCGCAAGGGTATCCATATTCTTACCTCCATTTCACATCCCGGATGCTGATAGGATATGCGCATTTTCGGATTTTATCACGAAGAAGTTGCAAAATTCCAATAGTTCCGTTATAATAAAAAAAGATGCACAGAAAGGAATTTTTTGCAATGACGACATTATATGAAGGCGCTTTTGCCAAAATAAACTTAACGCTGGACGTTCTGGGAAAGCGGGCGGACGGCTACCATGATTTGCAGAGCGTGATGCAGACCATCTCCATCCGGGACGATGTGGAGATCGACGTGGGGACGGGAAAGCCGTGGCGGCTGCTGTGTTCTGTGGAGGGCATTCCCACCGACGAAAAGAATCTGGCGTGGAAGGCGGCGAAGGTCTACTGCGACGCCATGGACAAAGACCCGGAGGGGCTGGAGATCCGCATCGTCAAGCGCATTCCCGCCGGGGCGGGCTTAGGCGGCGGAAGCGCCGATGCGGCTGCGGTGCTGCGGGCGCTGAACCGGCACTATGGCGACCCGCTGTCCGTTCTGGCGCTGGCGGAACTGGGCGCACAGGTTGGCAGCGACGTTCCGTTCTGCGTGGTGGGCGGCACGGCCATGGTGGAAGGCCGGGGCGAGCGCCTGAGAAAGCTGCCGGATATGCCCGACTGCCTGTTCGTGGTGTGCAAGCCGGACTTCTCCGTGTCCACGCCAGAGCTGTATGGGAAAATCGACACCGTGGCGATTCCCCATCGCCCGGACAATCAGGCCATGGAAAGCGCCCTGCTGGCCGGGGACTTGGGGAAGGTGGCGGAGAACGTATACAACGTCTTTGACCCGGTGGTCACGTCGGAGCATCTGGAGCTGAATTATATCAAGTCCATCTGCAACAGCTACGGTGCTCTGACGGAGCAGATGACCGGTTCCGGTTCCGCGATTTTTGCCATTTTGCCGAACTTTGAGTACGCCGCCGTGGTGTGCAGTATGCTGAAAGAGAACTATCCGAACATCTATATTGCCAAACCTGTATAATTCTGGCATTTACCGTCCATACTGGAAGTATTTCCGTATGGACGGTGTTTTTTATGAAGAAACTTTTGAAACGAATCGGTATCTGTCTGGTGCTTGCCGCGTCCGTGTGGTGCGGGTCGCTGCTGGCCGACCGGCAGCGGCTGAATGACGAGCTGATCCGCTTCCACGTGGTCGCAAATTCTGACAGCGAGGAAGATCAGTCCATCAAATTGCAGGTGCGGGATGCCGTGCTAAATAGCCTGCAAAGCGACCTGAACAAAATCGCCGACGTAAACGAGGCGAGGGTGTACTTACAGGCCAAGCTGCCCCAAATTCAGGCCGTCGCCAACAGCGTCCTGGAAGCGACGGGGTGCGACTGTGAGGCGGTGGTGACGCTGTGTAAGGAAGCCTTTGATACCCGCTACTATGACACCTTCACCCTGCCCGCCGGTATCTACGAAGCCCTGCGGATCACCATCGGCGAGGGAGAGGGGCATAACTGGTGGTGCGTGGCATTTCCCAGCCTGTGCCTGGGCGCGACTTCTGAGGAATTCGCGGACAAGGCGGCGGGGGCAGGATTTCCGGACAGCCTTACCGGCGCGCTGGACGGGGAAGAAAAATACGAGGTGCGGTTTTTCCTGCTGGACGCGCTGGGAGAACTGGAAAAATTTTTATATGCAGGATGAATCCCGCTCTGTTCATGAAAGCAAATTTGTGGTATCATGGACAAAAAAGAGAAGGGGGTGGGCAAATGCTGCACCTTTTGCTTGGCACAGACTGGACGGCCAACCGGGACGAAGTTATGAAGCGGATCGCGGCGGACGTTGCCGGGAGGAGGGGGAACCGCATTCTGATGGTTCCCGAACTCATCAGCCATGAAACGGAGCGGCGGCTGTGCGCCACAGCCGGGGACACGGCCAGCCGCCATGCGGACGGCGCGCATACGTATGACGGCCGGTACGCCGAGGTGCTGTCCTTTACCCGGCTGGCAAGACGGGTGGCGGATTCCATGGGAAGCGCCGCAGAGGAATGTCTGGACAACGGCGGCCGGGTGGTTGCCATGGCGGCTGCGGCAAAGAACCTGTCCAGCCGGTTGAAAGCCTATGCCGCCGTGGAGACGAAGCCGGAGTTCCTTACCGGCCTTATCGACGCCGTGGACGAATTCAAGCGCTGCTGCATTTCCTCGGCCGACTTGAGCCGCGCCGCCGGGGAGACGGAGGGCAGTCTGGCGCAGAAGCTGGAAGAACTGTCGCTTCTGATGGAGAGTTACGACGCTTTGTGCAGCCGGGGCAAGCGCGACCCGAGAGACCAGATGACGTGGCTTTTGGAACAGATGGAGCAGGGGGACTTTGCCCGGGCGCATGTGTTTTACATAGACGGCTTTCCGGATTTTACCCGGCAGCATCTGGCGATTCTGGAACATCTCATTCAGGCGTCCCCCGACGTGACAGTGAGCCTGAACTGCGACCGGGAGGATTCCCGCCTTCTTGCTTTTGAAAAAGCGGGGGACACGGCGTCCCAGCTGCTTCGCTGCGCCCTCCGCGCCGGGGTGGATGTGAGGATCGAGACCATTCCCGGAAAGCGCCTGCCCCTTTCCCCCGTGCGAGAGGGGCTGTTTCAGGGCGCGATCAGCCGGGGCGCGGCGAGCGGGTGCCTGGACGTGGTCCGGGCGGAATCGCCGTATCTGGAATGTATGGGGGCAGCAGACAGAATTCGTCAGCTTCTCGCCGCCGGGTGCCGCTGCCGGGACATTACAGTGGTCTGCACCGATATGACGGTGTATCAGCCGCTGGTGAATCTGGTCTTTCACCGGCTCCATATTCCGGTGTATCAGTCCGGAACCGAGGATATTCTGCAAAAAAGCGTCATCGCCACGGTGCTGATGGCGCTGGACGCTGCCCTGAGCGGATTCGACCAGAAAAGCGTCCTGCGCTATCTCCGCTCCGCCCTGTCTCCCGTTGACCCGGATACCTGCGACCGGGTCGAGAATTACGCCATCATCTGGGGCATTCGCGGGCAGAAGTGGACGCAGAGCTGGGAAAACCATCCCGATGGCCTCAGCGGCGTGTGGACGGAGGAAGACCAACATCGGTTGGAGGAACTGAACACGGCGCGGGAACTGGCAATCGCGCCGCTGACGCGGCTCTGGCAGGGCTTCCGGGACGCTTCCGACCTGCGGGGACAGATTCTGGCGCTGTATGGCTTTTTGGAAGACATTTCTTTGGAAATGCGGCTTTCCCGCATGGCGCAGGAGCTGGATGCCGCCGGGGACAACCGGGCCGCGCAGATTTTGAACCAGCTGTGGGAAATCCTTCTGGGTGCGCTGGAGCAGATGTACGACATGCTGGGGGACACCCACTGGGAGGGGGAGCAGTTTATCCGCCTTTTCCGGCTGCTGCTGAGCCAGTACGACGTGGGAACCATCCCACCGGTGCTGGACGCGGTGCAGGTCGGCCCCGTGTCCGCCATGCGCTGCCATCAGGAAAAGCACCTGATCGTGCTGGGGGCGGAGGAAGGCAAGCTCCCTGGCTACTCCGGCTCTGCCGGTGTCCTGACCGATCAGGAGCGCGTCACCCTCCGGGAGCTGGGCGTGCCCCTCACCGGCGGCGCGATGGAGGGCGTGCAGGCGGAGTTCGCGGAAATTTACGGCTGCTTCTGCGGCGCCATGGCGTCGGTGAGCGTGTTCTGCTCCGGCGACCAGCCGTCCTTTGTCTACCGCCGCCTGTGCGAGCTTGCGGGCGGGGAACAGCAGGTGAAAAACACATTGGATTTTGCCCCGGCGGATGGACTGGAAGCGGGGGCGTACCTCGCCCGGTGGGACGCCGGGGACGCTGCCGGGCGATTGAACGTCCGGGATACATATCTGGAAACCTGCCGCCGGCGGGATTACCGCTTCGGAAAGGTGGAGCGGGAAACCATTGGCAAACTCTACGGCTCGACGCTGAATCTTTCCGCCTCTCAGATCGACCGGCAAGCGGAGTGCCGCCTGTCCTATTTCCTCAAGTACGGCCTTCGGGTGCAGGAGCGGAAGGAAGCCGCCATCGACCCGGCGGAATTCGGAACCTACGTCCATGCGGTGCTGGAAAATTCCGCCCGCCGCATTCGGGAACTGGGCGGATTCCACAGGGTTTCTCTGGAAGAAACGCTGGAAATCGCCCATGGCTTCAGCGAGGAATACGCCCGGGAGCATTTCAGCCAGATCGAGTCGGAGCGGGTGACGTACCTGTTCCGCCGCCATATTCAGGAGCTGGACATGGTGGTTCGGGAGCTGTGGCAGGAGCTGAGCGAGGCGGCGTTTGCCCCGGCGGGCTTTGAGGTCGGCTTCGGCGACGGGGAGGGTCTGCCGCCCATCCCGATTCCGGGCGGCGGCATGAATGCAGTCCTGCGGGGCTTTATCGACCGGGTGGACATCTGGGACAACGGCGCCAGCCGCTATTACCGGGTAGTGGACTACAAAACAGGAAAAAAGGATTTTGACTACTGCGACGTGTTCAACGGCGTGGGGCTGCAAATGCTGCTGTACATGTTCGCGTTGAAAAGCAGCGGAAGCGATATGCTGGGCGACCGCCCGGTGGCGGCGGGCGTGCAGTATTTTCCCGCCCGTGCGCCCTATCTGACCTCCGACGGCAAGCTGACCGCCGAGGAAGCAGAGCAGGAGCGAATCTCCAAGTGGAAGCGAAAGGGACTGCTTCTGAACGATGAAGATGTCTTACAGGCGATGGAGCCGGGAGACGCGCCCAAGCGGATGTGTTACAGCGTGAAAAAGGACGGCACCATTTCCGGCGATCTTGCCGACCGCCAGCAGCTGAAGCTGTTGGAAGGGTACGTGTTCCGGATACTGTCCAGACTGGTGGAGGACATCGTTTCCGGCAATGTGGAGCCAAACCCCTACACCCGCGGCAGCACCCACGACGCCTGCCGGTTCTGCCCCTACGGCCCGGTCTGCCACCCGGCGGCCGTGGAGGGGCGGCGCAGCTATAAGATGATGGACGCTCAACGGTTCTGGGAGGAAATCGGAAAGGAGATGGGAGATCATGGCGGATAAACTGACACCGCAACAGGAGATGGCCGTGACCAGCCGGGGCGGCAAGCTGCTGGTTTCCGCGGCTGCCGGTTCCGGCAAGACCAAGGTGCTGGTTGACCGGCTGCTGGGCTTTCTGACCCAGACGCATGACCCGGCCAACTTGGACGAGTTTCTCATCATCACCTACACCAAGGCCGCAGCGTCAGAGCTTCGGGGGAAAATCGCCAAAAAGCTGACGGAGGAAATTGCCCAACGGCCGGAAGAAACGCATTTGCAGCGGCAGATGCAGCGGTTGTTTCTGACGAAAATCTCCACGGTTCACGGTTTTTGCTCCGATCTGCTTCGGGAATATGCCTATAAACTGGACATTGCGGCGGATTTCCGGGTGGCGGATGAAAACGAATGCCGGGAGATACGGGAGACGGTGCTGGAAGGTTTGCTTGACCGCGCCTATGAAACGGCGGGGGATGACCCGGACTTCCGGGCGTTTGTGGACACGCAGGGCGTGGGGCGGTCAGACCGTCAGGTGCCGGAGATCATCGAAAAGGTCTACGACAGCGCCCACTGCCACCTGAACCCGGAGGCATGGCTGGACAAATGCCTGACTGACGCGGATGCTGAGGGCATCGGCGACGTGGGGGAGACGGTGTGGGGGCAATATCTGATTCGGAATTTGCAGGAATATCTGGACTGTCAGATTGCGGTGCTTCGGCAGTGCGCAGAAAGCGCCGACAACTGCCCCGGTCTGGAAAAGCCCGCCGTTACCCTGAGAGACGCCATGTACCAGTTGGAGCAGCTTCGCGCCTGCACGATCTGGGATGATATCGTGGCAAAACGGGAGCTCCGTTTCGGGTCGCTTCGGTTTCCCACAAAAGACAACCCTGATCCGGAGCTGACGGATCGGATCAAGGCCGCATGGTCGGCCTGCAAGGAGGGGCTGAAAAAGAAGCTGTCGGGCTTTTCCAACGATTCCGGACAGGTGCTGACCGACCTGCACCAGACAGCTGCCGCCCAGCGGGGGCTGGTGGCGCTGGTAAGGCAGTTCGACCGGGATTACACCGCGGCCAAACGCAGCCGCCGGGTGCTGGATTTTGGAGATTTGGAGCACAAAACGCTGGATCTGCTGCTGGGAAAATCCCGAAGCCAGCCCACAGCCGCCGCGCGGGAGATCGGGCGGCGTTACCGGGAGATCATGGTGGACGAGTATCAGGACTCCAATGGTGTGCAGGACGCGATTTTTGAGGCCCTGACCCGGGAGAAGCAGAACTGCTTCATGGTCGGGGATGTGAAACAGTCCATCTACCAGTTCCGTCTGGCCGACCCGGGGATTTTTCTGGAAAAGTATGAAAAATACGTCCCGGCTCAGCAGGCAGAGCCGGGACAGGGGAGAAAAATTCTCCTGAGCCACAATTTCCGTTCCGGCGCCGAGGTCATCGACGCGGTGAACGACGTGTTCCACACCTGTATGCGCCCCAAGGTCGGCGGGCTGACCTACGGGGAAGCGGAGGAACTCCGGGAGGGAATTCCCCACACGCCGCTGGAAGCCGCCGTGGAGCTTCACGTGATCGAGACACGAGACGACCAGTATCCCGAGGAAGCGGCCTTTGTGGCGGAGCGAATCGTCGGGATGCTGCGGGAGGGAACGCCGGTGCGGGATGGCGACAGCCTGCGGCCGGTTTGCCCGGAGGACATTGTGATTCTGCTTCGTTCTCCCGGCAGCGGCGGCGGGTATTTCCAGAAGGCGCTGGAAGCCCGGGGCATTCGCTGTGCGTCGGGCGGCGGCACGGACTTGCTGCAAACCGAGGAGATCGGCACCCTGCGCTCGTTCCTGCAGATCATCTGGAACCCCCGGCAGGACATTCCGCTGGTCAGCACGCTGGCAAGCCCCATTTTCGGCTTTACCGCCGACGAGCTGGCGGCAATCCGAAGCGCAAGGAAAAAGGGCGCGTTCTATGACGCACTGCTGCTCAGCGACAGCCCGAAGGTCAAAACGTTCCTGAACACGCTGGACAGGCTGCGCCGGGAGGCCAGAATGAACCCCCTGACCGCACTGCTGGAAAACTGCTTCGCCCTGACCAGACTGGACAGCGTCTACGCCGCCATGCCCGGCGGAGAGGCGAAAGCCGCCAATATTCAGACGTTTTATCAGCTGGCGGCGGATTTTGAAAGCGGCAATCTGAAGGATTTGGGGCAGTTTTTGGATTTCCTGGACGCCATGGAGGAAAAAGGACTGATTTCGGCGGCACTGTCGCCCGCCGGATGCGTGACCATTATGAGCATCCACAAGTCCAAGGGGCTGGAATTTCCGGTGGTATTCTTAAGCAATCTTTCCCGGCGGTTCAACACGGAAAGTCAGCGCGCCCAGATTCTCTGCGACAAGGATCTGGGGCTGGGGCTTTCCGTGGCGGACAGCGAAAACCGGGTGCGCTATTCCTCCGTCGCCAAGCGTGCCATCGCCGCGAAAATGGCGGCGGAAAGCCTGTCGGAGGAGCTGCGGGTGCTGTACGTCGCCATGACCCGGGCGCGGGATCGCCTGATCATGACCTACGGCGAAAAGAATCCCGGAAAGGTGATTCAGGATATCGCCCTTCGCCAGGATTTTGACGGGGGAGAGCTATTGTGCCGGGAGGCAGCGCGTCCCGGACAGTGGGTTCTGATGGCGGCAGTGCGCCATACCGAGGCGGGAGCGCTTCACGCGCTGGGCGGCCGACCCGGCGAGACAAAGCTGGGAGATCACCCATGGGTGATTCGCGTTTCTGATGCCCCGGAATCGGAAGACACCGTTGGAAAAGAGATGGACACCCGCCCTGCAATGCCCGACGGTGTGGAGCAGGCGCTGCAGGAAGCGTTGTCCTTCCAATATGCCTACGATGCGGCGACCCGCGCACCCTCCAAGCAGACGGCGACCAACCGCAAAGGCCGTGCCAAGGACGAGGAAGCAGCGGAGGATACGCAGGAGCCGAAATTCCCCACCCGGGATTTCCGGCACCCGTCCTTCCTCACAGAAAGCCGCGGCGGCAAGGCCTACGGCAGCGCCATCCATGCGGTTCTGCAATACCTGCGCTACGAAAACTGCGGCAGTGAGGATGATGTAAAAGCGGAAATTGCCCGGCTGGTTTCTCAGAAATTCATCACCGAGGAACAGGGAAAATTGGCGGACAGCGGGAAAATCGCGGCGTTTTTCGATACGGAAATCGGCCGGAAGCTCCGCACCGGATGCCCCTGCCTGCGGGAATTCAAGTTCTCCATCCTCGACGACGGCAGCCATTACGGCGACGGCCTGGAAGGGGAGCAGGTGCTTCTGCAGGGCGTTGTGGACTGCGCGCTGCTGGAAAAGGACGGCATTGTTGTGCTGGACTTCAAAACCGATCATGTAACGGAAAGCACGGTAGCCGCAGCGGCAGAGCGCTACCGGCTCCAGGTGCAGACCTACGCTGAAGCACTGAGCCGCATTTATGAAATGCCGGTCAAGGCAAAATACCTCTATTTCTTCCAGCTGGGAAGATTTGTGGAAGTATAAAAAATTTACGGGCGCCCGGAATTCCGGGCGCTGGAAGCCC
>ERZ779840.3278-NODE-3278-length-12973-cov-3.316922_pt1 | contig 12973 bp, 7 predicted proteins | sample MGYA00511561_ERZ779840 | MGnify/ENA primary metagenome ERZ779840 (study PRJEB29588, sample SAMEA2162036) | human gut metagenome | biome: human gut; feature: human-associated habitat; material: faeces | place: Denmark | collected 2008/2010 ...
TGAGCATCTGCTCTTTAGTATTTGGACGGAGCTCTTGTTTTTGAGAACCTGATTTCTTATCTGTCATGGTGTAGAAAGAGAAGAGCCGTTTAGATTTGATTAACCGGCTCGGCTTCTTCTCTCAAGGAGAACTAAAAATTAACCTTGTTCGCTGAAGCGCTCTTTAAGCCGCTGAGGCAGTCCTCCGCTGCGTTGCGTGACGGTCTTTAAAGACATGCCCAGAACATCCTTAGCCCCGAAAATCTGGCACGTTTTTTCCGAACGAGTAATGCCGGTATAAAGAAGTTCGCGCGTGCATAACGAGGCAGCATCACTTCCGGCGCTCAGCGTCGGCAGGAAGATGGCGACATCACGGAAGCCGGAACCCTGCGATTGGTGAATAGTGATGGCAAAGGCAGTGTCATATTTTGGCAGCAGCTGAGCCGGAACGATTTTCTTCAGATCACCGATGAATGCATACCACGTCGGTTTGTCGGAATCAGCTGTCTTCAAGCCGAAAATAATAGCCACGTCGCCGTTGGCAACACCGAGACCGGAGTCGTTTTGACGAACAATGATGACCTTGCCGTTGTACATGTCATCGGCGGATGGGACTTTAAATGCCGATTTAACAAAATCTTCGCAAAAGTCATTGACGGCGTTGACGCCTGTGGGACCTTCACGCTGTGCGCATAAGGGCCGGAAGGTACTCAACTCGTTCCAAACCTCTTCAAGAGCTTGTTGTACATCACTAGGAAGGTTTTCGAAGCTGGCTGATCTGGGATCTACTTCGTTTTTATCATTCGAAGTTAAAGTCAGGTTTAAGTTTTGGACTGCTTTGCAGTAGGTATCGAGTTTTTCTTCTAACCAATTCTGAGCCCGCAGAGGAAGATTTCTTCCTGCAGATTTGAAAAACACGCCGGTATCCTTAAATCCTTCGAAGGGACGATCGTCCGTATATTCAACTTGCGAAATAAAGCTGGAAAGGTCGGGATCTTTCTTTTCTTCGAGCGCGAGCATGCACTGAGCTAACCTGCCGATAGCGGATTTGTCATTGAAGCGAATGCTCTCTTTTAATTCAACGATGTGCCCTTTTAAAACTCCTGAATTATCAGAGATATCCGCAAATACCGAACCCGGCCCGACGGCTGCCAGCTGATGCTTGTCGCCTAAGAACACTGTTTGAGTTCTGGCCGGGTCAATTGCTCTGACAAGCTTCAAAGCCAAGGCCGAGTCAATCATTGAACTCTCATCCACGATTAGCAAATCTGCTTCAATCGGATTATCCGCAGACGGCCGTTTTCCGTTGGATAAATCCGTAACCAGTAATTTATGGATCGTTAAAGAGGTCAGCCTGTCTTCGGCAAGAGCTTTGCGAACCTCGGGATAGTAAGGAGCAGAGGTTGGACCGGCATCCGCCTGATTTTTTACGGATTCAAGGAGGCGGCTTGTGGCTTTCCCGGTTGGTGCGCACATTTGAATGATGCCCTTCGGATGAATCTCCAAAAAGGCTTCGATGAACTTCACAACGGTAGTTGTTTTGCCGGTACCGGGACCGCCGCAAATGACGGAGAATTTTTCCGAAACCGCAAGTTCGGCTGCTTTCAGCTGTAGGGGATTTAAAGAGTAGGCTTTCTTGTCGCCCTTTTCTCGTGCATTCTTTAACGTCTGTTCTAGCTGTCCCAAGGCCTCTTTTACCTCGTTGACTTCGCTGGCGCTTGCAGAGCACATACCGTGAATTCCCGCAGCCAAACGGCTTTCAGAGCAAAAGTTGCGGCGGGAATAAATTCTCAGCTTTTTCGGTTCGCTTACGTCAAGAATAAAGGGCGTCGGAGCGACAGAAAGGTTGTTGGGTTCATCAGCAATTTTGCTGCTGCCGTCTGTTAGCAGCTCTGCTTCCCTAAGCAGCTCCACGTATCCTTTATTTTGCGGCGTTGCATCAAGCTCGACACATAAACCACCGAGGTGTTCTGCTTGTCCGAGATGCAGCATGAAAAACGCCAGCGCATTTCGCTGCTCTGCCGTCACAGTTTTTCCTCGACGAGCTAAAAGATCAAGCAGAATGGTGCCGAGGTTTTCAAATGAATTTTGGTTTTGCGAAATCATTTCACGCAGCTCCTTTAGCACGAGATTCCAGGAGTTCACGACTAAATCCGTTTTTCAGGAAGTCGTCTAAACATTCGATAAGGCCATCTTTGGGACGCTCAAAGTATGTTCCGCGCCCTTCTTTGTTGATACCGCGTAAAAAGCAGTAAATCGCGCCTCCGATGACTTTATAACCCTCACCTTCAGGCAGATTTAAACGAACCTCGAGCATTCGTTTGAGCGCAACCAGGTAAAGCGTCAACTGGAGCTCATAGTGATTGTTTTTCATCAAGGCGTCTACGGCTTCTGGCGTGTACAGCTCGGGAGCATTATTGCGGTAATCAATTTTGTTCGTCTTCCAGTCGATGACCCAATATTTGCCGTCTGCGGCAAATGCTAAGTCGATGGAGCCCGTGAGGTATCCGCGCATATCGAGTTCCGATAAATGGAAGTCTTTATAACGAGAATCAAAGGCTGTTAGTGTTTCAGCCAAAAGACTCGCCGTCAGACGTTCTCTGCCCTTTATCGGAGCTCCGACGGAAAGCATGAATTTCAATTCCGGACGGCAATCTTTAAGATTTTTAAAAAGCTGAGCGAGGTGGAAGCCCGGCGTGGAGGGCAGAATCTTTGCTTCGAATAAATTTTCGAAGAACTCTTCCGTTTTGGTCTCGATTTCGGCCTTTCGTTCTTCTGTTTCCGGAGCGACATACTCCTTAAAACGATCATCTAAAAATTTGTAGACTCTGAGCTTCCAATTATGAAAATTTTTGTCGAAGATCTTTTCCAATAATTCATGGACTTTCGTGCCGAATTCGGCAGCGCTCTGAGAACCTTTGAGAACCTCCAAAATATCCTCTTCTTTCGATGCTGCGACTGGTTCCTCTGATTCTGAAGCTTCTGTTTCATCAGTGATGACGGCAGAATCCTGTGCCTCCATGGTTCTCAATAGGCTTGTGAAACTAGAGGAAATCCAGGAACGATTTTGTCTGTCACCGCGACCGGCTCTGAGATCAAGATGTTCGATCTGTTCTCTAATGGAGACTTCGAAGTCACTAAATTTGCCGGGTTCGAAGTCAAAACGAATATCAAAAGGAGAGTAAGCATTCAAGGCTTTTTCAGAGAGCATGAGAGGATGTGCGTTGTTTTTGTTGTGCTCGGATATTCCTTCAAGCAGGGCTTTTCTCACTTCTCTTGCCGACGCTTCCTTCGGGCTCAAAGCTTCCCGCAGCCGGTTCAGCCCGTTAATTATGGCCATTCCTCCTGACGTTTCTCCGCTGATAGCCTGCGCAAGCGGATATTTTCCGCCGACGCTTCCGTGCGGCGCCCCTGATTTAGTCTTCTTAAAGAAATAAGGCAGGACCACTCTTGCTGTTGCCCGCGTCATAGCGACATATAACAATCTCATTGACTCTTCATAAGATTTCTCAACAAAGTCGTCGGGAGCCTTTTGTTCGGTTTCATAGAAGGTAATGACACCTGTTGCATCGTCTCTAAATTCTTGACTCTTGGAAAAGCTTATTGGCCGATCAAGGTAGTAAACAACCGGGTATTGAAGTCCTTTACTGCTGTGAATGGTCTCTACCCGAACCACATCGGAATCGGTTTCACGTCTCAGGGTATAGCTGTCGTTGTTCTTTTTTTGTTCTTGTTTTAACCAGCGAAGCAGCCCCTGCAGATTATCTATGGTGTTGTGCTGCTGATGCAGAAGCTCCAAGATGTGCTGATAGTTCGTGAGGGCGCGTTCTCCGCCGTATTGCAGTAAACGCTCTTCGGTTTTGGCGCCGGCGAAAAGGTTAGAGACTGCAGCGATGATTCCTCTCTTTTCGTAGATTTTCGCTGAATTCTCCAATAGCAAGCGTGCCTGGGCAGAGGCCGCATCGTTGTTTAGTAAGTCATTCAACGAGTCGCCGAAAATTCGGGTTGCCTGAGCCGCTGCCACAAGACGCGTATCTCTCGGATCGTACATAGCCTCCAGAACGCTCTTGAGTTCGTGCGCTTCTTTAGAACATAAGACGTTTTCATTCGAGGAGCGAAGAGTTCGAATGCCTCGCTTGCGCAACTGCTCAATAACTTTGTCAGCATGGAAGCGCTTTGCGACCAATATGGCGATGTCACTGGGCCTCAGTCTCCGGCCTTCATAGAGAACGTTTTCCTTTAGTAAGGATTCGATTTCCTCTGCGATGGCAATAGCCTCCATATCGCGAAGAGCCTCTGCATTGGACAAGGCCTTAGTGTCGGCGTTAGACCAGAAAGCGAAAGAGGGGAGGGGTTCGAGTTTACCGTTTTTCTCTAGGAGGAGCGGTAGTTTTTTCTTATTAAACTGCACCGGCGAATAGGTCAGAGCCTGATTCAAAAAGCCGCCGTCGGGCCCTTTTCCTTCCGGATTGAAGTATTCATTAACTCCGGCGATGATTCCCGGCGTTGAACGATAATTCTTCACTAACTGGTAAAGGTTGTTGATTTCATTTTTGGCTAACAGATACGTTTCGAGACTGGCATTCCTGAAGCGATAAATAGACTGTTTCGGGTCGCCGACAAAGATGACGGGTTTAGAGCCTTCCGGATCATCTAAGAACAGATGTTTGAAAATAGAGTATTGAATCGGGTCCGTATCCTGAAATTCGTCAATTAATGCAGCGCCATAAAGATTTTGAATGGCTTTGGTGAATTCCGGATCTTTAACAATGCGTTCTTCTGCTTCAATCAGCAGGTCATCGAACGTAAATAGACGCTCATCTTTCTTGTTTTTTTCGTAGAGAGTTGTTGCCTGATCAATAAAAGTATTAAAAAACTGATTGGTTTCTTCTTCAGGCTCATGCTCGGAGTCTTTCATCAGCTTCATTTGCTGAGTGAGGGGCTTAGTTCTGCTCAGGCCGGCAGCAGTCGATAGGATGTCTGCCCATGGAATGTCGCGAGCTAGAGATAGTTGTTCCGTAGGGCAGGTTGGATAAGCCTTGGGAAGATTTGTACGAAGAAAAGTAGTTAACGCTTTATCTTTCGCATCTGAATCATCGCCGATCTCAAAGTCGTAGTTCCCTTTTGAAGAAAAGACAAAGTCTTGCAGGATTCGCTGGCAAAATCCGTGAATAGTAAAAATGGCAGCGTCGTCAATCTTATTGAGCGCCGTTTGCAGTTTTTCAAGAATTTCTGCCGAACAATATTTCTTTTCTTCCCAGCTATCCAGCAGATCGTTGAAGCTGCCGTTCTTCTTCAGTCTGATTTGTTCAATGAGTTCCGTCAGGTTGCTGCGCAAACGAGATGACAGTTCATCGGTGGCCGCATTCGTGAATGTCACAACCAAAATCCGATCCAGCTCAATCCCTTTCTCGACTAAAAGCCTGAGCAGCACCCGCATCAAGGAATACGTTTTTCCGGTGCCGGCGCTGGCTTCCAAAAGCATGTGCCCCTCAATCGGCGTTGTGGCTGCATCAAATTCTTTAAAAAGCATAAATACTCCGATTAAGGTTTAAGTTTCTCAACGAAATCAATTAGCGCTTTGATTGCTTCGGAAAGGTAGATGTCTTTCTTTTTGCCATCTCCTTTGAGGAGTTTGTAGTAATCGCTGAGTTCTTCTTTGAGAGCTGTGGATAAATCAGCCGCTTTCCGTACGTTTTCCTCTGAAACACCTTGCCAAAGCAGGGCATCATCCGAGGCATTCATTCCCAGTGCGTGCCTGCAGTGACACTCAAATAACTTCAAGAAAGCTTTAAGCGGTTCGCCGCCGTGGTTCTGAATAATCGAAGAGTAAGAAATACTGAAATGATCTGTGTCTGAACTATCGTTAAAGACAAGCAAATCGTATGGCTCTCCTGCCTCCGTCCAAATAATTTGACGCAATAGTTCACGATTTTGTTCTGATCCAGAGCAAAAAACGCCGAGCTTGACGCGCAAGGTCTCGCCTTCCGTTTTCCAAAGGAAGAGATCTGTTTTGTCCGTGAGGCGACGGACGTATGTCGATATTTCAGGCGGAACTTGATAGTCAAGCGTCGCAGAGACAGTTGTTAGAGTTTCAGTCTCCATAAATTGTTTTCTTGCGGCATATGCCTCGGTAACTTCTGAGGCTTCAAAGCTGAGAACTGCACGCCGGACGCTTTCGATGCCGTACTTAGGATTAAGGGCCAGAAGGTCGAGCGCCTCTTTGTCGGAGAAGTTGTTCTCAAGCAAAGAAAGAAATTTTCGGCTGACGGTTGAGTGCATGAGCTTGTCATCTTTGGCAGGGACGATCATTCTTTCGTCGGCTTCGAAGTCTGATGATTCAAGTTTGAGCAAGTTAGCTGTCCACTCATCGTAGGATGTCAGAAACTTTATGAGGAAATTAACCTGCAGTTCCCGAAGCTTGGAGTTCTGCATCGTTTTGGGAAGTTTCTCATCGGGAATCCCTGTGTTGGCGAACATGGATTCCTTCGCATCGGGGTTCCTGTAGGCGTGCTCGATTGATTCGAGAACGTCTTTCCGCGGGCTCTTCCAGAAAAGGTTGTTTTCCCGTTTTTCTAGGGATTTCGGTTCCTCTAAGAAATTTCTCATGGAAAAGCGATTTAAAGGAACCTTTGTAACGATGCTCTTCCATAGTTCGTCAGCCTTTTCCTGAGCAGTGCCGTCCTCCATTCCCACGCTCATGGCATGAGAAAGGAAGTAATTTTTGAAGTTATCAATGACAAGCGACGGATTATTTTCGCTTTGCGGCTTCGTTCCGATTGTGTAGGAAATCAAAAGGTTTTCCCGAGCGCTGAGAAGCGTGTCAAGGAAGACAGCGTTATTGTCTTTTCTCGCGTCTCGGTCACCGCGGCGCCGGTGGTCCTTGGTTAAGTCAAATTCTTCAAATTTCGGTGTTCCCGGGAACCCGCTTTTCTCATCAAAACCCAAGCAGCAAATGACCTTGTAGGGAATACCTCTTGCCAGCGAAATGGATGTGAATGTCATGGTCCCGGAGCTTGTCACCTCGCGTTTTGTTTTGGAGAGTTCGCTTCTCAGCTCGCTTAATACAACATCGAAGCTGACCGGTTTTTCTGTGCCGTCAAAAGCGGCGGTCAGACCTTTGCAGACTGTTTCAATGATTTCTGTGAAGTTATAGGATTCCTCAGGATCGCAGCTGCTGCCGAAGAAACGGTTTTTCATGTCCAGAAGCGATTCTCTCCAGCCCTCTGCCGGAAGTGCAAAATCGCTGGCGAGCAGTTCGCGGCGCTGATCGGCAAGGTTCAGGTAAAGCTGAGAAAGCGCCTGGATTAAACGACCCGAGTCGTCGGAAACAGTGTCAAAGCCGGCTTCTTCGTCGCCGCGGATAGGAAGCACCTTCTTAAATGGCAGGGGAGAGGCCTCATCAAGGAAGAATCCGAGCGAAAGCCGTTCCATGGCGTCTTGAAGAGACGTGTCTTCATCTGTGAAATTAAGCGCTGCAAGCTGCTGGTGATCGATTCCGACAGAGTACCCGGCGGAATAAAGCCAAGTTTGGATGACAGAGATATCGTCCAAAGAGAAGCCCCACTGCTGCTGAACGGGGAGTTTTTCTAGCCAAGCAAAGAACTCTCTGGCGGAAAAATCAGACATCAAGAGCTTGCCCAAGCCCACAAACGCATCCGCGAGCGCGTTCTGCTTTTCTTCGCTGAGACCGATGATCTTCCAAGGAATGAAAAGATCCTTCGGCAGTGATGCCATGACGCCTTCGATGACGGGAGCTGCCTTTTCGATGTCTGGGACCACGACCAAAACATCGGATGGTTTAAGGACGCGCTTTTTATCCGTGAACCAGTTCTGGAGAATATCGATGGTCGCTTCGACTTCTCGGACGAAAGAGGGCGCTTTAAGGATACGAAGACTGACGTCGTTCTCATCAGGCTCAGTGGGCAGAAGTGTGCTGTCCATTCTAAGAATGGAGTTTTGGAAGCTATGCAGGAATGACTTGGAGGGGTACTCTAAATACGCAGAAGCTGATTCAGCACTAACCTTGGTTTTAAGTTCTTCTTCGGGGTTTTCAAAAGTTTTTTCTGTGCTTAAGAAATTCCGAGATCCGGGTTGTTTGACGGACGCATTCTGACGTTTCTTTTTTGCCTCCTCTGAAATATCTGTTTCGATCGCTGAAGCTTCCTCCTCAGAGAAAAGGAAGCTGTCCAATCTGTCAATGGCGGCTCTCGTACTTGCTGCATTTGTCAGTAGGTAGTTCAGGCAGCTGTTGTCGACTTTGAAATTTTCTGACCAATCGAACTGCGCTTTCGGTACGGACTCAAACCAGTATTCGGCACATGGATTAAGAATGTACAGATTAAGTTCTGCCGGGGAATCTTCATAGGCTCGAATCAGAGGCAGTAAGTTTGGCGGAATCGAGAACGGCAGGAAAAGATGAATCGGCAGGCTGTCTTCAACCGGCTTGTTCTTGCGGATTCGTGTAATGGTATTTTCAAGCCAACCGAAGATTTTTCCCCTGTTGTCAGCGCCGGTTTGTTCGATTAATTCTTGCCAAAGACGTTTTTGCCATAAAAAGTCAGAGTTTTCCTTCAGCCTCGCTTCTTCGATCTTTGCATTCGGCGCCGGGAGCGGGTTGTTAAGTTCAAACTTTTCTAACGCCCACTGCTGCAGCCAATCAAAACGATAAGAGCCGTAGGTAATGAAGACCGTGTTCAGATGGCGGGCAAACTCCAACACACCCACGGGGTCCAACGTCTGAATGTATTCATAAAGACGCTTTTCTTCTTTAGGAAAGGTCTTTTCGGTTTGCTTTTGCCTCAGGATCTCGTAAAAAGTCCAGTCCATGACCTGGGAAGTCTCAGTGTTAGAAAGAGACTGCCCGAGAACTTTGAACATCCAGCTGGCGACGTTGGAGAATTTAATTCCCGGCGTTGCGCCGAAGTGATCGGCTAAGAAGCGGTTGAGGTTGTCCTCGACCATCGTCGTCGGGACGATAACTTCGATTTGCTCAAAAAAGGAGGCGTTCCTGTTTCGCAGGTCCTCCAGATTAAAACCGATTTTTGTGGCAAGAACCGTCCGAAGAACTTCGAACGAGTTCGAATAAAAAGTAGAAATCAAGAGAGGACCCTCCAAAAAGGGAAAGCCGACGATTTAAATTTGTTGTGAGTTGCTGAGTCAGGCTTTTTTCAGCGGCGGCACGCGCACACAGAAGGTATAGGCGTAGTCGCCGATGGCATCGAGTTTGTAGCGGGCACCGCGCAGAAGCACGTAGAAGACACCTTCCTTATCAACTAAGAAGTTGGGGTGTACTTCAAGATCGTTTTTCTGGGCATAGTTTTTAAAGTCTTCTTTGGATTCTTCGACAGTCTTACCCGGAGTTTGATAAACACCGACTAAGAAATGATCATCGAAGTAATCGTTGGGAATGTCCAAACGGTCGTAGATCGAGACGGCTTCAATGCTCTCAATGGTTCGAATCTGTTTTCCGACGAGTGTGTCGGAAACAACCTTTTCCAGTTTGCCGGGAATGGCCTGGATGTCCTGTCTCTTTCCGACGCAGACGAGCGCAACGGTAATTTCTCCGTCTTCCGTGTCGCAGCTTGAAGTGTCGCGCGGGAAGCACTGCACCTGGCGGACACCGACGCACTCTAATCCCATGACAAGCAGAAACTCCTCAGGGAAATAAATCTGAGAAGCAAAAGACGGGTGCATTGTGATGGTGATTTGAGCTTTATTGTCAGGGCATGCAGAAGCTTCAAGATCTTGGACGTCGTTCCAGGTCTGACGCGCCTGTTCACTCAATACTTTGACGTTGTCTTCAAAATCGTAGGGAAGAACGGACAAGTCCAGCTGCGTCTGACGCTCAGACAGGTTGTAAGCACTAATATTGGTCGTCATCGAATAAAAACCCCAAATCTTTATGTTTTCTATCGAGCCCGAAATGGCTGTATGCGCGTGGTGTAGCCACGCGTCCCCTTGGTGTTCTCTGAACAAAGCCTTCTTTGATCAGATAAGGCTCGACCATGTCTTGAAGCGTATCAGACTCTTCGCCGACAGCGGAAGCCAGGTTTTCGATACCGACGGGACCGCCTTGGAACTTCTCAATGATCGCGAGCAGGAACTGGCAGTCGAGACTGTCTAAGCCGATTGGGTCAACTTCCAGCATCGTAAGAGCGTCTTTTGCGATCTGCTCGGACAATTGGCCTTGATGACGGACTTCAGAAAAGTCACGAATACGTCGAAGCAATCTGTTTGCGATTCGAGGCGTACCGCGGGAGCGTCTTGCGATCTCACCGGCTGCGCCTTTGTCTGCGGGCATGTTCAGCAGGTGCATGGAGCGCAGCACGATGGTGGTCAGATCCTCAGGCGAGTAATACTGAAGCTGAGCTCGAATGCCGAAACGATCCTGCAGCGGCTTGGTCAATGAGCCGGCTCGCGTAGTCGCACCGACAAGCGTGAAATGCGGTAGATCAATTTTGATCGAACGGGCAGCAGGGCCTTCGCCGATCATGATGTCGAGTTTGAAGTCTTCGAGGGCCGGATAAAGAATTTCCTCTACAACCGGGGAGAGACGATGGATTTCGTCAATGAAGAGGACGTCATGAGGCTCCAAGCTCGTGAGCATTGCAGCCAGGTCACCTGCCTTTTCAAGGACAGGGCCGGAGGTTTGACGAAGTTTGACGCCGAGTTCGTTGGCGATGATATTTGCCAGAGTTGTTTTACCTAAGCCCGGAGGCCCGAAGAGCAAAACATGGTCCAGGGCCTCGCCGCGGTTGCGCGCAGCCGTAATGAAGAGATCGAGCTGCTCACGAATCCCGTCTTGGCCGGCATAGTCTTTGAGACGTGTCGGACGAAGGGCCTTGTCGATAACTTCTTCTTTTTCTTTTCTTTCAGAGGAAAGAATCGAATTGCTGTCCGCCATGGATTAACCTTTCTGAGCAAGTTGACGCAGGCAGAGACGAATGCCTTCGGAGGCGTCGGCATCGGCAGGGACGTTTTTCGCAGCGCCGCGAGCTTCGCGTTCGCTGAAACCCAACGCAACCAAAGCCTGAATGACTTCTGTCTGAACGGAAGAAACCGTGGGCACAGAAGTGACGACCATCTTGTCCTTCAGCTCAAGAACGAGACGTTCGGCCGTTTTCTTACCGATGCCGGGAACCATCGTCAAAAGTCCGACTTCATTATTGGCAATAGCGTTGCCGATGTCTTCTGCGGACATAGAGGAGAGCATGGCCAGCGAAATTCTCGGACCGATGCCGCTGACTTTCAGAAGCTGGCGGAAAACCGATTTTTCCTGAGCAGTCAAAAAGCCGTAAAGAAGCTGAGCGTCCTCGCGGACGATCATGACGGTTTCCAGAAACACCTCTTCGCCGATGTTCGGAAGATTGTAGAAAGTGGACATCGGGACATCGATCTCGTAGCCCAGTCCGCCGCATTCAACAACAACTTGCGGAGGATTTTTTTGAAGAATCTTTCCTCGAATAGTTGCAATCATTATTTAAACCTTTTCTTCATAACGTTTCGTCCACTCGTTTCTTGAGCGGCGAGCACTTGAGCCTCTGCGGGACACACCGGTTCCGCTGCTGCCGGCCTTGGTTCCGAGTGTCGGTACGAGGCCGAGCAGGATACTGGAGCTGCCGTAGCAGATTGCGGTTGCCAGGGCATCCGACTCGTCCGGACTGAAGCGCGTGTCCTCAAGCTTCAGATGCCTTAGAACCATTTGCTGCACTTGATCTTTGTCAGCGGCGCCGTAGCCGGTCACGGACTTTTTTATCTCGCGAGTGCTGATTTCTTTGCATAGGATAGAGTGACATGCGACAGCACACATCGCAGCGCCTCTTGCGTGCGACAGCAGCATGCTGGACTGAGCGTTCGTATTCAAGAAAGTTTTTTCAATCGAAGCGACATTCGGATGATGCTCCTCGATCAAAGCCGACAAGGACTTAAAAATGAATCCAAGCCGGTCAGAAAGCTCGCCTGCCGGTACATTCAATACGCCGGAGGCGACATAGGTGAAATGACCGGGCACAAAATCCACAAAACCGTAGCCGGTGTGATTCAGACCCGGGTCAATTCCGAGAATACGAACAGCCTTTTGGCTCACTAGAAGCCTCCGCCCATACCCGGGAAGCGGCCGCTAAGGCTTCTGAAGGCGCGCATCATTTTGCCCATGCCGCCTTTTTTCATCATCTTCATCATTTCGCGGCTCTGCTCAAACTGTTTGAGCAGACGGTTGACTTCCTGCACGGTGACGCCGGCACCTGCGGCAATACGGCGCTTGCGGCTTGCCTTGATGATTTCGGGGTTGCGGCGCTCTTTGGGTGTCATTGAGTTGATGATGCCTTCGGTGCGGCGGATCTGCTTGGCGGCATCCTTGTCGTTGACGTGTGCGGCAGCTTGCTGGAACTGAGCCGGGAGTTTTTCGATGATGCCCGAGATCGGTCCCATATTCTTCATCTGCGAAATCTGGCCCTTGAAGTCTTCCAAGTCGAACTTGTCGCCGGACTTGATCTTCTTGGCGAGCTTTTCAACGGTTTTTTGGTCGACCGACTTCTGAACATCTTTGACGAGCGAGACGATGTCGCCCATGCCGAGGATACGACCAGCCATCTGCTCGGGATTAAAGAGCTCGAAGCCGTCGAGCTTTTCTCCCAAGCCGACGAACTTGATGGGTTTGCCCGTGACCATGCGCACCGAAAGGGCTGCACCACCGCGGCTGTCACCGTCAAGCTTGGTAAGCACAACACCTGTGAGCGACAAACGTTCGTTAAAGGCACGGGCCGTGTTGACAGCGTCCTGACCGAGCATGGCGTCGATCACAAAAAGCGTTTCGGCCGGGTTGAGGAAATCGGCCAGATCGCTTACTTCCTGCATCATGGCTTCGTCAATGGCCAGACGGCCGGCCGTATCGACAATAAGCACGTCGTAGAAGTGGCGCTTGGCGTGATCGAGGGCCAGACGGGCGATGTCAAGAGGTTTTTGATCCGGTGTGGACTCGAAAAAGTCTGCG
>ERZ779840.3280-NODE-3280-length-12971-cov-11.033834_pt1 | contig 12971 bp, 10 predicted proteins | sample MGYA00511561_ERZ779840 | MGnify/ENA primary metagenome ERZ779840 (study PRJEB29588, sample SAMEA2162036) | human gut metagenome | biome: human gut; feature: human-associated habitat; material: faeces | place: Denmark | collected 2008/2010 ...
CGACCGCCGCCAGCGGCGGAAACAGGGAGGAGTTGTTGGGGCAGCGGCCAGCAGGATGCAAGCGACAGCGAAGCAGACGCTGGGTGCCGCAACCCGGGCGGTGGCATCGCGCAGCGATGACGGAGAGGTTTTGTCTCGCAGCGGCTCACGGTCAGGCTGTCCTTCGTACAACCTCTCAGTCTCGTCGCAAGCTCCTCGCCAGCTCCCCTAGTAGGGGAGCCTCTGGCGAAGAGGTCAACTCTCTAAAGCAAACCAAAAAGCGCCCTCACCTTGTCATCGGTGAGGGCGCTTTGCTGATTGCTGATTATTTTGATTGGGTTGATTATCTCAGATTAGTCGCTGACGTAGGGCATCAGAGCAACGTGACGAGCACGCTTGATAGCCACGGTCAGTGCGCGCTGATGGAAAGCGCAGGTGCCGGTAACACGGCGGGGAATGATCTTTGCACGCTCAGAGACGTACTTACGCAGACGGGGAACGTCCTTGTAATCGATGGTGTCGATGCGATCGACACAGAAGCTGCAAACCTTCTTGCGGCCGCGACGCATGGGGCGTGCGGGGCGAGAGCCTTCGGTTCTTTCAAAAGCCATTGCTTATTACCTCCTGTTGGATTTTTACGGTTAAAACACCGGTTCGGGAATCAGAACGGCAGGTCGTCGCTGTCGTCGATGACGGCGAAGTCATCTGCATTGCCGGCAGAATAGCTGGGAGCTGCCTCCACAGCAGCCGGACGGGCAGGAGCTGCGTTCTGGTAGGACGGAGCAGCATTCTGATAGCTGCCGCCGCCCTGATTGCTGCCATTCGATTTGGAGCCAGCAAAGTTGACGTTGTTTGCCACGACCTCCACAGCGGTGCGGTTGTTTCCGTTCTTGTCCTGATACTGGCGGGTCTGGAGACTGCCTTCGATGGCGATCAGACTGCCCTTCTGGAAATACTTGGAGACGAACTCTGCCTGCTGGCGCCATGCGACGATGTCGATGAAATCGGCCTGACGCTGCTCGCCCTGACGGGCAAAGTTGCGGTCACACGCAATGCGGAAGCTGCACACATTGGTGCCGCTCTGGGTGGTGCGAAGCTCGGGATCCGCCACGAGACGGCCCATGATCGCTACAACATTCAACATAATACGGACTCCTTTTTCGTCACGAAAAGATTACTCCTCGTGGGCAACGATCAAGCTGCGCATAACGCCCTCAGTGATCTTGTACACACGGTCGAGCTCAGCGGGGAAGCTGGGGTCAGCAGTGAAGTTGATCACGGTGTAGACGCCTTCCTCCTCATCGTTGATGGGGTAGGCCAGACGGCGCTTGCCCCACTCATCGATGGAATCGATGGTACCGTTAGCCTCGATCAGGGACTTGAACTTACCGATGAGAGCGGAAGAAGCCTCCTCGTCGAGAGCAGCGCTGGTAATCAGCATGGTTTCGTACTTTGCCATTTTGTAGCACCTCCTTTTGGACTTAAGGGCCTCAAGAATATGAGGCCAAGGGTACACAGCCGGCGCGGCGTCGCGCAGACTGTGCGGCGTGTCTGTTCAGACAGCAATTTATTATAGCAAGCCCCGCAAAAATTGTCAAGCCCTCCCGCAAGATTTTTTTCGTATTTTTGAGCGCATAACAGCAAAATCTCCCTCATCATTCTTTTTATGCTTTTCCAGTATATCCGTCATATCTCTTTTATATGGCATTCTTAGCCATTTCCAAGCTGATTTTCCTTTGCATTCCAGCGAAAGGAGGATTATAATAAAAGATGTTCTTCTCCTCTTCTGTCTTTGTGCGCGGCGCATGGCAGGGCTTACGGGGGAGCAGGACGATTGCTAACGTCAAAGGAAGGATCGCATATGTATTCCATCTTTCGGAATCTCGCCCTCATCCTCATCAGCGCCAAGTTCTTCGCGCTGCTCGCCCGCAAATGCCGGGCGCCGCAGGTGGTGGGCGAGATCATCGCAGGTCTTGTCATTGGTCCCTGTCTGCTGAATCTCGTGCAGCCCAGCGACTCCATCGCCATTTTTGCTGAGATAGGCGTCGTGCTGCTGATGTTCACCACCGGCCTCGGCACCAACCTTCAGGAGCTGATGCGGGCCGGTCCCATCGCTACCCTCATCGCCTGCGTGGGCGTGGCCGTGCCTCTGGCAGGCGGCACCCTGCTCTACAGCCTGTTCTACGGCTTCTCGGCGCTGGGCAGCCCGGAGTTTTATCGGGCGCTCTTCATCGGCACCATCATGACGGCCACCAGCGTCTCCATCACCGTCGCCACCCTGCAGGAGCTGGGCAAGCTCAAGAGCTTCCTCGGCACCACCATCGTCAGCGCAGCCGTCATTGATGATGTCATCGGCATCGTGGTGCTCACCTGTGTGCTGGGTGCCAGCGGCGGCACAGACACCAGCCTCGTCGATGTGCTGATGGACACCGTCCTCTTCTTCATCGCAGCCATCGTCATCGGCCTCATCATCCACAAGGCCATGCTCTGGCTGGACCGCCGCAACCCTCACACCCAGCGCATCACTATCGTCAGCCTCGCCTTCTGCTTTGCCATGGCCTACATCGCGGAGCAGTACTTCGGCATCGCAGACATCACGGGTGCTTACATTGCCGGCATCGTGCTCTGTTCCCTCGAAGATGCGCCCTACATCGAGCGCCGTGTGGACATCAGCGGCTATATGCTGTTTTCCCCCGTCTTCTTCGTCAGTATCGGCCTGAAGACTGACATCAGCGGCCTGACGCCCACCATCCTGCTGTTCAGCGCCTGCTTCGTGATCGTCGCCCTGCTCACCAAGATCATCGGCTGCGGTCTGGCCGCGAAGCTCTGCCGGTTCAACTGGGGCGACTCCCTCAAGGTGGGCGTCGGTATGATGACCCGCGGCGAAGTGGCCCTCATCGTGGCCCAGAAGGGCCTCGGGGCCGGTGTGGTGGACCCTGTCTACTTCACCGCCGTCATCCTGCTCATCGTCGTGTCCTCTATCGTAACGCCGCTGGCACTGAAGGGGCTGTTCGCGAAAGCATAAGTTATCAGAAAGCCCCCTCTTCCGAATGGAAGAGGGGGCTTTCGTCATCTTATCGGTTTTCTGCTAAAACTCAGACCACCTGAATGCGGCCTGCGCCATACGGATTCTCGTAGTTCAGCAGGTAGCCCGGATAGCTTGCCAGCGGGCTGTTGGCACTGCTCAGAACAGGCACATCGTTCACAGCGTCGAAGATCATGGCGTAGGTGGACATGACGAGGTAGTCCTCAGAGACATAATCCTTGATGAGCTCTGCGCCGTCGAACATGGCGAAGCCATCGCCCAGATTGCGCAGGGTGTAGTTCATGCCGGCCAGCGCATAGGTGCGGTTCAGGTCCAGCGGCTCGTAAGTGCCGGTCTTCTTGTTGTAGATGCGCACGTTCTGGACACGGGGCGTGCCGGTGGCGCTGCCCATCCAGACATTCTTGTCGTCGGTGAGGACGGTGTTGGGGATGTCGGTGTGGATCTCGTAGGTCGCACCGGCAACATGCAGGAAACCGCCGTTCTCCTTGCCCTCCGGGCCGACGAAACGGGCGCCGAACTCCAGAGCATCCTGGATCTGCTTGCCGGTAACAGACATCAGGCAGGCCACGTTGCCGAAGGGGCTGACCTGCTTGCAGGTCTTGAAGGTCCACTTGCCGGCGTCCACATCGGTGCGGATGCCGCCGCCGTTCATCATAGCGATGTCGCAGTCCAGCTGCTCGACCTCGTTGAAGTAAGTATAGATGCCGTCGGCCACGAAGTCGCCGAGGTTGGTCTCGCCCATACGGATGCGGCGCTTGCCGGTAGCGGGGTCGTTGATGTAGAAATTGATGTCAGTGGTCGCGATCTGCTCGCCCAGCATAGCGTCCACATCGTTGATCCAGGCTTCTGCGGTAGCGGCCACAGCGGCGTCGGAGACATCAGCGGTGGAGACGAGCTCGGTGGTGATCGCGCCGTCCTCGGCGATGGTCATCTTACCGACGTTTGCCAGATAAGAGCCGGTCTGGGTCAGGGTGACAGCCTTGCCAGCTGCATCGTAGACCTGTTTGTTCTCCATGACGGTGTGAGAGTGGCCGTCGATGAAGGCGTCAAAGCCGGTGGTGTTGGCAATGACTTCCTCACTGGTCCAGGGAGAGGAGGACGGGTCAACGCCCAGATGGCCCAGACCGATGATGATGTCTGCGCCCAGGGTCTTGGCCTTGTCGATGGCCTTCTGCACGGCGTCGTACAGTTTCCTTCCGTCGTCACCGCCCAGGATGTCGTAGATGTACTTGGTCTGCTTGGCGTTCATGAAGTAAGCCGGAGTGGACTTTGTGAAAGACTCGGGGGTCGTGATGCCCACGAATGCGATCCACTTGCCGCCTGCGGGGAACAGCTTGACAGCGGGCAGGACGCGCAGACCGGTGCGCAGGTCCACCCAGTTGCAGGAGACATAGGGGAAGTCCGCTTCCTTGATGATGGCCTTTGCGCGGGCCATGCCGTAGTCGAACTCGTGGTTGCCCAGAGTAGCGATGTCGTAACCAGCCTCGTTCATCAGCTCGATGATGGTAGCGCCGTCGTCCATGGAGCCGTAGGCAGTACCCTGAATGTGGTCGCCTGCGTCCACCAGCAGGACGGGCTTGCCCTCATCCACGTAGCCCTGCTTCATGGCAGCGATAGCGGCATAGGTCAGTTTGGGAGACTTGTTGTCGATGTAGGTGTGGACATCGTTGGTGTACAGGATGGTGACAGCGGCATCCTTGCCCGTCAGGAAACCGGCCGAAGCCTGAGGAACGGCAGCAGCCATGGCGGAGGCAGCGGCGGTGACACCTGCAGCCTTCAGGAAATTGCGGCGAGAAATAAAGTGTTTCACGAAAAGGACCTCCTTTATGTTCCAGACCAGTTTTTGCGGCACAGCCTCTCTTCCGCTGTGCCGCATTCTTTGTTTTAAGCTTACCACAGAACCGCCGAAAGAGCAAGCACAAAGATGGTCATTCTGCATAATAGTTTTCTTTATGAGTACGACTTTTTATGAAATCTCGCGCAAATCAGCACAAAAGGCCGGGTGCTGTTTCCTGCCTCAGGCATACAGCACCCGGCCTTTTGTGTTGGACGGTATTGTTCCGTCGTGAATATCGTCTTATCAGATAGCGTTATACTGGCGCAGGAACTTCTCGAGGTCGGTGCCTTCGATCTTCTTCAGCGCCTCCTTCAGGGCGATGCGGCCCATAAGGGGCAGCTCCATGTCCGTGAGCTTCCGGCCGTCCCGCAGCTTCACCGAGGCATCCACCAGCGCCCGGACGTCATAGGTGCTGCCCCAGACCTCCGGCACGCCCCGGTCAATGTTCAGCAGCCGGTACACGGCCTCCATGCCGGTGCGCATGGAGTATTCGGTGGTGAAGATGGTGTCCCGGCCGGTCTCGGCGAACTGACCGAGGAAGGCAAAGTTCACCGCATCCTTCGGCACGATGTCGGGGCGGTCGCCCTTCGCGCGGGGCATGAAGAAGGCGTCGATATAGGGCATCATGACCGGCACGGTGTTGGCGCTGTGCTCGGCAAGCTCTGCGATGTCCTCCACTGGCACGCCCAGATGGTAGAGCCACTCCATGCAGATCTCCCGGCCGGTGCAGTCCCGCATGGGCTTTTTGACGTAATCGCCGGGCTTATCGCTGAACAGGCCGTACACCCAGACGCAGAGCTGGTCTTTGGGCTGTGCGCGGAACTGCTGCTGCCGGTTCAGGGTCCAGCTCATGAGCCACTTAGAGTCCTTCACTGTGACGATGCCGCCGGTGACGGTGCGGCCGCTGAAGGGGTCGCGCTTGCAGATCTTCTGGATATACTGGGGGATCTTCTCATCCAGCGTCGTGATGGTGGCGCTTTCCCAGTTGGTCAGCTCCGGCTGGCTGCAGAACTTTTCCGGGTGGCCGAAGGAGTCGTCCAGCGCGGCGATGCGCTTCCAGAGATCCCAGCCGTTGCCCGGCTTGATGGTGGGGTCGAAGCCCGTGGCCTTGTTCTGTGCGCCGACGGTGCAGCTCTCCACGCAGCCGCCGTTGGTGATAAAGAGCAGGTCGTCCTCGGTGAGGTCGATGGTCTCCACCGCGCCCTTGTGGTCTACCGTGATGCCCACCGCCTGCTTTTTGCCCGGCTCGAGGCTGAACTGGACGTCCACGACCTTTGTGTCGTAGTAGAACTGGACGCCGTGGTCTTTCAGGTAGGTGACCATGGGCAGGATGATGGACTCGTACTGGTTATACCGGGTGAAGCGGAGGGCCGTGAAGTCGGGCAGACCACCGATGTGGTGGATATACCGCTTGAGGTAAAGCTTCATCTCGAGAGCGCTGTGCCAGTTCTCAAAGGCGAACATGGTGCGCCAGTAGAGCCAGAAGTTGGAGTTGAGCACCTCATCGTCAAAAAAGTCGGTGATCTTTTTGTCCTCAAGCTGCTCGTCGGGGGTGAAGAAGAGCTTCATGATCTCCATGGCTCCCTTATCCGACAGGCCGAACTTGCCGTCGGTGTGGGCGTCCTCGCCTCGGTTCACGGTAGCGCGGCAGAGGGAATAGTTGGGGTCGGCCTTGTTCAGCCAGTAATACTCATCCAGCACACTGGCTCCCTCCGTTTCCAGCGAAGGGATGGAGCGGAGCAGATCCCACATGACCTCGAAGTGGTTGTCCATCTCACGTCCGCCCCGCATCACATAGCCGACGTCGTACTTGTAGCCGTCGCAGGCACCGCCGGGCAGGGGGTCTTTTTCAAAAACGTGTACCCTCTCCCCCTTCATCTGGCCATCCCGCACTAGATAGCAGGCTGCCGTCAGGGCCGCCAGGCCGCTGCCGATGATATAAGCCGATTTGCGATCCACGCCTTCGGGCTTGCGGGGCCTCGCAAAGGCTTCGTAATTGCCGCTGGAATAATACATAGACGTGACCTCCATTTTGTTCTGTACCGGCAGCACGTTCGGCCCCGGTTTGTTTGGTTCTGGCATCAGTATACCCCGCCGCTTCCCGCCCTACAACAAACAAAACCGTCCAACTGCCGCAATTTTTGTCATACAGGCAGGTTTGCATAGAAAAAAATCCGCCCCCGGCGTACCGGAGACGGATAAAAAGTTTTATGATGACTCAGAATGTCAGCCGCATCTGATGCCATACGACATCGCCGTGGGTGGAGACAGAAACGCCCTCATCCACGAAGCCGAACTGCGCATAAAAGCCGATGAGCCGTTCCTTGCAGGTGAGCACGATGCCCTTGCGCCCGGCGGCTTTCGCGTCGGCGCAAACCTGACGCAGAACACGGGAAGCACAGCCTTCGTGCCGATGGGCCGGAGCGGTGACGACGCTGAATATCATCTGCCACGCACCCTTCGGCGTGTGAAGATGGGGGTCATCGTACATCTCATCGGTGAGGTCGGGCATATCGGTGACGAAGCCATTGACGAAAGCTTTCACCTCGCCGCCCTCGTCCAGCAGCCAGAAACAGTCCGGGTAGACAGCCACACGCCCGGCGATGCTCTGCCGGGATGCCCCCTCAGCGGACGGGTAGGACGCAGCTTCGATTTCGGCCAGTGTGTCCACGTCAGCGGGCAATGCATGACGGATGCTCATACTCTCCCCTCCTCAGGCTTTGGCGGCGGGAGCCACTTCAAAGTCGATCTTGCCCAGATTGACGTCGGCGCGGACGATGGTGATCATCATCTTGTCGCCGAGGCTCCAGGTCTTGCCGGAAGCGGGGTCAGTCAGGCGGACGCCCTCGGTCAGGCTGGTGCCGGAGGGAGTCAGGCTGGAGGCAGGCACAAAGCCCTCCACGCCGTTGTCCAGCTCGATGAAGAGGCCGCGCTGGGTCACGCCGGAGATCGTACCCTCGTAGCACTCGCCCAGATGGCGGCGGGCATACTCGGCCTTATAGCAGTCCTCGGCCTTCCGCTCGATCTGCATGGCAATGACCTCACGCTCGCTGGACTGCTTGGAGGCGCGCTCTGCGAAATCGGTGTAGCGGAGGATCATGGTCTCCTTCTCGGTACCCTTGAGCATATCGGTCATGATGCGATGGATGGCCAGGTCGGGGTAACGGCGGATGGGGCTGGTGAAGTGGGCGTAATCCTTCAGCACCAGACCGTAGTGGCCCTTGGGCTTCTCTTCGTAGAGAGCCTTGGACATGCAGCGGAGCATGCCGGTGTTGATGATCTGCTCATAGGGGGTACCGCGCACACCCTCGAGGATGGCGCTCAGCTCCTTGGGAGTGGGGACGTCCTTGGCGAAGTGGTCATTGATGCCGCAGGCCTGCAGCAGAGCGTGCAGACGCTCCAGCTTTTCGGCGTTGGGCTCCTCATGGACGCGGTAGACGAAGGGGACCTGCTTGACGCGGGCAAAGTGGGCAGCGCACTGGTTGGCCAGCAACATGAACTCCTCGATCATGCTCTCGCTCTCGCCGGAAGTGCGTTTCTTGACGTCGATACAGCGGCCATTCTCGTCGAGGATGAGCTTGACTTCGCCGCTCTCGATGTCCATGCAGCCGCGCTCCTTGCGCAGGCGGGCGCGGTGGCCGTACAGCTCCTTCATAGCGGGCAGCTGGTCGATGACGTCGGCATACTTTGCCTTGATCTCGGCGTCGGCAGTACCGGCCAGCAGGGCGTTGATCTCGGAGTAGACACCCTTGACGCGGCTGCGGATGATGGACTTGACGAAGCGGTAATCCGTCAGATTACCCTCCTTGTCCAGACGCATCAGGCAGGAGAAAGCCAGACGCAGCTCGTTCTCGTTCAGGCTGCAGATGCCGTTGGACAGGGCCTTGGGCAGCATCGGAACGACCTGATCTGCATAATAGACGCTGGTTGCGCGGCTGAACGCCTCGTTGTCCAGCTCGGTGCCGGGCTTGACGTAGTTGGAGACGTCGGCGATGTGGACGCCCAGCTCAAAGCCGCCGTCAGAGGTGCGGGTCAGGCTGATGGCATCGTCGATGTCCTTGGTCTCGGCACTGTCGATGGTGAAGATGGGCAGGGCGCGCAGGTCCATGCGGCCCTCGCAGTCCTTCTCAGAGACCTCTGCGCCCTCGAACTTCTTGGCCTCATCGCGCACTTTATCCGGGAAGCGGGTGCGGATGTCCTTTGCGTAGAGCAGAGCCTTGGCGCAGCGCTTGGCCTCGTCGGAGCTGCCGAAGCGCATGGCGACGCCCACGCGGTGGTCTTCCTGACGGTTGCCGCGGTTCAGGATCTCGACGGCTACCTTGTCGCCGTCCTTTGCGCCGCCCTCGCAGTCGCGGGCCAGAGGCATGGTGATGGCCGGACAGTCGTCCGGCACGAAGCGCAGACGGCCCTCGACCCGGCGCACAGTGCCGACCAGGTCGTTTTTCTCGGTCAGGATGGCGAGGATAGCGCCCTCGTCGCTGCCCTCCACACGGGGATGCTCGAATTTCTCCACCAGCACGTCGTCGCCGGGCATTGCGCCCTTGGTGAAGCGGCCGGGGATGAAGATGTCGCTGGTGCCGTCCTCCAGCATGACGAAGGCAAAATTCTTGCCCAGCTTGACCACCTTGCACAGCAGAGCCTTGTCGGCACGGCCGGAGCGGACGGTAAAGAACACGCCCTGACGCTGGCAGACGACAGCCTCTCGCACCAGTTCGTCCAGAGCTTCCATCACCTTGCGGTCTGCGCCGCGCTCGCCGCCGAACTTCTGCTTCAGCTCTTTGACGGTGCAGGGCTGGTTCTGGATGGCATGTTCGATTTTATCGCGCATTGACATAAATTTTCTTTCTCCTTAACTACCATAGCCCGCCCTCCACCGGGGCGCGGCTTCTTCCCTCTTATCTCTTTTATAACAACATATAGACACAAAAACAGCCCCGCTTTCATCACGGGGCTGCGGGCGCATACTCAGGCCAGACGGCTTGCGAACACGCAGGCCAGGATGGCCACCACAAAGAAGATGATACCGGCGATGCGGGTCACCTTTGCCAGCATCTGGTCCGCAGGGGTCAGACGGGCGTTGTTTGCGCCGTAAGCGCTGCCGTTGATGACACCAGCCAGACCCTGACCATGGGTGTGCTGCATCAGGGTGAGGGCAAAGATGACCACCGAGACGACGAGCAGAATGACGCCGCCGACGATTTCAATGACTGCCATGGATGAAAACGCTCCTTTTATTGTTAAATTTGGATAACAAACATATAAATACAAGTATATAGTAACATACCTCGGCCAAAAAAGCAAGCAAAAAAGCAAAACCATTCACGCCCCGGCACTCAGTGCGTCGCACAAGCGGGCAAAGATGGCTGCGCTGGACACTTCCGGCTCTGTCTGAGCGTCCTGCATCACCACGATGGTCCAGCGGGGCTTTTCTGCCGGGTAAAAACCGGCGAACCAGTAATTTTTCAGCTCTTCGCCATCCCGGAACTGGCCGGTCTGGGCGGTGCCGGTCTTTCCGGCGGCAGTCCCCTCGGAGGGGGCGGCCTGCTGGCCCGTTCCCTCTGCCACGACGCCCGCCAGCAGCTTTTGCAGCTTTTCCGCCGTCTGCTCCGCGAACACCCACCGGGACGAGCTATGTGCCAGCGGCATGAGCTCTTCGCCCGTCGTCTCGTCCACGGTACACTCCACGAAAAGCGGGGTGTGGTAGACGCCTCCCGCCGCAATGGTGTTCATCATCCCGGCCACCTGTAAGGGCGTCGCCAGAAGCTCCCCCTGTCCGAAGCAGAAGTTGGCAAACTGCCCCTCGTTTTCGAGTGTCTCTGCTTCGGGCAGAACGCCAGAAGCTGACCGGAGGCCGTCTGCAATGTCCTGTCCCTTCCCGAAGCCCAGCGCTGCCGCCATCTTCCGGACACGCTCCGGCCCCAATTCCCGCCCCAGCTCGATAAAGTAGCCGTTGCAGCTCTTTTCCAGAGCGCCGTCCAGCCCCACGAGGCCGTGAGGTACGCTTCCGGCACAGCGGTAGACCTGACCGTTCAGGGCGTCGTAGCCGGGACACTCCCGGATGAAGTCCCCTTCTCCGGCTTCCAGCGCCGCTGCGGCCAGCACCGGTTTGAACACCGAGCCCACCGCATAGGCCGAAAAAGCACGGTTCAGAAGCGGGCTGTCCGGGGCAGTCAGACTCTCGCCCACATTGGCCGCATCAAAACCCGGCAGGCTCACGCAGGCCCGCACCTTGCCGCTGCTTACATCTATAATAAGGATGCACCCGGTGGCCATGCTCTCCGCCGCCACCCCTTCTGCGGCCCTCTGGATGCTGCGGGAGAGGGTCAGCCGCACACCCTGCGGGGCAGAGTCTGCTTTTTCTAAAATCGGCTCACTGCCCCGCTGCAGCCGTCCCTGCGCTGTGACCGCACAGTGCAGTGTATCCCGCTCGCCGGTGTAAAGAACATCGTCCAGCGCAGCCTCAAGGCCCGCTGCGCCGTGGCCCTCGCTGTCCAGGTAGCCGATGAGCTGTTCTGCCAGCGGGGCAGCGGCGTACCGCCGGGGAACGGCATAGCACCGCACGCCCAGTCCACTTACATCCTGCACCACGTCCAGCAGAAAGGGTCGGGAAGTATTCCGCTCCCGGTAAAGCCTGGCCTGCCCGTCGGCGTCCGCATAGGGGTAGAGCCGCGTGTAGCTGCCCTCACCCGGGAAGCAGAGGGCCAGCCAGCTCTGGGAAAGCCCCGTCAGCGGCAGACCGCCGCAGTCGTAAAAGTTTCCCCGCGCCGCAGGCAGGCGGAGGACCGCTTCGCTCTGCGCCGCCGCCCGCACGGCGTACTCCGTGTTCGAGCAGAGCCAGTACAACCTGCAGACCACCGCCGCAAACCCCAGCAGCAGCGCCCCGTACAGCGCAAGCACTCTCCGGCCCGACATAAAAAGCCCCCCTTCCCTGCCCGGTAGTATGGGCAGAAAAGAGGGACGGTACACAAAAGAGGCAGAGCCTCCGAAGAAGCTCTGCCTCAGATACTGAAACAGTATGCGCGTTTTGGGAAAGACTGCGGCTTAGTACATGCCGCCCATACCGCCCATGTCACCGCCAGCGGCAGCAGGAGCAGCCGGAGGTTCGGGCAGGTCGGCCACGAGGCTCTCGGTGGTCAGAACCATCTCAGCGACGGATGCTGCGTTCTCCAGAGCGGAGCGGGTGACCTTGGTCGGGTCAACGATGCCGGCGGCGATCATATCCTCGACGTAGACTTCATTCTGAGCGTCGAAGCCGTAGTTGGGCTTGTTGGCAGAGATGATCTTGTCGATGATGACGCTGCCCTCGAGGCCGGCGTTCTTGGCGATCTGGCGCAGAGGAGCTTCCAGAGCCTTCAGGACGATCTTAGCACCGGTGCGCTCGTCGCCTTCCAGCGTATCGCACAGCTCACGGACAGCAGGGATGGCGTTGATGGGAGCAGTGCCGCCGCCAGCAACGACGCCTTCCTGAACAGCAGCCTTGGTTGCGTTCAGAGCATCCTCGATGCGGAGCTTCTTGTCCTTCATCTCGACCTCAGTAGCAGCGCCGACCTTGATGACAGCCACGCCGCCAGCCAGCTTTGCCAGACGCTCCTGCAGCTTCTCGCGGTCGAAGTCGCTGGTAGCGGCCTCGATCTGGTTGCGGATCTGACCGATGCGGGATGCGATAGCGTCCTTGTCGCCAGCGCCGCCCACGATGGTAGTGTTCTCCTTGGTGACCTTGACCTGACGGGCATGACCCAGCATGTCAACGGTAGCATCCTTCAGCTCGTAGCCGAGGTCTGCAGAGACAACCGTGCCGCCGGTCAGGATAGCAATATCCTGCAGCATCTCCTTGCGGCGGTCGCCGAAGCCAGGAGCCTTGACAGCCACGACGTTCAGGGTGCCGCGCAGGCGGTTGACGATGAGGGTGGACAGAGCCTCGCCCTCGATGTCCTCGGCCACGATGAGCAGCTTCATGCCGTTCTGCATGACCTGCTCCAGCAGAGGAACGAGGTCCTGAATGACGCTGATCTTCTTATCGGTGATGAGGATGGCGGCGTTGTCCAGAACAGCCTCCATCTTGTCGGTATCGGTGACCATATAGGGGGTCAGGTAGCCGCGGTCGAACTG
>ERZ779840.3281-NODE-3281-length-12967-cov-14.162717_pt1 | contig 12967 bp, 8 predicted proteins | sample MGYA00511561_ERZ779840 | MGnify/ENA primary metagenome ERZ779840 (study PRJEB29588, sample SAMEA2162036) | human gut metagenome | biome: human gut; feature: human-associated habitat; material: faeces | place: Denmark | collected 2008/2010 ...
CAGCTGCCGGAGCGGTGCTTAAGCCGCAAGGCGGGAATTGTGCGGTGTTGCCCTATCCTCACTCCCCTTTTGGTGAGCGGCTAGCCTGCAATTCGACGTATTATTGAGGTTACCATTTCTATCCACACTCTCCTTGCAGAGAGCGATACGTTGGGGGCAACCAAGGCCGATGCGGCATTTCCATCCACACCCTCTCACAGGGAATGACTGGCATTTATTCATGGCTCTGGTAATGTTACACAAACTTTTACCGATGTTTGTGAACAGAAAAACAATTGTACTGGGCACTGGCATGGCATTTTTGCTGGCTCAAACACTCGTGCATTTATTTCATGTTCTGCTTCTGCTATTTTGTGCAGGCAATGCTTATTTCATCAATTTCTGCAGCGTTTTCAGCAGCTCATCCACAACTTCGTCATTCCCGGCACGGATATCATCCGCCACACAGGTGCGGATGTGGTTTGCCAGCAGCTCACGGTTGAACGCGTTCATCGCCGCCGTTACCGCCGCCGACTGCACCAGAATATCCGGACAATACACTTCGTTTTCCACCATCCCACGGATGCCCCGAATCTGCCCTTCGATCCGGTTCAGTCTGTGGACCAGGCTTTTATACTCTTCTTCACTGCGATGCTTTGTTTTGTGTGCACAGCAGCAGCACGGTTCCTTCTTTTCGTTTTCCTGCATTATATTACCCTCCCATCACATGCAAAGTACCCCAGAGGGGTATATTCACTATATACCCCTCTGGGGTACCTTGTCAAGTAGATAATATAATATTTTTATATTATTTTATGCGAGCGCTTTTTACTATAGCAATTTTTAAAATTAAAGCGGATATCCGCATGAACAAAACCACCCTGAACAGTCAGAAAGAGAAACATTCCATGCTCTTCTTGCGGAGAGCGACAAGTTGCCACCTGATCCTCTGGCGCTGGCAATTTTATTTCTATCCACGCTCTCCTTGCGGAGAGCGACGCAGATAACGGTGATGCAGGCAACGGATGCGATGCCATTTCTATCCACGCTCTCCTTGCGGAGAGCGACGATCCCCTGCGGATACTTCGTCACTCCCATCGTATTTCTATCCACGCTCTCCTTGCGGAGAGCGACTCTGCTGATTGTCGCTATACGCGGTATTGTTCTTAATTTCTATCCACGCTCTCCTTGCGGAGAGCGACGGTTGATACCAGATGCAAGAGAGTTATCTTCTATCATTTCTATCCACGCTCTCCTTGCGGAGAGCGACGTTCGGCCCAATTTTTAGGGGCTGAATCAGGGTATTTCTATCCACGCTCTCCTTGCGGAGAGCGACAGCAGCTTTGCCCACTGCTCGCGATCCGAACAAATTTCTATCCACGCTCTCCTTGCGGAGAGCGACCCGCTGAAAAGGCTCCGGCGTAAGCTGCCGCAGATTTCTATCCACGCTCTCCTTGCGGAGAGCGACGGATGCACTGAAGCCGGTCGCGCAGGCGATATTTATTTCTATCCACGCTCTCCTTGCGGAGAGCGACCAATAAGCTGGAAATCACCATCTGGGTGGAACCGGATTTCTATCCACGCTCTCCTTGCGGAGAGCGACGCTGGCACTGGCTGTTGCCTTTGGCACCCACCAAGCATTTCTATCCACGCTCTCCTTGCGGAGAGCGACCTGTTCCACCAGGTCATCCAGCGCCGGGGCGTTATTTCTATCCACGCTCTCCTTGCGGAGAGCGACATTGTCATCCCCGATGCCGGTATTTCCGAAATGATTTCTATCCACGCTCTCCTTGCGGAGAGCGACGGGCACGATGGGTGTACCGCAGCCGCGTGAGGCTATTTCTATCCACGCTCTCCTTGCGGAGAGCGACAAATAACCGTAAAATGATAGTTAGTCAAGTAAGGATTTCTATCCACGCTCTCCTTGCGGAGAGCGACCTTGACGAAATCCGAAATTATATGGTTACAGAGGGATTTCTATCCACGCTCTCCTTGCGGAGAGCGACGCTGGTGCGTAATCGTACCTGACCCTCGCTACGCAATTTCTATCCACGCTCTCCTTGCGGAGAGCGACGTTGATGGTGGCATACCATGCGATGTGCCGGTTGTCCAATTTCTATCCACGCTCTCCTTGCGGAGAGCGACGGCGTGCCTGTTGATTATTTGCTAGCCGATAACTAATTTCTATCCACGCTCTCCTTGCGGAGAGCGACCCGTGCGCACGGTAAACAATACATTCAACTTTTATTTCTATCCACGCTCTCCTTGCGGAGAGCGACTGCACCGACATTTGCCGCCGCAACGGCATCAAGATTTCTATCCACGCTCTCCTTGCGGAGAGCGACAAAGTTTGTAAAAACGTTTCCTTTCGGATAATTTATTTCTATCCACGCTCTCCTTGCGGAGAGCGACGCGGCAGGGAACAGCGTGCTGCTGATGGACAGTATTTCTATCCACGCTCTCCTTGCGGAGAGCGACGCTAGCGGCAGATAAACCTTTGACGCGCAAGAAATTTCTATCCACGCTCTCCTTGCGGAGAGCGACGGGCCTGCTCGCCGTTTTTTAGCGGGATAATGGATTTCTATCCACGCTCTCCTTGCGGAGAGCGACGTCATCCGCAATTTTGCCGATGCCTTTGCCTTGCAATTTCTATCCACGCTCTCCTTGCGGAGAGCGACCTCCATCCACAACGCGGAGATTAACAAACATGATGATTTCTATCCACGCTCTCCTTGCGGAGAGCGACAGAATAGACCCCGACCAAGTACCAGGGTAAACAATTTCTATCCACGCTCTCCTTGCGGAGAGCGACTACCGTATCAAGGCCAAATAGACCAGCAGAGCAATTTCTATCCACGCTCTCCTTGCGGAGAGCGACTTGCCGGGTTGTGTTTTTTTTTTTGATGTATCATTATTTCTATCCACGCTCTCCTTGCGGAGAGCGACAAGTGTTGCAAGGGTAGCCACGACAGTAGACACGGATTTCTATCCACGCTCTCCTTGCGGAGAGCGACAGCAAAAGTGCACAAAACAGTGGGGCACTTTTGCGCATATGAAACAAATTTTATGGAGATTGCATCTTCATGCTGACAGGCAAGGCTGTATTTTACCCTTTCTGCCCCTGTTTTTTCCATATTTTCTGGTGCGAAGGAACCGGGAATTTTATGATTGCCTTCCCCTCGCACTAAGCAAACAAGATTCCATCCTGATCAAAATCCGGGTGCAGCCCAACATGCTCGACTTTGCTTTTGTAATGGTTTCCCAGTTGATAAAAGCGCAGGCTGTCCGATTCCGAATCGATCAGTTCGGTCAATTTTGCTTTGAACATTGTGTATTGCGCGGCATCCAGCAGGCACTCAAATACGGAGTTTTGCACCCGCTGGCCGTAGTCTACACAGACTTTTGCTACTTTGCGCAGCCTGCGACGACCGGCGGCTGTTTCGGTGTTGACATCATAGGTTACAAGCACCAACATAACGGCACCTCACTTCCAGAAAAACGGTGGGTACACTTCCAGGTCGCCGCGCAGAGCACGGGCCAGCAAAAGCGCCTGAACATAGGGCACCAGCCCCCAGGGCAGTTTTTCTTTCAAAAACGGATGGGTGATCTCTTCCTTCTTTTTGTTCTGCCATGCGGTCAGGAAAGCTTTACGGCCATCATCCGTCAGCAGTACGGCACCATTTTCCTGTTTTTGCAGGTGTTTTGCCGTGATGATCTTTTGATTGATGCAGCTGATGACCAGCCGGTCTGCATAAACCGCCCGCAGTTCTTCCATCAGGTCAAGTGCCAGACTTTTGCGGCCGGGGCGCGGGCGGTGCATAAAGCCAACATAAGGGTCCAGGCCCACAGCGGTCAAGGCGGATGCACACTCCCGCGCCAGCATGCTGTAAGCAAACGAAAGCAGCGCATTCACATTGTCCAGCGGTGGACGGCGGCTGCGGCCCTCAAACACAAAATCCTGCTTTTGCTGCAGAATCAGGTCATTCAGGCAGTCAAAGTAGCGCTGGGCTGCCTCGCCTTCCAGGCCGCGCAGCTGTTCCGGATCATCGCTGGTCTGTATCAGCGGCAGCGCGGCGGCCAGCTGGGTGGAGGTGCGCTTCAGTTTTTCGACCGGGACACGCTGGGGATGATCGCGGGTTGCGCGTTCCAGCACCCAGCGTGCGTTATACACTTTACCAAGGATAAAGCTCCGGGCATAGCGACAGTTCTGGGCCGGGTCATCCGACACGCGGTACTGCGTCTGACGCAGCAGCACATTGCCGCGTTCTTCCCCCACGGTGCGGGCCTGAAATCTGCCATACGGGTCAAAAAAGCAAAGGTCAATGCCCCGCCGGGCACAAGCTCCCATCAAAGCGGGGCTGGCACCCGCGTAAGTAAAGCAGACGATGCCTTCCAGCGTATGCAGGGCATGGCGGTGGGTTTCCTGCTTATTGCGGGTAACAACAAGGTTTTCGCCATCCAATGTCAGGTAAGCGTCCTCATTGATGACAAACAGGGTGTTGAGCAGCTTTCTCATGGCGCGCCCTCCTCAATATGCTCCCGCAGATACGCCGCCGGGTCTGCCTGCTGATACAGCGCCGGCAGGCAAAGCTCTTTCAGTGAGCAGGCATTGCAATGCTTGCCGGGTTTGCTTTTTGGGGTATAGCCGCGCGCAAACAGGCGGTTCATCTCATCCGCCATGGTCTGCGCGGTGCTGCGCAGTTCCGGTGTCAGGGAAACATGTTCCCGCTGCCGGGTTTCTTCATAAAAGATTTCCCCTTCCGGCACCTCGCACACCAGCATTTCTTCCAGCGCCATAGCCTGTGCGCAGAGCTGCAAACGGTCGGCATCGTTTACCTTGCTGCGGCCATGCTTATATTCCACGGGCATGGGCTGCCACAGGCCGCGGCGGCCCTGCAATGACACGCCGTTTGGATTCTTGTGAAACTCTACCACATCGCAGTCGCCGGTCAGCTTCAATCGGTGGCTGACGACCCTCATACCGCGGGCGATCAGCAAATCGCCGCGTTTTTCCGTCAGGGTAACATCATGGCAGCGGGTATGCTGCAGGCGGCCTTCGGCGGTGCGTTGGTTTTCGGACCATTGTTGTTCCAGGTGTATGAGCGCCCACTGACGGCGGCAAAAGCTGAAATGCTGGATACCGGACATCAGCAGGTAATCATCTGAGGAAACCATTACGACAGCCTCTCGCACGTTACCCCTGCCGGAAGATTTTCATCCACCGTTACCACATAGTCATGGTAACTGCGCGGGAAGGCTACCCCTTCGGCACGCGTGACATGCACTGCATCAAACAGTTTATAGGACGGCGCATTGCCCAGCTCCGAATCATGCTTGAACACGATCAGTTCCCGAACTGCCATTTTGCCGCGGGCTGCACTGTGGTCATTTTCAAACATATTCAGGATTGCCTGCCACAGCAGCTGCAGGTCATCCTCTGAGAATCCTGTAGTTTTGCGGGCAAGGTTGGCAGAAATGTAACCCTCTGCACGGTACAAGCCATACGGGATCACATACTTGCGGCCCATCTCGGTGCCTTTACGCTCCGCATCAGCTTCCGTTGTAATGGCAATACGAGTGATGGTTACTTCCTGCGGGAGAACAGGGTCTACCGAGCGTGCAAAGCTCAACTGAACAGGGCCACGCACCTGCCCACAGTTCAGTGCGCCTTTTACAAAGGTTGTCATAACGGCGCCAAATGTGCGGATATCATAAAAGTTCTGGCACATAAAGTCCCGGATTTTACGGTCCAACTCCGGGTCATCTTTCTTGGCGACTTTCAGGGCATCCTTGGCATCAGCATCAATGCCCAAGTATTCGAGTGCTTTTTTATCGCTGCGGTTCAGGGGGACCTGATCTTTAATGTAAATCTGGTATCCTGCTTCATCTTCTTTGGCCACTTCGACATAGTTGCGAATCTTACGCTTCAAGCAGACATCTGTAACAATGCCATATCCCGTTTCCGGGTCGACACGCGGCATGTTGCCTGCATCCGGGTCGCCGTTCGGATTTCCGTTTTCAACGTCAAACAGAATTACAAAATCATACCGGTTTTTGATTGCCTGTGCCATTGTTATTCCTCCACTTTCTTTGTATAGCGTTCCTGTGTCTGATGGTAATAGCCAAGGATAAAAGCGCCTTGTTCCGGCAAGGTCAGCCGTGCGGGAAAGCTTCCTTCCAGTTTTCCGCCCGCCAGCGCAGCGATCTGCTTATCGTAATAAATCTTTTGTGGCTTGCTCATTTTTTGCATATGCTTTTGTGCCAGCATCAGAATTGTCGGGAATACAGTAGCTGGGGTGGATGCCGCCGCATTAAAATAGCGGTCTTTGATGGTTGTATTGATATCCGGGTTTACCGCCATCTGGATTGCTTCCAGCACAGCAAAAAGCTGACCCATAACATACGGTTGATAATTTGTTTCCTTGTTATTTTCCACAGTTAATACCTCCTTTGGGCAACGGGGATCTTCATTACGCAGGTAGTATGCTTTTATAATAGCGGCACGGCCGCGTGTTACTTTTTGCTCTGCGCGGATACGCATCATAACGCCATCCAGCAGGGTTGCCGGGTACCTTGTATTATTCAGGATTGCACGCAAGACATCGCCTGCCAGCTGCGGTGCTGCCGATGGGTTGCGGGAATTGGTGTTGACGGTTTCCTGCAGCAGCCAATACACCCCCAGCCGCGGGAATTTATCATAAGCGGGGCGCACAATCTCTAAGCGGTCATAATGCTTCTGCACATTATCAAGCAGCGTTTGAAATGTATCCTGCCAGAAAAAGCGAACCGAGAGGCGCGCCGCATTAGGGGCCAAACCAAGCACATAAAAGTGCCTTTGTGGGTCAAGTGTCACGTTCTGCCACTCTACACTCTGTCCATGGACCAGCTTGTCCACTGCATTTCGCACATCACTTTCGCTGACAGGCGCATCCATGGCAAACAATGCATCCATTGCTACCTGCTGGTAGGCGGTCTCACCACCTGCTGCCCAGCAGACAATGGTGGTATCGCCCACGCGCTGAACATGTTCCCTGTCTGCCAGCAGATAGTTTAATGCCTGTGCATAGGCAAAGGCCGCATAACTGCCAACCGGCGCATTGCCCCCCTGTTCATGTCCGTATGAGCAAAAAGCGTCCGCATTAAAAGAAACAATCGATGCGCCGGAAGGCTGTGCCCCGGTCACGCCTTTAATCGCCGGGTGCAGGCGGGCAAGCGGTGCCTTTTGCCCTGTAACCAGGCATCGGATTTCCGGTGCATCCGTGTTCTTATCACACTGCCGCTGCCAGGCTTCCTGTATTTCCGGATCGTCCTGAACATAGTTTTCCCGAATCAGAAATACCAGATTGCCACCCTTGTAAAGTTCCTTGAGACTTTGTTCCAGCGCTGGATTCTGCTCCGCCGCCTTGGGGTCCCAGTTTATAAAAAAGTTCCGCACTGCCTGTGCCGCCTGACCGGAAACATTTTGTAAAATGGCAAGATGCAGCTCCTTTGCAGCGGCAAAGCACTGCATTGCACGCTCCGGTTTGCCTTTTCCGTCAATGCCGAGCATGTAAGCACTGTTATCACACAAAAAATTGGCTGCCACACCACTAGAACGTTTAATCTGTTCCGGAACTTGCAGCTGACATGGAGCAAGCACTGTTTTTTTACCGCGCTTTTCCTCTTGCTGCAAGGGGTGCAATGCCATCAGTTGGCCGTTTTCATCCAGTTCCAAAGCCCAACTGACTTTTGCGCTTGTCCAACCGGGGCGCGTGATTTTGCCATTGGCCAGCAAATCTTCATAGTATTGTACCAAAGCCTGTAAAATCATCGGTACACCTCGCAGTCTGCCACATTCAACACACCATGTTCCAATTTTGCATGGAAATACATCGGGGTTATGTTCTGCGGGTCAGTGTAGTTAAAGTCATATAGCATGAATCCCAAATCCCGTGTTTCCTCAATGGTCGGGATTGGCCCGCCGGGCCATGCGCGGAATGCGGCAGGAAATTCACGGCACCCAAGATAGGGAGTATGAAAACACTGGCCCCTGGACATGCGCCGGGTAACAATATCCTGGAACTTTCCCGGATTGTCGCTCGGTGCCGCACGGTCAGTCATCTCAAATTCTGCCTCAATCACATAATGAACGTCCTGCAACACCATGGCTGCACGCTGAACGATCTGCTGGGGCGTGGCAAGGTAAAGCTCTTTCCCTGTTCCCTGCATCGCGCTGCGTACATCGGAACAAAGAATTTTGCTTTTTACTTCGTTCCGACGGATGTTGGTAAAGCGAATTGGGTTCATAACATAGATTTTCCGGATTTTCCACCGTAAGCCAGGGTGGTAATAGATTGCTTCTACTATGCCGCGTGCCGCGGAAGGGGTGAGGACTTCATATGAAACCCTTTCGACTTTTAGCTCAGGCCTCGAGAGCAAAGCATAATTCCCCCATACTTCCAGCTGGATCATCTGCATCAACTCCTTTGCATTTCTATTTTCAGTTGTTTTTAATTTATACTTTTGCTATAGTTTCAATATACGCTACTTGGCACCAAATGTCAATCCTTTTATCATGTATACTTTTTGTTTGCTTTTCATCCGGTTTTCTTTTATAATAAGTTGCGTCGGCAGCTTATGCCGTGGATAGAAATAGTTGATTTTACTTTAGCGCACAAAAACGGCAGGGCAGGCTCCCTGCCGTTTTTGCTTTATGCAAACCAGGCTGCTCCCGTTTCAGCTTCCATAGCAAGGCCCGTGTTGTTATCGTAAAGGCTTCCGTCCGTTAATTCCCATATGCCTTCACTGATTTGGCAAACCGCCCCGGCATTCTCCAGCGTTTTCAGATGATCCGGGTAAACCGGAACACCATATTGCCCCAGTTGACGGAACAAAGTTTTGCTTACCTCTCCTGCACGCAATCGTGCAAGCAAATGTTCCCCTTTCCCTTGGGGAATGTATACGGTCACGGCAGGTGTTTCAATTAAGTGGAACCTCTCTGCCGCTGTTGCAAAAGGGAAAATGCGCCCTTCCATATCCTGCTCGAACCCTTGCAGAATTTGCTGTTCATCCAGTCTTTTATCTCCTTTTAAGGTACGGTAAAACAGAAAGTATGTTTCGATTGCTTCCAGAGATGCCAGATCTGCATATTTTTTCAGGACGCTTTGCGTTGCGGATACATTCTGTTCCAGCATGCGCGGTACATGCTGCCCTTCCAATGTGAAAATCTGTACCAAGCTCTGCTCCGCCGGGCGTCTTCCCTCTCGATTGCAGCGCCCCGCCGCCTGCAAAATGGAATCCAGACCTGCTTCCTCGCGGTACACAGCCGGAAAATCCACATCAACACCCGCTTCGATCAAAGAAGTTGATATCACACGGCAGGGCAGCCCATCTTTTAAGCGTTCCCGGATTTCCTGCAATAACTGTTTGCGATGGGCTGGGTATAGCAATGTTGTCAGGCAGTAGCTGCCCTCTTTGGGCAGGTTATTGTATAATTCCTGTGCTGTTTTTCTCCGGTTTACAATACACAGCACTTGTTCCTGCGCTGCCAGTTCTGCGCCAAGCTGGCTTTGTTCCAACTCTCCGCGCATTTTTAGCGTTGTACGCCGGAATGCCTGATATTGCTCTTTGGGATGTGGGCAAAGTTCCGTCATCTGCAGCCCAGGCGCCAGTTCATCAAACAAGGGCTGCAAAGCTGGTTGTGTGGCCGTGCACAGTACCGCTGCTGCGCGGTAATGCTGTACTAGCTGCGCGATTGCCGCAACGCAGGGGCGCAAATAAGGAACCGGCAGGTTTTGTGCTTCGTCAAAAATGACCACACTATTTGCAATGTTATGTAATTTACGGCATTGTGACGCATGGTTGCCGTAAAGTGATTCAAAGAATTGCACGGATGTGGTAACCACCACCGGAGCATCCCAGTTTTCCGCCGCCAATGCTTTTCGGTAGGCTGCCGGCTCATCATCTTCCTTGGCAGAGTAGTCCACCCCTGAATGGTGTTCCAAAACATTTTCTGCTCCTAATATTTCCGAAAACACATCCGCGGTCTGGTCAATAATGGATGTATAAGGGATCACATAAATAACCCGGTCCATATGGTTCTTTACAGCTAGCGAAAGCGCAAATGCCAATGACGCTACCGTTTTTCCCCCGCCTGTAGGAACGGTCAGGGAATAAAGGCCGCGTCGCCCTGTTTGCCCTGCCGTTGTACAGGCACTCAAAATTGAACTGCGGCGCTGATTCAAGGTTCCCTGGGGATGGCTCCATTTTGCGGTATATTGGTTCAACCTTTTCAGCAGTTCATCCATTGTCTGGCCTTGTCCGCGCGGTTTAGGGCTGCTCATAAAGTTTTCCGTATCCAGATAGTCCGCATCGACCAGGCAGGAATACAACATCCGGGTATAAAATGCCTGTGTAAAACGATTTTCCTTCATCATTTCCGGCTGGGGCGGTATGGACGGCAGTTTAATCTCATTCGTCCATTGGGTATAGGGTTCAACGCTCTTTTTCAATCGCCCAAACATTGTCGCATCCTGCGCGGTATCGCTTCGGCCTCCTCCATCCGGCAGGCCGCTATGGTGTCCCGCAATAGCAAAAGCCAGTGGGATTTGACCATATCGGGCAGCCACCTGTGCACCAGCCGTTGAGTGATCCACTTTCTCTCCACCTTGCAGGCGCTTTTGAAACTTTGTACTATATTTACCAATATCATGCAGTAATCCAAGCCAAGTTCCCTGTTGCTGGGCATCAAAGGCTGCTGCAAATTGCCTACATAGGACTGCCGTTCCCTGCAAATGGTCCGCTACCGTTTGGACGCGGGTTCCGTCTTCACTGATATGAGCCAGCATCTTTTTCTCCTGGTGCATAATCAAACTCCCTTCTGTTTTGCTTTTCTCTATTATAGCAGATCACTCATCCCATAATTCGGACTTTCACTCCAGTTCTGCAATCTTTGTCATACTATCCAAATTTATCCATGTAGAATTGTTAGCTATTCCCATTAGCAGATATTTTTGATAAAATAAGATATTATAGGGTTTATGAATTCACTTTCTTATATTACTTCTTCATCTTACCGAAAAATCATTTACGCAAGGAGTGAAAAGCCATGAAAAGGAAGTTATTCTCATTTTCCGCCAGTGTTATCACCGCAATAATGCTTACCGCTTGTGCTGCAGCGCCAGAAAATAAGCCTGCTTCCTCCGCTGCTCTTTCCCCGACCAGTGAAGCTGTTGCCACAGCTATACCATCCACTAGCAATGCCAACTGGAAGTTACCGCCACAATATGATTTTGACGAGATGATTCCTCTCTTCTCCCGCGAAACCCACACTGCCGGTTACGCCGCTGCCCGAAATCTGTACGCTGTGCGCAAGGGCGAACGCTGGAGCCTGTTTAATGCTGCCAACTGTAATGCTTTTCTGGAAGATTTGTCAGAAAGCATCCCGTACCTGTATGGTGAGCAGGAGCTCTCCATTGGGGTAGATGATACATACGATTACCAGAAACTGAATGCCCTGGAAGAACAGATTAACCAGGAGCTGGTTGCCCAACAAATGCCTTTTACAACCATGCTGGGCGGGCACGGCGGGTATGGCATTCAGTGGATTTTAGGTGACAGCCAGATTTACCGTTCTGCTATTGGTGTCTATACATTTAGTGGCACGCCCATCGAACAGGTGTATGCTCCTGATTTGGTTGGCATCCAGCAAGGCATTTGGGATGATGAATATGCCGGTTATCTTGTTGACAATTCTGCACCTTTTGCCGTTGCGGATAAAAACGGTACAATTTTAACCGATTTCGACTACCAGGATGCCTGCATGGCCGGTGAATCTTTAATCGCGGTAAAGGATGCAGCCGGTAACTGGGGATATTGCGACCAAAGCGGTGCTTTAGTAATCCCCTGCATTTATCAGCCGCAGATGAGTTTGTCCATCATGAACGAAACTGTTGAATATCCTTACGCGGACTTATCCGGCATGGTAGTTGTGAAAACCCAATCCGGACAAAAGCTAGTTCTGGATGTTTACGGCAATGAGATAATTCCCGCTGGGCAATATGAAGATTTAGCCCCCGCGCGCGATGGCTGCGTATGGGCAAAACAGAATGGCCTTTGGGGCTTACTGCAAGTACAGGATTACACCGAAAACAATGCCGACATTATTCTGCCGGATGGATGCGTTGCACCAGATGTAACGCTTAGCCGAATTGATAGCCTTTGTACCTACACCACTGCTGATCATGGGCTGGTTATGCGTAAAGGTCCCGGTACAAATTATGAAAAAATGGATAATATCCCCTACGGTATCATCGTATGGGAATGCGGCTATAGCAGCAATGTGCCTGACTGGGTTGTTGTATATTACAATGGGATTTATGGTTGGGTCAGTGATGAATACTTGGCTACCACTATTTATTCCACCAGTAAATAATAAATAAAAAAGCAGGTGTTCATGTAGAAACGATATCGTCCTCCACGTGAATACCTGCTTTTTATAGCTTCTTTTATTATATCTGTTCTGTGCCGCTATTTGTCTCTGTATGAAATAAATAGCCGCTATATGCATTTGAATGAAGTGCTCTGTTTGTTTGCTTTTTCACCTAAAAGAATCGCGTAGGAGGCTCTCTTAACTAAAGAGCCTCCCTCTCACACCACCGTGCGTACCGACCGGTACACAGCGGTTCAACCGCACAAGTGCAAGGACTCGTAGTAGCGCCTGAGGATACTAAAATATCCTGCTTCTGCGAGTCTTTCGTTTGCAATGGAACCTTTTAATACAGGACTACTGGCGATACGTCAATAACCCAGTCTGGAATTGTCCCACTGGTACTATTCCAAAATTCTTCGTTTGAGTTTCATTACTCATCGATATAATCTTTATCGAACCACTCGCCTAGCGAGTGGTTTTAGACATACAAAAAAGCACCTTAGCTTACGCTAAAGTGCTCTTCCTGGTGACCCGTGCGGGAATCGAACCCACGTTAACGGCGTGAGAGGCCGCTGTCTT